>Ga0114923_10000604_pt1 | contig 27423 bp, 22 predicted proteins | sample SumtaG_FD_89578 | JGI IMG/M metagenome (GOLD analysis project Ga0114923, IMG submission 89578) | Deep subsurface microbial communities from Indian Ocean to uncover new lineages of life (NeLLi) - Sumatra_00157 metaG | ecosystem: Environmental > Aquatic > Marine > Oceanic > Sediment | place: near... | reverse complement strand
CCTCTCATGACCTCCAAGAACCATTGCGTATGATTGCAAGCTTTACCCAATTATTGGAACAGCGTTATAAAGATAAAATTGATGAAGATGCCAATGATTTTATGACATTCATAGTAGAGGGAGTATTAAGATTACAAAATATGATAAATGATCTACTTACCTTTTCTCGGGTTGGTACTAGTGGGAAACCATTTAAAGAAACTGATACTAACATAGTATTTAGCAATGTAAAAAGCTATTTAAAAACTATGATTGAAGAATCTAATACTATGATTTCTATAGATCCTTTACCTGTTGTAATTGGAGATGAAGCGCTTTTAACACAACTTTTTCAAAACTTAATATCAAATGCTATAAAATTTCATCGAGAAGGAATATCTCCTCAGGTTTATATTTCGGGGATTGAAAAAAAAAATAAATGGATTTTTTGTGTAAGAGATAATGGAATTGGTATTGAAAAAGACGACATTGATCGAATCTTTGTTATTTTTCAGAGATTACATAAAAGAAATGAATATGGTGGAACTGGTATTGGATTAGCCATATGCAAAAAAATAATTCAACGTCACGGGGGTAATATATGGGTTGAATCTGAAATAGGAAAGGGTTCTACATTCCACTTCTCAATTTCAAAAAGAGGTAATAGGCAAAAAAAGTTGAATTAATTCATAATATGAAAAAGTATAAGTTTAAAGTTTTAAAATTGGGATATTATTTGTTTTCCATAACATCATGGGCATTCCTGTGTATATTTGTTATCACAGCGTATTCTGGGGATGGAAAAGTAATCCTTAATTTCAATTCTATTGGTGAGCACCAAATAGAAACTATATTATTTTTAGTAGTATTGGTCTTTATTGTATTTTATGGCTTTCTAGATTATATGCATAAAATATAGAAAGCTTTCTATTATCTATTTTTCATTTGAGAAATTACCTACGATTCTGCGATAAATTCAGGTATTAAAACAACAAAATTACTACCTTTTGAATAATCACCTATAATTCGACTCTCAATCCAAATTTTACCTTGATAACTCTCTATAATTTTAGCTGTAAGTGATAAACCTAATCCTAGCCCCCCTACAAAATTAGTAGCTGTATACTCTCTTGAAAAAATTGTTTTTCTTCTCGAGTTTTCTATCCCCCTCCCATTATCGATGAATTCAAATTTAACAAAGTTAATTTTTCTTACTTTTATTTTAGAAATTCTGATAATTATCTCTATTATTTGGTTCTGATTATGCCTAACTGCATTATTCAATATATTTTCAAAGGCATCTTTAAGAAGATTATTAGCTATAACTGAAGTAGTACTATCTGGTGAAATAATCTTAATATCAATTCTAAGCTTCGGAAAATAATATTTTATATCTTTAATTAGTTGATCCAAAATAGGATTAACATTAATGAGTTCAATCTTTATGTTTTCTTCTTCAATTTGGGTTAGCTTTTGAATATTTGAAATGAGGTTGACCCCTTCAAGAATTTGGTCTTTAATAATACTTAAGAGATCTTTAATGTTATTACTAAGATTGTGGTTGGTTTTTTCATTTAATTTATCTAATAGCATACTACAAAGCTCTGTTGCAGATAATATTCCCTGGAAAGTATTATTAACATTATGAATAAAAATATCCTCATAAAATTTGGTACGGTGCAGCGCTTCTCGTACTAGGATCTCTTTTCCTCTTAATTCTTTCTTAACATTGTGTCTTTCTAATGCATAAGTGATTGAGCGTTCTATTACATAGGGATCGATATTCCCTTTAATAATGTAATCTTGTACCCCCAATTTTAAAGTTTTAACAGCTAGTTCTTCATCAGCCCTTCCGGTTATAACGATTATTGGAGTATCTTTTACTTTCTCTAGTAAAACGGTAACTGTTCCTAACCCAGATGAATCGGGTAACATCAAATCAAGTAATATAATACTAGTTTTATTTTGTAAGACTTCTTCTAATCCTTCACTAAGAGAACTTTTAATAATTAGATCTAGTTTATCTAATTTAATTTCTTTAAACATTTCTTTAATAAGGAGAGCATCCCCTGGATTATCCTCTATGAGAAGAACATTTTTTTTATCCGTATTTGTCAATTCACTTGAACCTTTTATTGTTAAGTAGAAGTTTAGCTCAATACTATTAAATCTGACATTTCTACTTATGAAAACGATTTATAAAACCTAGATAAAAGAATTTGTATAAAAAGTTTGATCTAACAATAATATAATATTTACAAAAAAAAAAAAAAAAAATAAAAAAAAAAAAAAAAAAAGGATCAAAAACGAAATATTGTAGATAAAAAAATTTATATTATAGCCCTAATTCTAGTATTTTTGTAAAACTTAGAGAAAATTTCTTACACAACTTAAAAATTTTTACCCACAAAATTAATAGAACTAAACGAAATTCTCGAGTAGAACAAATGACTGAACCCGAAAAGAAATATCCTGCCCCCATACATGTTTTAGGTTTTGGGATAGTGGAATTAGATTCTAACAGACAATACACTATACTATTTCAAAAGGGAATCGGGATGAAACTAATCCAGAAAATTATTAACATTAACCAAGATGAAATCCTCCTGAAGAAAAATGGAATTAAAATAGACATAATATATAGGGATACTGTATATATTCATTATTTCGATAATAAAGACGACAAAATCGTTATAGTTATATATTTAGATAAGAAAGAAAAGATCTTGAAATTTTCAGATTTATTCTTGATTTCTGAGAATTTAAATGGGCTCATTAGTTCTAATATATCCCTCTTAGATTTAAGGAATATCTGTGAGGAAAAAATAAAAATTCCAAAAACTAATGGTGTGATTGCGGTTTTTATAATTAGTTCGGCTGGACATTTATTTTACTCTAAATTTAATAAAGAAAAAGCCTCTTTCAAGAATTTTGAAATACAAGTTAGCGGTTTTATCTCTGCTCTATTAATATTTTCTAAAGAAATAATTAGCAAAAACACCGGCGCAAAGTTAAAGAAAATAAATTTCGAGAATCAACATTTTTATTTAAACTCTGAACAAGATGTGATATTTGCCTATTTGATTGAGGAAAATAAAAAAAATAAGATCAACAAGAGGTATCTATACTTAACTTCTGAGGAATTTTTATCAAAATATAAAAATTCTATTAGGAATTTCGATGGTGATGTTTCTAAATTTGGAGACTTTGAAAATATTATAGATCAATATTTTATTATTTAGTCAAGTTGTTTAAGTAAAGAAATAAAATCCGACATTTTAAGATAAATTTATAAAAAGTGGAGGTGATAGAAGGTGAATGTTAATGAAACTGAAGCATCTAGACTATTTTCTTCAACACATTTTATATTAAGTACATTTGTCCTGATTAATTATCTTTTAAAATTGCTAATTTTGAGATTGAGTCATATATTATTAAATACTTACAATCTACTGTTGAAATCCATGCATTTTTTAGAGAAGTCTGATTAATTCTGTGAAGGAAATGTTATAGATTTTGAAGCCTAAGAAAAAATATGCGAAAATGTTTCTATAGTTTTCTCAACATCCATAGATAAGTAATTTAGTTTAAATAAAGAGGCAAAGAATGATCTATCTTCTGGATCAAAATATTTATAACCAAATTTTTTCCATTCTAAATTAGGTTGTAATGGAGCGAAAATAGATATTAAATTTTTCACTAAATTCATCAGGAGAATAGCTCTCTCTTGTTTACTTTTATTCGCTATAATTGTTAACAACACATCCTCGTTAAAAGTTGTCCATGTATCTTTAAATTGCAAACAAGATTTCCTTATGTCTATTTTATTTTCCACAATCATTTTAGCAATGGAACTTATAGCAGTTTCATATGTGCCTTCACTATTTTGTTTGTATAAAGGATTTGAAATAGTAAGACTCGGAGAATTCTTTAAGTCTTTTTGATGTTGAGGTACACAATATTCGGGTAATAACCGTAGTTGATTCAATCCAAGAATATTTTTAACATCTCTTACAGTTCCTCCCGTGTCGAAAAACTGCTTATTGATGATATATTTTAGTAATTTTTGTGAGTGAACATCACCAAAATAAGGATAATCACTAGCATAGAGGAGATGTTCAGACCAGGTTCGATTATCTACTCTTGCATTATTAATTGATTTAAACCATTTTCGAAAGCTTTCAAAAAAATTACCTGCACCTGTACCATGAAGCATTGAAAGATCACCATATGTATTTGGTTGAACAATAGTATTGTAAACCTCGTGATCATCTATATTTCCTTGAGCAAAGTGAGCAATGATAACCTTAAAATGAGGTAATAGATCAGGATATTTTGATTTTATGACATTTCTTGTTGTTGCAATTAGTTGTCCGATTTGCAGTATTGAGCCCCTTCCTCTTGTATCAAAAATAACAGGCATAGAAAATGACGCTGCTTCTATAAGAACTTGAGTTGCCTTTTCTGAGCTAATTTTGTCAATCCAACCTTCAGAACGGGGGTGCAACTTTAATCCTCGAAGCCCTAAAACCTCCCTCATATACCTAACTTCATTAACAGCTTTCTCTCCTTCCATAGGATCACAGCGACCATAACCTATCAGTTTCATAGAGAAGGGAAATCTAGTAGTAAAACGTGAAACGTTAATATTACTTGCCCTGTATAAAGCTTCAGGACGTTTATCACGAAACACATCTTGAAATGGAAAACAGACACCTTGATCTATCATAGAATAAAATTTTGATTTTTCCTTCAAGTCTGAATGTTTTTTTCCAAGCTTCTCTAGCGCGATATATAACTTATCTGTAAAGGGGTAAGGAGTAAATGACCATGAAATCTTGGTGCTCTTTCCATCCATGTTTGTTGTGAAAGATTGTTCTCCAGTTTTTTCCCAATCTGCCTTGATTCTCCCTTGTACATTACCCCAAAAATCAAACGTTCCCGCACCTGGGGCTAATGGATTCATCATTGTAGCACCATCGACGTCTTGACCAAGATGAGAATGAGCATCAATAACAAAGATGTTGTCTTCCCTTTTTTTTCCATTTTGTTCTATAGTGCATGTGAGCATGACATTTCCTCAATTTAATTTTGATTTTTTTATTCTCTCATTTCCTTTGGAAGAGTCAAAACACCAGTTAACGGATTATTTAGAGGGTCTTGACAATACTGAATTGTAAAATATATTAAATCATACAATATGTTTGGTTCTTCCCCATTATCTAATTTATATTGATATAGGCTTAATTGATATTCCGCTTCTGTTATGGGTGGTTCTGCATAAGAAACACTCCCAAATACAGACTGTAATATTGGTTTCATGAAGGGTGAATATAGGAAACCTAATTCTTGTAATTCATCTTTTAAATAGAAGAACATCCTTTGGACGGCTTGCATCATATATCTTATCGGTTGATCTATTGGACCTAAGTATTGTTCCGCAAAATTGGGATCATATTGAGCTAGTTTCTCACGATCAACATTTTGGGGTTTAAACAATGATATTAATCCTCTTTCAATTGCACTTTTCCTGTTATATGCTATAGTTTCTGAACCCGCATCAGGTACCCAAAAACCCTTTTGAAGCAGTTTTTTAGCTTTATAGCACATAGCTTGAATTAACATACCAATTCCTATTCGACGACAGATTGAGATTTGTGCATCACTTACTCTTACTTCAATAGTTCCCCAATCTGTGAAGGGAAATACATCCTGGAAACGTCCATCCTCTAAACTTGCTTTTTGAACCACCTGAAGAAAGTAGTTTTGTGAATTTTGATCAGTTGATGTTAAATACGGGATGAAATGGTTAGGATCATTATTGCTTAACATTGTTATATTGCTTTTCAATCGCAAAGACCGAACACAGTTTGGAGCTGTGATTCTGTTATTAATTATTTTTACGACGTCTGTCGGTTTATTATTTATTATAGGTGAATTGCATGTAAGAGCAATGAGATGGGGGATAAAATTACGAATCATACAATAAGCTTGAATTTTCTCTATTTCCGTCTCAAAAGAGCCTAGATGAGAGTGGTCTGCCTGTGAAACACCTCTCATATATTCTTTCGTCGCAGGATTTATAGCAGAAGCAATTATATGTAAATCTTTTGGTAATGTAGCTTTCGCTAATAAGAATAAGGTACTAGCCCAGTACGCTAATTCTTCAACATAAACACAGGGAGGTGTTACGAGCTCTAGTATATAGGTTATAGCGGTTACATTTCCATCTCTAGCAAAAGTATCAATATCAACAGAGGTCTCTCCCAAGGCATAACGTATGTCCATTGCATAGCCCTTTTCAAGGTCATCACGTCCCCAAGGTTTAGTCAGGATTTTTTTTTTAATATAATCCGGTACAGGAAGGAAATCATTTCTCCCCTCATCTAGAAGATCACTCATAATTTTTATCGCATCCTTAACAATTTCCTTCATTCGAAAAACCATTTCTTCACCAGGGGGATAATTTCCATTATCATCTGCGATAATTAATTCCATTTCGATACCATGTGTATAGGGTAGTGGTGTCCAATGTTCAACATCAACTAACATATCTGCCCATGGTATTTCTGGTATGAGCACTTCTTTATAATCTGTTCCCAGAAAGAGTTTATCACCGGATCTATCAACACTTTGTCCTAATGGAACACCTGTTTGATCTACACCTCTACCTTTCTTTGTTATTAATTGAGAAAAGGTGTCAATTGTTTGTTTTCCCTTTTTCGCTTTCTTCTTCTTTTCTTTTTTTTTCTTCTCTTTTGCCATTGAACCCTTACTCCTTGTTTTTCACTTTATATTTAATTAGTTTCAATCTATTGTATCACTTTGCTTGTCAATTTGCTCCCTAGAGTATTGTTTGGAAAAACTCTAACAATATATTATAATCATTTATAAATTCATATGAAAGAAGTAAATTTATAATTTCACTTTTAGCCGGCGGGAATATTTCTTTTAAGGTATCATAGATCTTGCCACCTTTAAACAGTGAATCGTCAATAATTAAATTAACTTTATCTCCAAGTTTTTGAATTTTGGATTTAAGACTCTCATTTAGATGAGACTCAGACGATAAAATAATAGTTGGTTTACCTAAATAGGGGATAAAATCCAAATTAAAGATATATAATTGATTTGATAAATTTACAAAATTTTTGAAAAATTGTTTTATAGTTGTTTTGAGTGTTGTTAATTCATTGTTCTGATAATTTTCAATCGAAGGGAAAACATAATATCCCATTGATTTCTTCATGTTAAATTTTACTTCATTATATACACGATCTATAATTGGATATATGCTAAAATTAAAACGGAATAAGCACAGAAAAGCCAATTTAAAGTTAAAATCCCCCGAAAGAATATTGTTACTCACATTGCCACCAATATTACTAAAATTTTTAATCTCATTATTAATATTCGAAATATATGTATTAAGTAGAAAAAATTGAGAAAAGGCTAATTCGGATTCTTTTTTAGTTCTTATTTCATCGATAAGTATGTAAATCGTGTCGAATATTTCTTTAGTGACTTTTTCTTTAAGATCTTGCTGACTAAAGCCTTCAATAATACCATGTGAAATACTAGGATTCTCAAGTTCAGCTAAAATGCATAAGCTATCAACAAGAATTTCGTATAAGCTTTTTTGATATTTTTTATCATTATTTCGTTCTAATGATTTTAACAATGACTCTAGAATGCGTTTTAGAATATTTGATATTTCAGAGGATTTATTTTCTTCTAACAATTTTTTGGCAACATTAAAAAGTATTTTAAATTGCAAAAATATATCTTCACTGCTTTCAACTAATTTCAAGGATGAAATTGGATTGACAGGGATTTGATCTAGTATTATAGATTTAAATAGATTCTGTTTTACTTTCTGATCTTGTAAATTTTTTACTATTCTTATTACCTCATCCATATTTTCAAAGGCAAATGCTCTTATCAGATTCGAATAGAAATTAATCTGTTCAGCTGGATCTGATAATCCTAATGCAAATTCTAAAGATTTGAGTAATTTTTTATTTGAGAAATATCCTTTAGCTAATTTCTTCATATTTTCATCAATATCTTCCAATGTAACTTCTGGATATGATATTGAACTAGTTGGATCTACTGATAATGAAGAATTATAGTTATTTTTCATTATCGTTAGTTGTTCTTCACCCTGCTGCAGTTCTTTTAACGTTATCTCAATGAAGTATTCTTTAGGGTTGAGGGTATCCTTTTTTTTCACTTCCTTAAAAGCGTATTTTTCTAGCAGAGCTTTGATTCTGCTTTTCGAGACCGTTTCTCTAATTTTTTGTGCTTTAACAGTATATTCTATAATTTTAAGCCAATATGCCTTAACGGTAAGCTTCCCGAAACCATCTACTTCTGGGATTAATTTTAAATCTACAAGTTTCGTTTCATTTGGGGTAAACTCAATCTGATCTCTTAATTCCTCAGAGCCTAAATCAATACTTAAATTTTCTCCCTCAAAAATAAATTCAAATCTTTCATTTTTAGCAGAATTATTAGTAACTTGAATGATAACACTATTATCTACATCAGGAATTAAAATATTTTGAGGAAATTGAGTTATTTTTAAGGAGATAATACTGCTTGGGTTTGACATAGTAGAAAGAAAAAATTTAACTCTCTTTTAATAAAGAATGATTATTCTGATATTTATTTTTATTTTAAATCTTAAATCAATTAGATTTTGAGTTAAATAAGTTTTTCTGTATTTATTTCCCCAGTCGTCTTTTTCTCTGTGTAAAATCAATTAAATCCTCAAGAACCATCTCTTTGTTATAATCAGGCCACCATTCACTTCTAAATTTAAATTCTGCATAAGAGGAGTCCCATAATAAAAAACCTGAAATTCTTGCTCCATCAGTCATTCCAGTTCTAATAATATAATCTAATGGGGGGAAATTTTTCGACCAAAGGTATTTTTTTATTAATTCAGTATTTATTTCCTCTGGTTCTATACCATCTTTGATTATACTCCTTATAGCGTCTACGATCTCTTCATGTCCGTCATACATGATGCAAAGATTTATAAAATTTTGATTGTGCTTTTTGGTAAATTCGATTAATTCAAAGATCTTCTTCCTTGTATCCGCTGGTAGCATTCTAATCCGTCCTATTACGTTGAAATTGACTTTTTCTTTTCTAACAATAGATTCATTTACAACTGTATCAACAGCCATAATCATTATTTTATATAAATAATCCAGCTCTTCAGGTGTCCTTTTTTTAACATTCTCGAGTGATAAAATATATAAACTGAGATATTGAATCCCAGCATCGAAAAAATCAAACAACCTCTTTTTAAGATTTTCATATCCCACCATATGACCGAAATTGGTATCCAGATTTCGTTCTTTTGCCCATCTTCTGTTTCCATCAATGATTAAACCGATATGCTTAGGTAACCTATCTTTAGCTACTTTTTTAAGCTCTTCTAAGGAGGATATCATCTAAAAATCTGAGGTTGCTTTAGTTATAATATTAATATCAAATATATTAAATTTATATAGAAATTCTAAGGAAACATTATTTATCAATTTGATATGTACGAAAATTTAGTTCATTAATATAATGCTGATTCCAGAAAATTTATTTAAAACAATATAGAAAAAGATCTTGACTTTTAGTATCTTTATTTATATTGAATTTTAAAACCAAATCAAAAATGTCACAATTTTTGGGATTAGCAAAGTTTACCACGAATAATAGTTTGAACAGTTACAATTATTAAGTAATTGAGAACGTTTAAATAAGGCTATTTTCTAATAAGTTTAATTTAATTAGATAAGTTTTTGAACTTATAAACATTAATTTAATCTATACATTTTATCATCGAAATAAAAGGAAAACCAACTATGATATCGGATGAGCATTTATTCGGCGACGTTGGCATCGATTCGATTGGGTTTTACGCACCGAGGCATTTTGTTAGCTTAAAGGAACTAGCACTCGAAAGGAAAGTAGATCCTGAAAAATATGCTAAGGGACTTCTTTCAAAAGAGATGCGAATTGCTGATGTTGATGAGGATATTATTTCTTTAGGTTTAAAGGCGGGATATAACACTTTGCAACGAGGACGCATCGATCCGAAGAGTATTGACGCGCTCTTCGTAGGTACAGAGACGGAGGTATACAGCGCTAAGAGCATAAGCAATATCTTCGCCGAGATGCTCGGGATTTCGGTGAACGCGTTGACTCAGGATACATATAATGCCTGCGCTGGCGGGACGTTAGCTATATTAAATGCCATCGGGATGATTCAAAATGGTCTCGTGAGTAAAGCCCTCGTTATCAGCAGTGACATTTCTCAATATCACCTTGGTTCTCCTGGAGAACCTACACAAGGCTCAGGAGCAATTGGAATAGTCCTTTCTAAAAACCCCAGAATCGCAAAATTTAGTTCAAGATTTGGTAGAGTTTCCGGGAATGTAAACGACTTCTTCCGGCCCGTCGGTGATAAAAATGCTAGGGCTTTTGGGAAATATTCTCAAGACACTTATATTGACTTTCAATTAAAAGCCTATGATGATTTAGTTAACAGTATGGGGGATTTTCATGCCGATTTTTACACTTTTCACGCCCCATTTGCAAAGCTTCCACTAAAAATAATGCAACAAATTATACTAAAACGATGGGTAAAACACATAACTGATTTACCTAAATTTGAAAAAAATCACTACAGATCATCGATTTTGAGAAAACTTGATTCTTTTCTACATGATGTTACAGTCCTCCCTGAATATCTTTATTTAAAACTCAATGAAAGAGGATATTCTTCATCAACTTTAGAAAGATTATCAAAATGGGTGAATACGAATGTAAAAGCGAGGGTACTTCCACAACTACGTGTTCCTATGCATTTTGGTAATATGTACAATGCCGCAGTATGGGCACAGATATTATATTTGATAGAAAATCATGCTCAGACCAATGACACAATTTATTTTGGTTCTTACGGATCAGGAGCTACATGTATTTCTGGACTTTTAAAAGTTCAAGATGGCTTTAAAAAAGCAGTTCAGCAAGGGCCAAGTATTAATGATTTCATTCATTTAAAGAGAAAGAAAAGTATTCTTGAATACGAATTAGTAAAAAATGGTGATGTTAAACCGATGATTTTATTAGGGCGTATAGCTGAACACGAATCTAATAATAATAGAGGATTTACGCTCAATTTTTGCGACGAAGGATGTATAATACCAAATATAAAAGGTTTAGATCGCTGTCCTAAAGGACACTCTGGGTTACATGAAAGATTCTTTCCTCTTTTTGCAAAATTAGAAACTGAACCAGTCGCCCAAAATAACTTTGAAGATCTTCGATATCTTAACAAAGGTTTAGTAAGAGTAGCAGGAAATGTAAGTAAAGGCAATTGTCTTGAGTATGAAATAAGGAGAGTTGAAACAGAAAATGAGCAAAATGATGATGCTAAAGGATTACTCAACTGGTCACCAATATACATAACTATTCCAGAGCATCATATTTATTAATTTTAACCTAATCTTTTACATTTTTCATAGCAATATAGAAAAGTTTATTAATTTTTAGAAGTGTGAATTATATTATGAAAGAATTTCATTCGGATATTTCTGGATTTTACAAATTATCAATGGAAGAACGTCAAAAATTAATATCCTCATTAGTTAATTTAAATCAGGATGAAATTAAAATATTAAAAGAATTGGGTTATTTCACGCCTACACAAATTGATACTTTAATCGAAAATGTTGTAGGAAGTTATCAATTACCACTTGGTCTTGCATTAAACTTTAAAATTAATGATAAAGATTATATTCTCCCTATGGTTATAGAAGAGCCATCTGTAGTTGCTGCTGCTTCTAATGCAGCAAAAATGGCTCGAAAACATGGTGGATTTCACTCTGATGAAGTAAAGCCAATAATGATCTCTCAAATTCAAATAACTCAGTTAAAAGATGTTGAAGCATCGAAAAAATCTCTATTAGAAAATAAGGAAAAATTATTAAAAATAGCAAATGAGCAGGATCCTATGCTAAATGAGTTAGGGGGTGGTGCTCGAGATATAGAGATAAGAGAAATTAATACAAATAAAGGAATAATGATTATTCTTCATTTACTTGTCAATGTTTTAGATGCTATGGGGGCGAATGTAGTAAATACTATGGCAGAAGCAATTAGCCCTTATATTGAAGAAATAAGCGGAGGTAAAGTTTATCTACGAATTGTTTCCAATTTAGCTACTCATCGAATAGCCAAAAGCAGGGCTACTTTTGATAAAGAGATGCTAGGAGGAGAAGAAGTTGTAGAAGGCATATTAAATGCTTATGAATTTGCAGTGGCAGATCCATATCGAGCAACGACTCATAACAAGGGTATTATGAATGGAATCGTCGCCTTAACCTTGGCAACGGGAAATGATTCAAGAGCTATTGAAGCGGGTTGTCATGCTTATGCTTCTTCGAGCGGACAATATTCTCCTCTAACTAAATTCAAAACAGATTCTGATGGGAATCTTGTTGGAGAAATTGAAGTACCTCTTGCTCTGGGAATAATTGGTGGAATGACAAAAATACATCCTATGGCACGAGTAGCTCTAAAGATCTTAAATTTGAAAAGTGCTAGTGAACTTTCACAAGTCGGAGCGGCTTTAGATTTAGCTCAGAATGTTGCAGCATTGAGGGCTTTAGCTTCAGAAGGTATTCAAAAAGGACATATGGCACTTCATTCTCGAAATATTGCTAAAGTTGCAGGTGTACCTGATGAATTACTTGAAAAAGTCGCTCAAGAAATGATCAAAGAAAAAAAAATTAGAGTCGATTATGCAAAACAAATATTACAAAGATTAAGTGATAGCAAAAACCTCTAATTTTATAAAATGTGTTTCAGTAACTCCTCTAATAAAAATCATTATTGTAATTAGTGTTATCAATATAAACAACTATATGAGATGAATTTTATGGGATTTAGAGAATATATAAATAAAATTGACAGAGAAGGATTACTAAGAAAGGTAGATCTTGAAGTTTCAAAAAAATTAGAAATCTCCGGAATTTTAAAAGAAATTGAACCCACACCAGTATTGTTTAATAAAGTAAAAGAATCTGAATTCCGTGTCGTTGGTAACGTATTCTGTACTAAAAATGTTATTGCATCTTATTTTGGTGTGACTCCTGCTGATCTTATTCCTATGCTATCAAAAGCAATAGAAGAACGGTCTGAACCCGAAATTGTAGTTAACGCACCATGTCAAGAAGTTGTGGAAACAGATATAGATTTAGATAAGATCCCAATTCTATTACATTGCGATAAAGATGGTGGAAATTATATAAGTTCTGCTGTTGTAGTCACAAGAGATCCTGAATACGGGCAAAACTTAGATTTCCATCGAGCTATGCAATACTCAAAAGATAAATTTGCTGCTCGTATTGTCAAAGGTCGCCATTTCTATAAATTTTTAGAAAAAAATGGAGAATTGGAAGTAGCATTTTGCATAGGAAATACACCTAATATTCTAATTGCAGGGGCTACTTCTGTAGATATTGGTGTTGATGAGTTACAAATTGCTAATGCACTTGAGCCAATTAAAGTTGTAAAAGCTAAATCTGTTGATCTTTTAATCCCTGCAGAAGCTGAATTTGTTCTTGAAGGGAAAGTATATTTTGAAGATAGACATACCGAAGGTCCATTTGTTGATTTAACTGAGACGTACGACACAATTAGAGAGGAACCTGTTTTTAAAGTGAAAAAAATCACTCATAGAAAAGATGCAATATGGCAAGCTTTATTACCCGGAGCATTAGAACATAAAATTTTAATGGGAATGCCTCGAGAGCCTACTATTTTCAAAAAAGTAAATGCAGCGGGAATTAAATGTTTGGATGTAAATATTAGTCCGGGCGGATCTTCTTGGCTTCACGCAATTGTTCAAATCGATAAGAAAACAGAAGAAGATGGTAAAAAAGCAATAGAGGGGACTTTCGAGGGACACACTTCTTGTAAACATGTTTTTATTGTCGATAAAGATATTAATATTTATGATCCTCTAGCTGTGGAATGGTGCCTCGCCACGCGCTTTCAAGGAGACACTAAGATGGTTGTTAAAGACAAAGAACCAGGAAGTAGTTTAGATCCTAGCGCCGAACCTGGAACAAAGATGACGACGAAGATTGGTTTTGATTTAACCAAGCCTTTAGTGGTGAAAGGAAAAAGTTTTGATATTGCTAAGTTTCCAAAAGTAGATATTAAAAAATACTTTAAGAATTGAGGATGATTGAAATGAAGTTAACGCAAGAAGAAAATGATATGCTTGACGGTAAATTCGGAAAAGCAGCGAAAAAATCTATGGAGATATTAACAACATTAGGGGAAATCTTTGATGCTGAATATATGCTTGATGTTTATGGAGTTCAGATAGCTGGAGTTTCTTATTCTAATCTTGGAGAAGCTGGATTGGAATTCTTAACTGAAATGGCTGAAGACGGTAAAGTTCGTGTTCTAACCACTTTAAATCCAGCTGGAATGGATCGTGAAAATTGGCAATTATTGGGTATAGACAAAGAATTTGCCAAAAACCAGAATCGGGTGATTGATGCTTTTGCTAGAATGGGAATAATCACCACGTGTTCATGTACTCCATATTTAATTGGTAATGCACCCCATTTTGGTCAACATATAGCATGGGCTGAGAGTAGTGCTGTATGTTATTCAAACTCGGTAATTGGTGCGCGGACTAATCGTGAGGGTGGACCGAGTGCATTAGCCTCAGCTCTAACAGGAAAGACGCCCTATTATGGATATCATTTAGAAGAAAATCGTCATGGGGAAGTTTTGGTAAATGTGATTCCTTCTGTAAACGGTACCGATGAATTTGGTGTCTTAGGAAAAATAATAGGGGATAAATTGGTTGAATTAGGAAAAAAAATTCCTTACATAACAGGAATATCCTCGGCCACAGTTGAAGAACTTAAATCATTTTGCGCATCTGTTGCAACATATGGTGGAACAGCGTTATTTCATATGGAGGGAATAACACCAGAGCATAATAATTATCCAAAACCAACTGAAATTAAGTTTGAAATAAATCAGGCAGATTTAGTTAAGACTCGATCTGAACTTATCGATGATGATATTGAAATTGATTTTGTTAGTGTTGGATGTCCTCATGCATCAATTCATGAAATTGCCGAGATGGCAAGATTAATACAAGGAAAGAAAGTAAAAAAAGAATTTTGGATAACTACAGCTCGACCTACAAAAAGAATAGCAGATGAAACGGGATATTCTAAAATAATTGAAGCTGCTGGAGCAAAATTTGCAGCGGATACTTGTTGTGTTGTAGCCCCAATTAAAGGACGTTTTAAAGGAATTATGGTAGACTCCGCTAAGGCATGTTATTATGGTCGAGGAAAGAATAAATTTAAAGTAAAAATCGGATCAATTGAAGAATGTATCGAGGAGGCAACAAGATGAAATTAATTGGAAGAAAAATTTATAAGGGAATTGCGAAAGGAGAAGCTATCGTTACTAAAGATGGAATCTCTTTTTATGGAGGAGTAGATCCGGATACTGGTAAAGTGGTTGAAGTAGGTCACGAGTTGGAAAACCAATCAATTTCAGGAAAAGTTTTAGTCTTTCCAACAGGTAAGGGATCAACAGTAGGATCCTACACTCTTTATAGGATGAAAAAGAATAATACCGCACCTGTGGCAATTATTAATAGACAAATTGACACCATTATTGCTGTTGGATGTATAATTAGTGAAATTCCTTGTGTAGATAAAATCGATGTTAACCAAATAAAGACAGGACAAAAACTCCTTGTTAATGGTTCTGAAGGAACTGTGGAAGTGAAATAAAATGGGAACTGGAAAAGGATACGGAAAGATTATTTAATATTATTACAAATCTTATTCTAAAAATCTCAAATAGCCTTTTTAGCAAATTAGAACTTTGATGCTCTTTTCTCATATAAATATTAAATTTCCTATAAGAAATTTAGTCCTAATTAAACACTAGTTCCAAATGATCTTAGATAAGAAAAATAAATATGAAAAAATGTAATCGATGTAATAGAGATTTAGCAATAGATAAGTTCGAGATATATTCTGGAGAAAGAGGTAAAACTAATCTAAGATCAAGTAGAACATCTTATTGTAAAGAATGTCGTAGCGAGATTAGGTTAATTCGTCTGTTAAAAAAGAAATATTATATTATTAAAACATTATTTAATGGAAAATGTAGTGAATGCAATACAGGATTAAATTATTTACCTAGCTTCGAATTTCACCATCCAAATCCAATTTTAAAGACAACTACTTGGACACAAATTAAACATAAAAGTGTAGATAATATTTTAAATTGGATTACTAGAGAAAGAGTGATATTATTATGTTCCAACTGTCATGAAATGAAGAAAGACAAATATTTCATAGATTTCCAAAATTTGGTGCTGAAGGATGATTTATTTGAATTTTCTGCAGAACTTATTGATGAGATAATTAATAATACAATTAATAACCATCCAAATTATTCTCACTTAGAGGATTACAAAAGGAACATAAAAATTCAAATAAAGCAATATATAAGGAAAAGATTTGTGTTTAACCAATTATTTTCTGGAAGATGCGTTGGTTGTGGTGAAGCTACTATCTTCGATTTTTTACCAGCTTTAGAATTACATCACAAATATCCTAAAAATACAGAATTTAAATCAACTTGGAGAGATATTGCTAATTAAAATTGTACGTCAATAACTAATCGAATAGTTGAGGAGAATAGCATTTGCTTATGTAGTAATTGTCATACATTAGTTGGTTCAAAATTATACAATTATAATAAAGAAGTTATTGAAGATGATCTTACCAGAAATCTATTTGTTAAGAATTATATAAGTACTATTCGAAATATTGATAGTTTTAATTATCATATAGATCAAACTGATTTAAGATCACCTTTAAAACTTAAATTTACTCAGAATGAATTTTGGAAAATTCGACTAATGCAGATTTCAATCTTTCTGAAGAATAATAATACAAGTGATTTCAAAGTAATATACCTAGAAAATTTATTAGATGAAGACAAAAGATCCATTCGATATTATTTGGATAAATTAATTTCTTTATACTATATCAATAAATCACAAGAATCCACCTTCCCTTTTGATAATATTTATAAAGTAACTGAGCTAGGTAAAAATTTTGTAGAAAAACTAAAAGAATCATATCACAAAGTATATAGAAGGCTAGAAAATGATATTAGAGTCATGAAAGATTATATGAATAGACAAAATAAATGGAGAAGATAATATATATTGGATATTATCCCTTGTGATTAACTTAAGATAATCATTCTATCCAACTTTTTAAATAGATTTAAAAATTATTTAAGTAAGAAATAAATTATGATACTTTTTTCATTTTAATTATTTGAATTAATTTTACTGAATTAAACATGCATAAATGGTGAAAAATTTGGGAACTGGAATAGGATACGGAAAAACTATACTATTTGGCGAAATTTATTCCTCACTTCAGGAATAAACGCTATCATTTTGTAGTGTATGGCCTTCCCGCAATCGTTTCAGCCTTGGGTTCTGTTACAATAGCAGAGGTTAAGGTTCTTGAGGGTTCTGGATGGGTTGTAGATGATCAAAGACTAGCAACCCCTGGATATAAAAAAAAGAAATATGATGAGGCTATGAAATCGATTCAAAATGTGCTGGATTGCCTTAAAATAAACACAGAGGATCAAAAGCTTAATATCTCCTTTGGAGGCGACCTATTTGCTGCCAGTGGGGTAGGTGCTTCAGCAGCTCAATGTACATCTCTCTCTCGAGCTTTAAATGAGACCTTTAACCTTGATTTAAACGATGAAAAGATAAATCAAGCCGCCTATGAAGGTGAGAAAGCCTACCATGGAACACCTTCCGGGATCGATAATACCGCTTCTACCTATGGTGGTTTAATTTGGTTTGTAAAAAATATTAGTGGTGGTAAAAATACAATGGATCTTTTGCAGACACCAAAAAAGATGCCATTAGTGATTACTAATTCAGGTATAACAGCATCAACAACAGAAGTAGTGGCTGACGTAAGACGTATAAAGGAAGAAAATCCTAAGAAGTTCGAGAAAATATTCGATGAATATAAAATTTTAGCAATGGAGGCAAAAGAGGCTTTGAAAAAAGGAGATATTAATACTGTGGGTAATTTAATGAATCAAAATCATAAGTTGCTTCAAATGATCACAGTTTCAGGGGAAGTAAACGATAAATTAGTTGAAGTATCTATAGAAAATGGAGCGATTGGAGCTAAAATGACCGGAACAGGTCGGGGTGGATTAGTTATTGCATTGGTTAAAAATAAAGAAATTCAAGAAAATGTTACCCAGGCTGTAAAAAAAGAAGGTTTTGATGCATGGAAAACCATGATTGGATAAGAGAGATTTAATATTGAATAAAAAAAATACTATTATTCTTCTAAAATTAGGCGGTAGTTTATTAACTGATAAAAATAAACCATTTTCTATTAGAGAAGATATTGTCGAAGGCTCAGTTCAACAAATTGTTGATGCAAAAGAAAAGGTAGTTTTAATTCATGGAGGTGGTTCCTTTGGACACCCTCTGGCAAAAAAGTATAGTATTATAAACGGAATCGATTCATCAATTCCAAATCAAGTTTTAGGTCTTACTGAGACTCATCAATCAATGAATAAATTCAATTCATACTTGGTAAACAGTTTTTTAGAAAAGAATTACCCTGCATTACCGATTCAAACATCTAGCATTTTCATTAAAGATTCTCAAGAGATTTCAATCTCCTCAATGGAAGTTATTGAAACAGCTTTAGATCTTAATATTTTACCAATCTTGTATGGTGATATTATACTTGATAAACAAGGTTCTTTTTCAATTATTTCGGGAGATCAAATAATTCTAGAACTATGCAGAAATTTAAACAGATATCACGTTTCGAAAGTTATATTCACAATGGAAACAGATGGAATTTATGTTACCGATGAAAAAAGAGGTAACAATTCTATATTGGTTACAGAATGCTATTCTGATCAGCTAGAAGACCTAAATTTAACCAATCTCGGTCAAAAAATAGATGTTACTGGTGGTATTAAAGGAAAAATTAATTTTATTCAAAAAATTGTTAATAATGATATACCTGTCCAACTAATAAATGGACTAAAAGAAAATTACATTTTTAGATCCCTAAAAAATGAAAAATTAGATTGTACAAATGTATTAATTAAGAGATAATTTAAAATTATGACAAGTAGTAATCATAAAGAAGATAAATTGATTGAGCAAAACAAGTCTAAGAATATAATGGAAAGAAAGATCGAGCATCTTAAAATCCCCTTAGAGCATGATGTACAGCATTCTAAAAATTATTTTAAAGATATAAAATTGCTTCATCACCCAATCCCTGATTTTGATTTTGATGAGATTGATCTCTCTATTCAATTTTTCAATAAGAAAATTTCTGCCCCAATATGTATCTCCGCAATTACGGGCGGTCATCCAGTTTCTAAAGAATTAAATGAAATCTTAGCTAAAGCTGCTGAAGAGGAAGATATTATAATGAGTGTAGGGAGTCAACGCGCTGGTATTGAAGATCCGGCTTTATTAGACTCTTTTAAGATTACACGTGAAGTTGCCCCCCATATACCAATCATCGGGAATATTGGGATAGGTCAGGTGAGTGATCCAAACTTTGAAATAAAAGATTTTAGTGAATGTATAGAAATGATAAATGCTGATGTTATGGCAATTCATCTAAATATTCTACATGAATTAGTTCAAGATAAAGGAGATATTTCCTATAAACCTTTTAGGGAAAATTTCAAAAATATCCGTGAAAATTATGAAATTCCAATAATAGCAAAAGAAGTTGGAACTGGATTTTGCTCAGATTTAGCTTTACTACTTGATGAGCTTGGTTTTGACGGGTTTGATGTTGGGGGAACAGGGGGGACGAGTTTTGCAGCAATTGAATCCAAACGAAATAACTTTGATAATCAAAAATACACCCGAGATCCTGCTGAGGTGTTTAAAGAATGGGGGATACCAACCCCTGTCAGTATTGGGTATGTCAGAAATGTATCTCAGAAAACAATAATTGCCACTGGTGGTTTAAGAACAGGAATTGATATTGCCAAATCAATCGTATTAGGTGCTGACGTGGGGGGATTTGCTTATAAATTTCTCCAAACCGCATGGCAAGATAGAAAGGATAATTCTATTTTTAACACAGTTAAGGAAATAAGAACTGTAAAAAATGAATTACGGACATGTTTATGGCTAATGAATCAGGAAAACATTACTAACTTAAGAAGTAATAGAACTAAATGTGTCATTCTTGGAGACCTATATCGATGGCTGAACCAATAAATAATAGATTAAAATACGTTTAATAATCAGGTTACCGATCCCAACTTATTATATTGAAATATGTTTCCTTAAGATTCTTCAGTATTTTCTTCTAAAGAATCCTCAATTTCATCTTTAAAATTTGAAAAAGCTCCAGTTCTACCTTGATATTTCTCTAGATCCTTAGAATGGAGTTTTAAGAATTTCTTTGAAATCTTTTCTAATTCTCGATTTGATTTTTTTTTATTGAATTGTTTTGATGAGTTTGCGACAAATAAAATATCGCTTTTTTTAATGATAGCAAATCTTTTATTGTTTAATTCAAAATTAGATAAGCCCCCATCAGACAGCTGTTCAGAAAAAGTGTTTAATGCACTCATCATCGCCCCGAATAATTGAGGTGATACTGATTCTTTAAATACTCTATAAAAAACAACAATTCCTGAGTTATACAGAATCCAAACATCTTGGAGTACTTTCAATGAAATCCCTTTTATTATATATTTTAATGGTAGAAATTAATATTCCTTAATTAATATCCCCATCTCTTTATGTCAATCTCAATTCCGGCTTGATCGAGTATTCTTCCAATTGTATGGTTAATTATATCATTAATATTTTGAGGTTTGTGATAAAATGAGGGTATTGGCGGAAATATTACAACACCGAGTCTGGTTAGCTTTAACATATTTTCAAGATGAATAGCATTTAGGGGAGTTTCTCTAACAACAAGAATAAGTCTTCTTCTTTCTTTTAACATTACATCCGCAACTCTACTGATTAAATTATCAGAATAGCCATTTGCAACTGCTGCTAAAGTTTTCATTGTACACGGAATCACAATCATTTCTTCTACTTTATATGATCCACTCGCTGGAGCTGCAGTTAAATCATTCACTTCATAATTCTTAGTTGCCAATTGACGGACTTCTTTAACATTATAATCGGTTTCAGTTGTTATTATAATTTCAGCTTTTTCAGAGATTATTAACTCCGTTTCAATTCCAAGCTTTTTTAGTACTTCAAGAAGCTTAATTCCTAGAATGGCACCACTAGCACCTGTCATAGCAACTAGCATTTGTATTACACCTTTAATCAAAATTTAAATTTTCATATAATTAATGGAGAATGGGTATTTTAGTATGAGAAATGATAATGATTTAAATTTTTTATTTTTTAATTTATTAGAATTTTTACTAAAACAACCGTAAAAAATTCCTAGAAAGTTCTGTTTACTACGAAATCTAATAAATTATTATAGAATTCTTTTTCAGCTTCATTAATAGAGGGTTTTAACTTATCAAGGGCTGTTATTGCCTCTTGATAATATACATCAGCGATTTTTTTACAAGAGTTAACAGCATCAGCTTTAAGATATAACTGTTTCACTTCTTTAACGTCGTTTGCACTCATTTCTGGTTTCTCAATTAATTCTAAAATTCGATTTTTATCCTTATCATTGGATGTGTTCAATGCTTCTATTAATAAACATGTATGTTTTCCTTCTCTAATATCACCATCAGTAGGTTTACCTGTAATTTTTTCATCCCCGAACGTGCCTAAAATATCATCAATAATCTGGAAGATAATGCCAAGATTTACGCCATAAATTGAAAGTGATTTAGTAAACTTTTCACCAGCTCTCGAATAGTTAGCTCCGATTAAAATCGATTTTTCTATTAATCCTCCTGTTTTTAGAGAAATCATTTCAATATAATCGTCAATTGATATTCTTTTCTGGTTAACCATATCAGTTTCGATTAAAACACCATTAATTATGTCTGTAAATGCTTGTTCATAAAGTTTAATAGCATTTAGGTTTAAATCATTCTCAAAATCATTGAAAAAATAAGGTTCTAATCCAGAAATAAAGGCACTATCTCCGCCTATTATCCCAATTGAATTACTATAATCAGAAGCAATCATTTTCTTTAAATTATACTTTTCATGATACATTCGAAATCGGTAATGAAAGGCTGGTTTTCCTCTTCTAAAGTCATCCTTGTCAATGATGTCATCATGAATTAAGGAGGCATTATGGAGGAATTCTGTCCCTATACTTGGAGTAACAATTCTGTCATCTTTATTTTCTGTAAAAGCGTTATAGGTGGCAATACACAGCAGTGGTCGAATTCTTTTTCCTCCCGCAAGAAAATAATCTTTCAATTCTAAATAATAATCCTTTAGAAATGGATTTTTTGTTCCCTTTAATTTTATATCATAAATAGATGCGATGGCATTGTTTATTTTTTGTTTATATTTATCAACATATTCCGCAAATTTCATGAAGATCACTATTCTCCTTAATTAATTTCTAAATTGATTTTAAATTATAAAACAAAAATTTTACTTAGAATAAAAGTTATTTCAAACTATCAATATTCTTAATTACTAGGGAGTATCATTGATGACAACAGTTTTATATAGTCGATTTGAAAATATTAATAAATTTACAAGGTTGGGTATAAAGGTTAGTTGGCACGTCTAGATAAATTAAAATCGAATAAAAAGCTATTAGGACTAACAATCAGTGTAATAATCCTATTTATTGGTGTGTTGCCATTACTAATTTTAACTTTTGTTCCCGAATTGAAACACTCATATATAATTGAACCAATAGCTCTTGAATCCGAAGACAACATATATATTAGTGCTTTTAAATATACACCAGTCGGGGAAAAAAGCCATGGTGGGGTTGTTGTTAGTCATAGTTTTTTTGGGAATAAACTCAACATGCAACCATTAAGTATAGAACTTGTTAAGCGTGGATTTACAGTTATAAACATTGATTTTCGAGGTCATGGTGCTTCTGGGGGGAACTTTTACCGAAGTGAGACAATCAAAGATATTAAAGCTGCTGTTGATTATATCGAACAGAATTTACCTTATATTTCTGAAATTGGACTCGTCGGACATTCATTAGGAGCAGAAACGGCATTAAGATTTTCAAACCTTTATCCCGAAAAAATAAATGCAACCGTATCAATTGGGGCAATAATAGATAATGTCACATCCATTTCGAATCTTTTTATAGCAGCTGGTTTATATGACACTGGTTTTACTGAAGAAAAAATCCTTGAAATCTTAAGTTCTTATACCGGAGTGCAAGAACCGGTTATTGATCAGTTATACTCTGGAGATTTCAATGGAGGAAATAACACTAAAGCTTTTATCAGTCCATTTTCAGGGCATCTAACTGAAATAATGGATTCAGCTATTCTTTTCCAGACAGTCCAATGGTTTGAACAGGCTTTTAATGGAGGTTTGGGGAATGATGTGTTTATAACCGCCACAATTTTACAAGTTTCTTCGTTTATTGCTCTAGCTGGGGTTATTTTGCTAAATGCTTTTATTATATTATATCTAAGGCAATATCTATTTAAAGACAAATTTGCTTTTCCTGAAAAAGATATATTAAAAGAATTTAAAGAGATATCCTATAAAAAACTCTCATTATACTATACCATACCCGTTGTAATAATTCAAATTATTTTCTTTTTAGTTCTATCAGAGATATTAATGGGTATAATACCTTTTTCAACAACATATATAACATTAACACTTATTATTGGGGCTGCTGTTGGTATATATATTGTCTACAATTTTATTCTATTAAGTACAGAAAAGGAGTTCTCTATTAAAGATTTCTTTTTAAAATTTAAATCAATGCTCTCTAAGAATTCTGGTAGGTCAATATTATATGGAATTATAGTTAGTATTCTAGTTATAGTATCAATAGGAGGAATTTGGCATTGGTCGGTACAAAATTCCCTCCCTACATTTGATGGAATTTCCCGAATGCTATTAATAATTCTAATATCTTTTCCTTTTTTCTTAATTAAAGAGTTTTATTATAGGAATGTACAAGGTCGATTAAAAATATTAAGTCGATATGATGAATATATTGTAATGGTCGGAATAGGGATAATTATGGATAATTTATTCATTTTTTTTATCATACTCGTAGGTAAAATGAATTTAGCATACATACCCGCATATGTGCTCTATCTTTTGGGATGGGTTATTTTTTCTATAATACAACACAGCTCAGCTACTTATGTATATATGAATTCAGGGAGAAACATTTTAGGATCAGCTGTTTTTATAAGCATTTTGTATTCATGGATGCTTGTTGTTTTTTTCCCTACTTATGGATTTTTATAATTGGTTTTTCGTATTTTATTCCATCTACAAATCATTTTTGGGTTTCAAATTTACTAGGATATCATCAAAATCTGAAATATCAAAAGGTTTTGTTAAAAACCCATCTGCTTTTGTTTCAAGGGCTTTAACTGCTACCTCCTCTTTTGAAACTCCAGAAAAGTAATAAATAAGAATATCTTCATATTTTTTATTTGATTTGATCAAATTGCAGAACTCGTATCCACTTAATTTTGGCAAATGCACATCTAATAGAATTAATTTTGGTTTGTGCTTTTTTAATTCTTTAAATGCTTCAGATGTATTACTAACGCATTTACAAGAATAACCCTTAAATTGTAGAATCTTTTCTATTAAATCATTTATATATTTACTGTCATCTATAATTAAAATATCATATTCAGAACCAGACAATTTGAGATCAACAATATTATATATTCTTTTAGATCATTACGACTTTATTTTATCTTAGTAACTATAGATACATAACTATTACAATAGCAGAATTATTTAAATTTGAGTTTTTCGTTAATTCTACTTAAGAAATTAAATAGTTAAAACACACACACACACACTAAATAAGATCTTCAATTAGGTTTAATTTTAAAAGTTACAATTACATGAGGTTCTAATGAAATATCTAGTGTATTTTTACTAGATCTAATAATCTTTGCTTTAATTTCATTTTTAGGTGGTTCCTCAAGGAGGTTTACAACTTTTGCGCTTTTTATAGAAATTTCCTTGAAGAAAGTTAGTTTTGCTTTTTGGGTGATAGATGATATGTTGTATACTCTGAGAATTAAACAATCTCCTGCTTCTGCCTTTTTCAAAGCACTTAAAATCACACTTGTATTATCTATTTCAAGAAAACTAAGAAAAGGTGGGAGATAGGGCTTTACTTTTGTAGAATAGGGAATAGCAAAAAAAGAATCAATTCCAGACGGTCGTAAAAATAATTTATCGGTAACTCGAAGAGGATTGCGAACCATGTTAGGAAACAAAGGTTTAAACGGATTATTTAACTCTTTTCCTCTCTGATGTATCTCTGATTCTAACCAAGATGATTTTGAAGAAGTAACAAGTGATAATTCAAATATATGATCACCAAGACATTGAGCACCTGGAGTTTTATATCCCGGACCTGCATGAGACATTCTGGTCATAAAATCATTACGTGACAACCATTCAACACACCTCAGAAGAGTAATTGCAAAAGTTATCGTATTGTCTTTATTAATAACAGCTTCATATTCTGGTAATCCTTTGTTTAATAATGCAAAGGTTCTAGATTTATCGCTAATCGAAACAAAATCTTTTTGGTGGTTAGTAGGTAGGGGATTCTGTACCCAATCCTCAGCGATAGGTAGTTTAATACTCCTTGGTACAACAAAAAAGTGGCCATCAGCATAAACTGTATCTGATTTTATTTTTGTAGGAAATAAAACACGGATTCGATGGTCTTTACTATTATTCTTTATCTCAATTTTTAAGTCAATTCTCTTTATGCCTTTATACAGGGAGATTAAAATAGTTATTTTGTTATCAACAAGCCAATCTTCTCTACTATATCGGTCTTCGGTAAGTGAGTGAGGAAGCTTTAAATTCAATCTTAATTTATATGTTTTTTGAGTCGAGCCATCAATATACACAGATTTTTCAAATACAGCAACATCTTCAGTAGTGTAGGTTATATTGGTTTGGTTATCAAGTGGACCAGAATAATCATACTCATCTCCCCAGTCTCCTACATCCTCAAATTCACAAATTTTTTCATAAGAAATACCTGATTCTTTATCAATTAATGTAATAAAACCATCAGAGCTTATATTAATTCGATAAAATTCATTTTCTAGAAACTCTCGTGTTATTTTAAAATTAGTATCTTCTAAAGGAAATATCTGTTGAGAATCAACAGGGTGAACGTAATAGAGTTTATATCCACATGCAGGTACCTCTGCTAGAAAGGAAAATTTATGACTGATACCAAGTCTTCGGCCAAACCTAGGCTTTTCTTCAACAAATTGATATTGATATTCAATTTTCCTTCCCTCAAAATCAGTCAACTTGAGATTATAAGGGAATTTTTCATCAATAGTCTTACGAGACGATGTAGTAAACTCAACAATATCTTTTCGTTGCCATGGGAGAGGATTATAAACAATTAAAACATTTTTCCATTCACTTATATCATGAATATCGATTAACCCAGCTAGATAAAGAAACGAATTTTTATAGACCTCATTTGCTATTTGTTCAGCCCAATCAAACCGAGTTTTCATTTCGTTATGAACTTCATCGATGCTACAGCCACATATACTGTCATGAGGTGCATTTTTCTGAAGCCACTTCAATCCAGTTAAAATATAATCTTTTGGGTAATTAAACTTTTTATGCTTATCTAATAACCATGTTATTGTTGATAAAGGTTCTGAATATTTTTCATAAAGGTATTCTATAGCAGTATTCCTCTGTTTAATCCAAATTCGAGCAGAGAAGACCCCAGATAGTAAATGAGCATACCTTCCTCCTCTTAATTCTCCTTGAAATTCTTTTAATTTTGGATTTGATTCCAAAACCTTGTTGACATAATATTCAAAATCCCCTTGTACCATTAGTTCATCAGGATGTGTTTTATTCCATTGTTTTATTATTTCAGGGATTTCTGGGCGTGCTTCATGATGATCTGAACCATTGTTGAGAAGAATATTTGGAGTTGCTATGTGTTTTTGAAAATCTTGTACCCTCCGTTTAATTGTTCTAAGGGCTGTTTTGTATTCACCTTTGACTTTTTTTCCATTTAATCGTTCTAGTGAACCGTAGCCATAGATCAAATAAATACCTAAAATAGATGCAGCTTTGCAAGGTGCATTCCATGTAAATTCCATTTTCAATTTATTTTCCTCAAACTCATT
>Ga0114923_10000602_pt1 | contig 27452 bp, 39 predicted proteins | sample SumtaG_FD_89578 | JGI IMG/M metagenome (GOLD analysis project Ga0114923, IMG submission 89578) | Deep subsurface microbial communities from Indian Ocean to uncover new lineages of life (NeLLi) - Sumatra_00157 metaG | ecosystem: Environmental > Aquatic > Marine > Oceanic > Sediment | place: near... | reverse complement strand
GCAAGGGTATCACCACCAACAACGGAGCGACGTTCGCAGCCGGCAGTACCCTAGAGCTGCTGGTAGGTAATGAGACCGACCCGATTGCACCGGGCAGCTACCCGATCGGCAAGATATTCACGACCGACACGGCCGGGACATGGGCCCCGGGCGCTGGAACCTACGTCTTTGCCGGCAACCTGACCTACGAGGCAAGCGCAACCGACGCGCTAACGATCACCAATAGCGCCAACCCCAACTTCTCGCTAGCAGCGAATCTCACGATAACAGACGGCGGAGGCACGGTCACCTACACCAAGGGCACGGGCGTCATCACGTTCACTGCCAACGCCACGTACACCGATGGTAACGGCGTAGCACCCGACTTAGAAGCGATCGTCATCGCCGGAGGGACGTTCACCCAAGCAGCGGACATCGATACTTGCGACGGCTTCGCCGTACAGAGCGGAGCCACCTGGGACCCGGGTAGCTCTGACCTAAAAACGGCCAACGGCGGCGACCTGATACTAGAGGCCGGCTCGGACGTGGCGACCGTCAACCTGGACGGCCGGACCTGGACCGTGGACGGCAACTTGCTGATTCAAGGCAAGCCGGACGCGCTGCTCGACATGGCTGCCAGTGCGGCACTAACGATCAATAACGTCAGCGGCACCAATACCGCGTTTCACTGCAAGATGCAAAACGTGGCACTTACCGGAGCACAGACCGGCATCGGTTGGAACTGCTTTCGTTCCGACGGAACCACGCCGTTGCTGGGATTTGAGGACGGCACGGGAAACACCGGCTGGACGTTCTTCGCGATCCCCAAAGGCGGGATCGGGATAGGACTATCACTCACCGGGGCAACCCCGGGCAAGCTATAAAGGATCATACCCATGACTATTAGAGGTTGGACAGTCCACGCACCCGCCGTCGATACCGCGGCTATAGCCACCACGACTGCCCAGGGGAATGGCAAGCACCGGCTCGCGGACGTGCTCTTCAGCTATGACGCCGCGCCTACCGCCGGTTCGCTTCTCATCAGTGACGGCACGACTGACATATTGGTCGCAATCACCGACGCAGGACCCGGGCGGATACCATCGCACTTTCTCCCGATCGAGTCAACGGACCAAATCACGGTGACACTGGCAGCCGCGGGCGGGGCAGTAACCGGCACACTGAACATCCGCAACGCCGAGCAGTCCCCTAATCTGCTCGGTGGCTAGGTAACCAACGCGGGGCAATACTCCAATGGGAGGGCGAGGCCATGAAGGTGCAAATGGAATTCGAGGAGTGGGATCAGCACTTACTGGAGAAGGAAAGGCTGCGGAAAAAAGCAGAGGGGCTACAAGATCGGGTGGGACAATTGGAGGCCGCAAACAGACACCTCCAACGGGAGCAAGAGGCCGACGAATTTCAGACCGAGGCCCCGCCGGACGATGGCGACTTAATCATGGTGACCGGTTGGTTCTGGCATAGGGCGAAGGCGTATCGGGTCGAAGCGGGGGAACTGAAGGCACGGAATAAACGGCTCGTAAGCCGCAATAAACAGCTAGTCGCGGAAAGCAAGGGCGAGAGCGTTGCATCGACATCTACGTCAGGCAACCGGAAGTGCCGCGTTACCGTGAACCCCATATTCGCATTGTCTTACCGTCAAGGAACTTTGGGGCTGCCCGATAGGGTGTACGTGAAGCGTATGGTCGGCACCCTGGAAAGCGGAGAATATGATATACTGTTCCAGGGCCCTGGTTTGCCGGAGTGGTGCGAGACTCAGGAGGGCGCGGCCGTGCCCAAGGGACAGCTCAGGGTTACCGAGCGGCGAATCAGCGGACTGGGTATCGATAGTTTCCTAGGAGCCACGGCTATTTCCCTAGGGTTCACGATCGAGGTTGTGAAGCCATGACGATCCGGGACCGAATCAAGGAACTCTCGCCGAGCGGAGGCGTCAACGTATTGGCGCTGGTAAAGGGTTCGGAACGTTACGTGTTCCTCTACGACGAAGCCAGCCGTGCCGATACACTTAGGACGCTGGGACGCTACGCATCGAACGAGGACCTGAGCTTCACGTGGTCCGATGCCGCCGTACTCAGCCAGCGGATACGTCAGGCACCAGATATAGGGCTGGAACCGGAGGTGAGGAGATGAGCGAGACAGACAAACCACGCAAAGGGGAGAAATACCCACCCTTTACAGTGATAGATGTCCCGGCGGACGTGGAGTACAGCCTCAAAGGAGGGGCTATCGTCTTGCATCTTTTGCGGGACGAGCCGGATAAGACGGTCTGCACGCGGTGCTATCGAGAGTTACCGGTGGCGGAGATAATCTCGACGTACAACTACGGCTGGTGGGGGGAGAAGTCGGGACGCACTGGCGGGGTGTGCCTCAGGTGCTCGAGCGAGGAAATTCGCGAGATAGGCAAGTGGGTGACGGCGAACATAGTCGTTATCGCGACAGGGATGGTAGCGTTAGTTGCCAGCTTCCTCTTCATAGCGATGAGAGACTACTGATGAGCGAACCACAGAACTACTATATCGCACTGACCTGCGCCCCGACGCCTCAAGGCATCGCATGTCTGCCGACCAGCCACGTCGCCCGCTGTAAGGCGGTAGGGTTTTGGGATGATGACGCCGTACCCAAGCCGGATGACGGGGTAAGCGTCGAAGCCTTCGCTGGGACCACCGGGCAGATCGTACAGTCGAAGATCATGGAAGCATACTCGCAGGAGCCGGTCATCGTCTGGACGCAATCAGACACGAACGCGAGGACACCCGATGGGGGGGCCTAACCTAGGAAGGAATGACCATGCTAGTATTGACAAGGAAGGTAAACGAACGGATCCTCATCGGCGAGACTATCACCATAGTTATCGTGAAGATAAGTGACTACGATGGGCACTTGTCCGTTCGCCTCGGAATAGACGCACCCCGAGAAGTGGCGATAGCCCGCAGCGAACTGCTCGTGTGCAAAGGCGATGGGCATGGGTAGACCTAAGTTAGACATTGATCCAAAGCTTGTCCTGCGGGCGCTGAGGATCGGTTGCACGACCCCGGAAATAGCGGCCTTGTGTGACTGCTCGGAGGATACCATTGAGCGGCGTTTTGCGGGTGTCCTTAAAAGGGGGCGGCTACTGTTCTGCGCCAGTATTCGCCGGCAGCAATACCGGATGCTGAAGAAGGGGGACCGCACAATGGGTGTCTGGATGGGCAAGCAGTACCTCGGGCAGGCCGACAAGCAGGAAATCGAGACGACCGGCAAGAGCGAGATAAAGGTGGTGGTCGAGCATGACCGGAACTTCTACGGCAACGCAAACCGTCTGCCTACCGGCGGCAATGGCGCACCAATTACCGATCTTACAGAGTCCGGCGAGGCACAAGCTGGTCGTCTCGGGTCGCCGGGTGGGGAAAACGGCAACGGGTCTAATAGCAACGGTACAGGGCCACGGACCTGAGCCCGGGGCGTTGCGTGGGGCTGTGGACGGTGGCACGATCTGGTGGGTCGGCCCAACGTTCACCATCACGCAACTTATCTGGCGGCTGCTGAAGACGGCCTGCTGCGGTGCCTGGGTGGAGAAGAGCGAACAGGACCATCGGATCGAACTACCGGGCGGCGGCTCGGTCTGCGTCAGATCAGCCGACAACCCCGACCGCGGTAGCTTGCGAGGTGAGGGCCTAGACGGCCTGGTAATTGACGAGGCAGCCTTCATATCCAAACGGGCATGGGTCGAGTCGCTTCGGCCGGCGTTGTCCGACAAGCAGGGCTGGTCGATGATGCTAACCACCCCAGCGGGCTACAACTGGCTAAAGGAGCAATGGGACGCGGCAGCCGTAGATGACACATGGGCACGGTTCCGGCTGCCGACGTCAGCTAACCCACTGATCCCCCAAAGCGAGCTAGACGCAGCCTACCGTGACATGGGGGCCCGGGCGTTTGCCCAGGAGCATGAAGCACAGTTCACCGACGTCGAGGGGGCGGAGTTCGACGGCGCCTACTTCGGCGACTCGATATGGTTTGACCAATGGCCGCCCGAGGCCGAAATACAGTGGCGAGTCATCACGCTGGACCCGTCGAAAGGGGCCACTGAGAAGTCGGATTACTCGGCCTTCGTCATGATGATGCTGGACAAACACGGGGTAATGTGGGTTGACGCAGACATAGCGAAGCGTGATACTCACCGGATAGTGGTAGATGGCATCAGGCTGGCCCGGGAGTTCGAGCCCCATGCGTTCGGAGTCGAGACCAATCAGTTTCAAGAGATGCTCGTCAAGGACTTTGAGCGAGAGTCCCTCAAGGCGAAGGTGTTTCCCAACTTCTACGGTATCGATAACCGCATCAATAAAGTGGTCCGTATTCGAGGCGGACTTACTCCGTATCTGTCTCGCGGACAGATTCGATTCAAACGCGGAAGTCCGGGTGCCCGGCTGCTAGTCGAACAGCTTAGAGGCTTCCCGGTAGCAAAGCACGAAGACGGGCCTGACGCCCTGGAGATGGCGGTTCGGCAGATGCGACACGTATTCAACCACGGGGTAGAAGACCAGCGGGCAGAGATCGGAGCGTGAGATGGATACAAAGATGAATCGGTCCACCGAGGCCAAGATACTACGTGCCGAAGTTAATCGGCTATGGGAAGAGAACGCAGAACTCCAAGCCACGGTATTTACTGGTCAGCCGCCGTGGGTTGACTACTTCGGCATGTCGGTCACTCTACCGATCATCAAGCAAGAGTTGCAAGTAACTATCAAGCCCAAAAGCGGGCCAGAACGATTTATGACCATCGAGCTACTGGACGATGGCGAGACGCTCATCACAGCCCACGGGACAGAGCCGGCAAAGACTCGCTTCGCTTACAAGGGCGAGGCTACTCCCGAGCCCGAGTTCATTGTCGGGGCCACGTTAGCCAAGCAAGTGGCGTCGGAGATCAAAGCCAGGGAGGTGCAGCGGATGACGAGCCCATTCGTGCCGCTCGACACGAGCGGCCTATGCCACGGCGAGACGGCCCGCTTGCAACTCAAGGTAGACAGTTTACTCGCAGAGAACGCGAAGCAAGCGACCGAGATACACGAGCACGTTGAGGCAGCCATGGCACTACGAGCTGAGAACGCCAAACTGCGCAAGGACAACCGCCCATGGGTGAAACTGCAAGCGGCCGAACAAGAGGCCAAGCGGCTGCGGATAGCGAATGGGCTGCTGAGGACCGAGCTGACCGCAGCCGAGACCGAACGAACGATGGAGTTTTCCGACAGTGAAACCGCCCAGATGGTGGTAAAGATGAGCGAAGAGTCCATCAGACGGGGGAGCGAAATCTTAGACCTGAAGAAAGAGATTAACGTCCTGAGGATGGCATTGGTCGCGAAAGATAGTGACTAGATAACACACGCCGGGGCAGGCATGTTTAACAGTAAACTGCGGCGCATACGCGCGCAGCACGAGGAAGCGCGTCTCCTGCTGGAGACAGCCCAATACCGCGCGCGTCAGGGGCTGATCGACGGCAGCGTCCGGACCATCAAAGAGTCCTGGGGCGATCTAGTCCAGGTTCCCGAGCAGCATGGGTTCGACGGTACGGGCTTTCATGTCGGCGGCGGACACGGCGCGCAACTTGGCGATCGCGACCACGGCCGGATGCCGCCGATCATCAACGTCGAGTCGGACTTGACGACAATTCGAGCCCGGATGCGCCTGCTGCTGGAGACCTCCCCCACGGCCATCGGTGTGATGGGCAACCTGGCAAACTTCATTATGGGGACCGGGTTCGACTATCGGGCAGTCGTCAAGAAGGTGCGCAGTAGTCAGCCGACGGCGCTCGCGGCCTCGTTGGTCTCCGCTGTTGACGACATCATTGACGAGTTCATTGACCACAATAAATGGGCCGGCGCGATGGAGCGGGAGATATTCCAGCGCTCCAAGCGGGACGGCGAAGGCATTCCCACGTTATGGCACACCGGAGGGGGACAAGTCACGGTTCGCACAGCAGAGCCAGAGCAGATCACGGAGCCGGCCGCCCCTGGCGTCATCGAGAAATGGATACTCGACCGTCGTATTGGGCTATGGGACGGGCGCCCCAGTGATTGGCGGTTCGGCGTCCATACCGACGCCCGGGATATCACCAACGTGTTCGGCTACTACGTACAGTGGTCCGACGACGCTCAGGATTGGGACTACCTGCCAGCATCCCGGGTCGAACACATCAAGCTTAACACCGACCAGACGATCAAGCGGGGGCTATCTGACTTCTACCCGGTCCACTCGACGCTGACCGACGCGGAGAAGCTGCTCACCAACACGGCCCGAGGGGCAGCGGTCCAAGCCGCTATTGCCTTTATCCGGGAGCACGCCGCAGGCGTCGAAGCGAACGAGATCAAGCCGATGATCGCAGCCAATGCCCACGCCGAAGTGCAGACGCATACTCACGGCCAGGGCACAAAGCAGACTAGTGTCACAGAATACGCCCCCGGCTCCACCCTCGATACCGGCGCGGGTGTCACATACAAGCCGGGCCCACACGGCGCAGCCCACGCGACCAACTTTATAGCCATCGAGCAAGCCGTCCTCCGTACCGCCGGCACCCGGTGGAGCATGCCGGAGTACATGATTTCAGCCGACAGCAGTAACGCGAACATGGCGAGCACGATGGTCGCCGAGTCGCCATTCGTCAAGATGGCCGTGACCGAGCAAGCGTTCTACATCGCGGCCTACACAAGCCTGCTCTGGAAAGTCGTGGCCATAGCCCATGATGCCGGCCGGTTCGCCGGGTTCGAGCTATCGTTTGCCCAGATCAAGCGGCTTGTCGAGATCAAGATTGAAGCGCCTCGCGTTGCTGTCCGTGACGCCAAAGAAGAGACCGAACGCAATGCTCTGCTGTTCAAGTTCGGCCGGCTTTCCCCCGAAACGTGGTCCGCCCGCGAAGAGCTAGACCACGAGCAAGAGCAGGCTCAGGGCGCGGTGCAACAGGTGATATCGACAGACTTCGGGGAACAGCCGATAGCGCCGGCCGGTCCAGGGCGGCGCTCAGGCGACGGTACGCCACCACCTGCGGCAAATCAGCCGGCGGCTTCGGATGGCACGGGCCAGGCCCCTGACAACGTAGATGCCACGGTGTCGCTTAACGGCGCCCAGATCACGGCCGTCAAGGATGTGCTGGCTGGTATTACGGCAGGCACCACCGCCACGCTAGTTGCCACCGAACTGCTTGTTGCGGTCGGGCTTGACAGGAAGCGGGCGGCCGCGATGGTCCAGGCAGCCGGCCAACAAACTACCCCAGCCACAACGGCAGGAGGCTAGACGATGCAAATCCAACTACTTGAAGCCACTAGTTCCCCCGACGCTCAGGTAGACACGGAGGCCTGCGTTATCCGCAACGTCAAGGTGATCGGCCGCCAGTCGCGCAACGGCCGCGTCTACGGAGAGGCGTGCCTACGAGAGGCAATCCCTCGCTACGAGGGCCTGACGGTCAACTGCGACCACCGCCAGCGTAGCCCCGACAGTCATTCGGACCGCCTGATTGCGGAGCAGTTCGGGTGGCTGGAACGTGTCCGCGAACACCCGACCGGCCTGATGGCTGACCTGCATTATTTGGCAAGTTGCCGGCTGGCCGATCAGATCGTGGAAACCGCGCGGCGACGTCCAGGAATGCTAGGCCTCTCTCACGAGGCTATCGGAGACGCGAAACAGGAAGGCGACGTCGTCCAGGTAAATCACATAACCGAAGTCTTTAGCGTAGACGTGGTTACGGACCCCGCAACCACTGACTCTCTTTTTGAAAGTAAGGAGTATAGACAGATGCCAGAACAGAACGCAGTACTGCCGCCCGAGGCCGCACCCGCGGATCCGCTGGTTGCGCCCGACGTGGTTACCGACGCCCCGCCGGCCGATCCAGTGGAGGCTATCGTAGTATCGTTCAGAACTGCCGCACAGGCCGTCCTGGACGATGTGAGCCTTGATGAGGCCGCCGTAGTGGCGGCAATCAAAGAGCTGATGCGAGCCCGAGACAAGGTGGTAACCATTGTTTCCGGTGAAGCCCCGGCCGCCGAACCCGCAGCCGACGCGGCGCCCGCCGAAAAGCCGACGCCCGAGAGCTTCCAGCGGCTCCGTAGCGACAACGCCAACCTACGACGGCGTGAACACTGTCGCAACTTGCTTGAGTCCGCTGGCCGAGCCCCTACAACGCTCCGGGTGGCAGCGGTGGCCGGCCTGACCGATGAGAAGCTGCAACTGCAACTGATCGAGTCGTTCCCCAGGGATTCCGGCAGCGTCGATCGCCCCCGGTCGATGCCGCTGTCTACCGTCGAGGAGAAAAGCAACAAACCCGTGACCGACGGCAAGTCGTTTGCGGCTGCCGTAACCGGTTGAAAACGTTACCCCCACCCCACTTACAACGAAAGGATACCGACACATGAATCGCCCACATGTGTTTCTCGCTATGCCCCGGTCCAGCGCCAAGCTGAACATGGGGGTTGCGCGCGCGTTCTTCCAGACAGCAACCGAACCCGGGAGAATGACGCTGCTACTCGATGTGCTCATGAGCAAGGTGCCGGCCGACATCAAGATCGCCGGTGCGTTGCGTGAGTGCGGCCCGGAGGGTATGGGACAAGCGATGCCGCCTGACGTGCTACAGCCGATTGTCAAGGTCCTGACCGACCCCGATACCAGGGAAGTCGAGAAGATAGCCAAGGCCACCCAGGCAGCCCATAGCCTCAACGGCCTGGATATCACCCGGGCTGATAAAGTGTCTTCCGCGTTGTGCGAGAACTTCAACAGCCTATGGGGCTTGGCTCTGACAACCAAGACCGGCAAGCGGCCGTGTTCGCATTTCGCGATGATCCACGATGACATCGAACCCAGGCGAGATGTGTTCTGGTTAGATGTCTTGATGGATGAGATGCGGCGCACCGGGGCGGATGTCATGTCGGCGGTATCCCCGATAAAAGACCCACTCGGCAAAACCAGTACCGCAGTCGGCGACGCCGACAATGCTTGGGACAACCGCCGCCTGATGATTAAGGAACTGGCGGCCCCGATCGTAATGGACGAAAGCGGTAGCCCGATTGGCAAGTCAGAGAGCGATGAACCCGAGCGGCCACGGCTGCCGGAGACGTTCGGGATTGACGAGTTGGTAGAGTGGGACCCGACGCTTGAGGGCAAGTGCCTTCTGATGAATACCGGCCTCTGGCTCGCTGACCTGAGCAAGCCATGGGTCAATGACGTATGCTTTGAGACGTGTCAGCGCCTGACAATCGGAGACGACGGCGCGAGACACAGTTGGTTTGCCCCCGAGGATTGGCTCTTTGCCCGCCAACTCGCCCACTGGGGCGCAAAGGTCATGGCCACAACCAAGGTGCCTCTGATCCACTGGGGCGATGCGGCCCCGTGGCCGTGCCCGGGCGAATGGGGCAACGAGACAGACGAAGAGTTTACCGCCCATCTGGCGGCTGATGTCCCACCTCCAGAACAGCCTGAGTGCATCCGCAGGGTGGCTGTATGCTAAGTACCTTGAATCACTGGATGGCTTGCATGCCTAATGTCAACAACCATGGCTGCTGGCAGACCCGCACGGGCGAGGGTCACGTTGACGATCGCGGCCTTGCCTCCGCACTGATAGAGTTCATCGGTGGTCATACCGTGATTGACTTCGGCTGTGGGTTGGGTGCCAACGTAGAAGCCATCGGGCCCAACGCCCGAGGCTACGACGGGAACCCGCATACACCGCTGATAGCGGGCGACCGATGCGAGGTACTTGACCTAGCCGTCCCGGTTCTCGTCGAGCCGGCCGACTGGGTTCTATCGTTGGAAGTCGGCGAACACATCCCGGCCGAGTTTCAGGATGCGTTTATCGGCAACCTACATACCCACAACCGTTTGGGGATCGTCATCAGTTGGGCGGTTCCGGGGCAGGGCGGTTGCGGTCACGTCAACTGTCGAGATAACGGCTACGTCCGTGGCATCTTCCACGAACTGGGCTACACCAGCGACTATGGGGCACAGACGCAACTACGCGCCGCCGCCTCCATGGTCTGGTTTAAGAACACGCTTATGGTTTTCCGGCGATAGACGTCGGACCAACACTACACGAAAGGACTATGGGGCACATGGTAAAACTACTTCAACTTCCGGACTTTATCGAGAGGCGTCGAGAGTACACGCTAGAGACCGATTTCTTCGAGGAGTCGCCGAGGCAGATGTTCGACGCCTACACAATCGCCGAACTGGCGGCCAACGCCAACTTGGCCTCGGTTGTCTTCCAGACTGCCGGGCAGTCGATCTACATTCATGACGTCGGCATTCTGCCTACCACGGTCGCCGACGTGGCGCCAAACAATGGCAACACCTGCGCCGTGACGATTACCACGGACGGGACTATCGGCGTGGTCACAAAAACCTATCAGACCGATGTGGTGTGGCCAGCTGTTGACACATACGACTCGCTGTTTACGTCCGGGACTGCCGGGCGGCGGCACCTTGCTCAGGGCGGCCACCTCGAAGTGGGTGTGGTCCAGGGCACGGCCTCCAATATCAGCGTTACCGATCTAGTGGTGACCTACTCGGACGCTAACGCCTACCCGGTCCCCGGCTTCCAGGTTCTCGTCACCGACGGCGGGTCTATCGCTATCACGACCGATGGCGTCAAGCGTATCTGCCGCATAACGACCGGGGCGACGGACAATGACGAGGCCTATCTCTTCTCGTCTGGGGAGAGCTTCAAGTTCCTGGCTAACAAGCCGTTCGTTGCCGAGTGTAAACTTGCAATCACTGAGGCAGACGACGATCGCGCCATGGTAATATTCGGACTAATGAGCGACGTGGGCGCCGGCGACGCAATGCAAGACGACGAGGATGGCCCTAAGGGCACCTACTCCGGCGCCATCATTTTCAAGATGGGCACCGACGTTGGTACGCGAGTGTGGAACGTTGAAAGCTCTGTCGGCAGCACCCAGGTTCCGGCAACCGGCAACGGTACGGCCAGTACTGTGGTCGCGTCCACTGGGGGTGTGTTTCAGACCCTTCGCATCGAGTTCCTGCCGACCACCACCACCGGCAATCAGGTCAACTTCTTCGTCGACGGAGTTCAGATCGGAAGCAATATCCAGACGCTTACCAGCGCCACGGAAATGCACCTCGTGGTTGGCGTCAAAGCCAGTAGCGCGGCTGCTGAGATCGTCGACTGCGACTATATCGGCTGTTCCCAGATGCGATAACCATCGGAGCAACGCGACACTACAACCTACAATTTCACGACATTCACATAGGGGCAAACTATGAGACGATTTCGACGAACCAGCCCGCAATCTCTCGCACGAGAGATCGGCCGGCTTTACAGGGCGGACGGCGCCGTGGCCACCTGCCGACACATGCAAGAATCGCTGGAAGAGGGGCACCTGAGCCTCGGCCAGTTTTCGCTCCGGAGCCTGGCGGAAGAGTTGGTCGGCCGGGAGTGGGTCGAGAGCCTCAACCCCCGGCACGAGACCGGCATGGTGCTGACCGAGGCCAACAGCGCGGTCGATACCTCGGTCTTCTCCAACATCTTCGGACAATTGGCGTACAGCGCCATCATGGACGCCTACGACAATCCCGCCTTTATCGGCGACCAGCTTGTCACGACCGTGCCCACCACGCTCAACGGCGAGCGGATTCCGGGCATGAGCACTCTCGGTGACGACAGCGAAATAGTTGACGAGGCGCAGCTGTACCCGACGACCGGCATCGCGGAAGACTGGATCGACACGCCGGTGATCCCAAAGCGTGGTCACATCGTGCCGGTCACGAAGGAAGCCGTCTTTCACGACAACGTCCACTTGGTGCTGACGCGCGCCGGTGAGGTCGGCAACTCTCTGGGCATCAGCAAGGATAACCGGATTCTTGACGTCGCGCTCGGCGAGACCAACAACTACAAGCGAAGGGGGTCGAGCTTCAACACGTATGCGGCCAGCGGCGGGCACGGGATCGTCAATCAACACAGCGGAGTGCTGGCCGATTGGAGCGACATTGACGAGGCCGAGTTGCTGTTCGACGCTATGACCGACCCGAACAACACCGAGCCGATCGACGTGCTGCCGACGACCTTGATCGTCCCGTCCGCGCTGCGGCACAAAGCCCGGCAAATCTTGGGTGCCGAGCGAATCGACTCGCGGCCGAACCTCACGAACGCGGCCGGCGAGATCACGATAGGCCCGTCCACGCTCTCGCCTTACGAGTTGCTCACTAGCCCGCGTATCAAGGCCCGGACATCAAGCGCCGCTCAATGGTGGTTCGGCAATCCGAAGAAAGCGTTCTGGTACATGGAGAACTGGCCGATCACGATCACGCAGCAGGGCCCGGATAGCCCCGAGGCGTTTAGTCGGGATATCGTGGTCCAGTTCAAGGCGTCCGAAAAGGGCGTGCCGGCCGTTGTCGATCCCCACTTCATGGTGCATTCTGACGCGGGCGAATAACCCACACCCGTCCGAAAGCCCTAACTTAGGAGGCAGCTAATGCCCAGAAAGAAGCGACAGCCGGCCCCGCACGTTCCGGCCCCGAAACCCGAGCGACCGCCCCCAGCCGAGGCGGTTGCCGTAGACGATGACGACGTAGCCAAGCCGCTCGCTGAAGCGGTAGTTCCGGAGCCGGTGCCCGCTCTCCAGAAATTCCGCGTCACCTGCGCCAAGGTCAAGAAGCCCGGCGACCCCGAAAAGGCTAACATCATCATGGCTGAAGACGCTCGGTCGGCCGTCATAGCGTTTTTGGAAGCTCGCCCGGTGCTTAGATCGGACGACTGGGCGGACCCCCAGGCCAGCATGGTCGATTAACGGGAGCATAACATGGCGACCGTACTTGAAAACCTGAGGACCCGGCGGGAAACCGTCGCGCAGATACTTGCCGACATCGACAGTACCGCTGCCGGCGGCAAACCGGATGACGCGGCGACCGGTATCGACCACACCGAATACCGGCTCTCGCTCTACCGGGAACTGGAAATGCTCGATAAGAGGATTGCCGCCGCCGGTGGCGGAACCTTTGAAATCCATAGCAGGGCGGTGTCCGGATGACGCTATTCGAGGATCTTCAGCAAGACTACCTGCACGTCGACGGGATTCAAACCGTGACCTACACCGACGAATCTGCGTCGACGTCGGTCGCTACCGTCAAGGCGGACACGCAGGCCCTCGATAAGCGCGAGACTTCGCTTGCTGGACAGCTCGGGCTACAGCCGAACGTCAAGGTCTGGCGAGTATGGTCGGCTACGCTCGAAGGTATGGTACCAGACAAGGGCGACAGCATCACGGACAGCGAGTCGAAGGTCTGGACTGTAAAGTCATTGACGGAAACCCGGCACGGCACGACCTCGATATTCCACCGTGCCCTGTGCGAACAGCAGAAGTATGCCTGATGCCCCGCCAAACCGCAGAAGAGTTCGCCGCCGATTTCAACACGCTGGCCGCCGCGTTCGGGCAGGATATGACGGCCGCGTTGCAGGAATGCGCGCCGCTCATCTTGAAAGGCATAGAAGAGCATTTCGACGAATCCCGCACCGCTGCCGGAGAGGCGTGGCCTGCCCGAAAGGACCCGGGCCCAACCCACCCGCTGTTGATCCTGGAAGGCACGCTGAAGTTGGCCGCAACGCTCGGCCAGATCAACGAGGTGATCGATGGGCAAACGCTCAAAGTGGGCGTCGACAAAGACGTGGTTCCATACGCCGGCGTTCACCAGTTCGGCTTTCCGGAAGGTAACATCGCCCAGCGTGAATATCTGGCGATGTCCGACGTAACCATCGGGGCGTGCGGCGACGTGATCGCCAAACACGCGGTCAGCCAAGTAGAGGGGTAGCGTGGTAGCAACACCAACACTAACGGTAGCAGACCAAGCCGACGGCACCGGAGCCACGGCGACCGTCGCGGATGGTGACGCTGAGTCGGACCATACCATCTTCACAATGGCATTTAACGGAGCGCTTGGCACCGGCACCTGGACAAACAGCGGTGACCGCGAGGGCGACGGGACCGTTGATCTGTCCCTGACCGCGGGCCATTACTTCGCCTACTGCTTGGCCGAGGATGACAAGGATAGTCCGACTGAGTCCGCCATCTCGACGGTCGTCTATTTCGTCGTGACCACAGGCGACGAGTCGACGCATTACCAGATACTTGTAGCGGTCCAAGCCGTTATCCAGTCGCTGACGCTGGCCGGCCTGGATAACGACAGCGTGGTTGTCAAGAAGCTGCCGCTAGAACGGGCGTTCGACCCGGAGACCGCCAACCCCGTGGTCGCGCTGCCCTGCGTTCTGATTACGCCGGTACGCGAGATAATGCCGCCGACGGCCGGTGTAACCTCGTTTGACGACGTTCTCTACGGCGTCCTGGTCACTACCGTCGGCAAGGACAACCAAGAGAAGACGCTGGCCGCCGATATCGACACGTTCACACTGTGGCGGCAACGGATAGCCATGGCGTTCCGCAGCCAAGGGCTGTCGGCCGTCGCCACGGTTTATAACGCGGTCGTCGAGCCGGCCGACGTCGTTATCCCAAGTGCGTGGCACGCCAACCTGTTCGCGTCCGCCCTACTGATACGATTCACCAGCCGCGAAACCCGTGGCCTAACATAACGGAAAGGCCAAATCATGGCAGACTCTTTTGAAGCGACTATGGGGCATAAGACCCACATGTCAATGGTCATTACGGCGGGTGGGGCGCCTGTCAATACGGCATTGCCCATGCCGGTCGTCAGTGAGACACTTGCCAAGCGGCAGGTCCTCCTGGAGAGACAAGGGCTGCGCGGAGTTAGGGGCCGCGATATAGATGACCTCGCGGTAGGTCCGCACACGGTGGAAGGGACGATTGTCTTGGAGCCGACGTCAGCGGAACTCGTCTACTTGTGGTTTGCGGCCGGGATCGGCACTGGAGTCGGCGTAGAACCGCTGCCGGTGGTCACCCTCGTTATTGACCGTGGGGTGAGTGTCTTCACCTACGCAAGCTGCAAGTTGAGCCGGTTGACCCTGTCGAGTTCGCAAGGCGGCCTGCTACAGGCCTCCTGTGACTTCGTGGCACTGGACGAGTCGGTCGGCGGTGCGGTCGCCGAACCGGCGACCGCCTTGCCGATGTCGCACGGCAATTCCACGCTGGTCATCGGCGCGGTCGATCCCGCCCCTTGTCTGGAGTATACGTTCACGGTCGACAACGCGGTCGAGTCCGGCCGGTTCCTAATGGGCCTGACGATACCGGAGGCAGTGGCTACCGATCGCCGGGTAACGCTTTCGGCAACCCTCCCCTACAATGCCACAAATAAGGCGCTTATAGACGGAAACGTTGCCGGCGTGGAAGCCGTGTTGGTGATAGGCGACGGGACCAATACGCACGAGATCACCATGACAAAGGTTGCCGGCGGTGCCGAGACGCCGGCAACCGGCGGCCGTTCTGAAATCACCATCCCGATCAACCTGACGGCCTACAAGGACGCCGCCACCACGGGCGAAGCCCAGGTGGTAGTCGGCCCGTGACGCGAGCCCTTTTCCTCTGGGTGCCTAAGACCGCCGGATCGAGCATCTGGGCCGCGATAAAGGCCAGCGGTGAAACCTATCAGGAGCTTTGTTATCCGAACCATATCGACCAATACCAGCCGGAACCACGGTTCACAACGTGGGGACATTGCCACGTCGGGACTCTCATCGAGGCGGGGCGGTGCCGGGTTTTCTGCCCGCTTACCGGTGCCTTTACCTTCGCCTTCGTCCGCAATCCGTGGGACCGGCTGGTCTCTTTGTTCCATTACGAATCCCAGAAGCGAAACCTCAACCCCGACGGCTTCCGCAATTACATCCGCATGGTTACGCGCGGGGCGATCGACCCGATTGGCGCATACAATGAGCAGGGCCACTCCAAGGCCAACCGCCAACTCGACTGGCTCCGCTGGGGCGACCGCTGGCTACCCGACTTCGTGGGTCGCTTCGAGAACCTGGAAGCCGACTGGAGAACCGTCTGCGGGGAACTCGGGATAGACGCCCCGCTGCCACACCACAACGCCAGCAACCACGACCACTACAGCACCTACTATACCGATGCGTTAGCCCGGCGGGTCGCCGTCCGATTCGCCGAAGAGATAGACATGTTTCACTATACCTTTCAGGAATCGCCCTTATGACAAACAACCTAAACTACACACCGGATGACGGCTACACCGAGCCCGGCTACATCAAGCCGGTGATTGGCTTGCACGGAGAGTTCCGGTTTCGGTTCCGGCCGATGCTCACCGAGGAGTACAGCCACCTGATAGCCGCGTCGGACGAAATGAGCGGCCAGGCCTACGACCGCAAAGCGGCCGACATGATGCTAGGCAAGCTGACCGAGTGGAACCTGAGCGACGGCAAGGGCGTGCTCGTCCCGATCACACAGAAGACCATCCTCCGTCTGAAGGTCGCGTTATTCAACAAACTGTACAAGATCATTACCGGTACCGACGCGACCGACATCGATCCGCTGTGGTCCGACGATATTACCGACACGAAGGCCGACGAAGAATACGAGTCGGCGTTGAGCGACCGGACGCCGGGTGAGGTCCGCGAAGAGAACGACGCAAAAAACTAAGGCGCGGGGTAGCCCTACTTCTGGCCGACCCCGCGATAGCATCGCTGAGGTGCGACGAATGCGTGGCATGGATAATCGACGAAGAGACCGGCCAACGGAAGATCAGCCGTGGCGTCGAGGTCCCGAGGCCGCCTGGTACAATGCCGCCATGCGTGAAGTGTGCGAAGTGCCAAGGGCGCCCATACGGCGAACAACGGCCGGCCGTTGGCAGACTATCGGAGCTGAGCCGGAAGAACCGGCGGACGCTATGGGCCTACTATGAGCATGAGGCCTGCGGCGGACAGATAACCGACCCGATCACCCGGCGGAACTTCGGCACCATCCGGTGGTTGATAGATAAACTTGGTAGAGACGTGTCTACGGCGGCATTAGCACGGGGCTGACATGGTAGTAGCAGTAGGTGACAGCAGCCGGGAAGTGGTCATCACGCTAGGCGTGGCGCTCGATCCCAAGACAGCCAAGGTCTTTCAGGACACCGCCAAGGCCGCCCAGAAGGCCCAGGATACGGTCTCGAAGGCCACCGCCAAAGCTGCCGACGATGGCGCTAAGGCCGTCGCCAAGGCGGAGGCCGCCAAGTCAAAGATTCTCGACGCTAACGTCAAAGTGCGGGCCAAGCTTGACAAGCAAGCGGCCAAAGAGCAGGCAACGGAGATTGCGGCCAACATCCGCAACGAGGCCAAGCTGCGGGCCAAGTTCCGCACTGACCTGGCTCGAAGCGAACGGGACGCACAACGGGAGAGGGCTCGCGGCGAGCGGGAGGCACAACGCAACCGGGACCAATTGCTCCGCGAAGAGTCCCGAGAGATAGAAGCCAATATCCGGGAGCGGGAGAAAGCGGCGAAAGACGCGGAGCGAGCAATTGCCCGCGAACGGCGAACCAACTCGATCGAGTTCCGCAACGCACAAACCAAGGTTCGCACCGAAAACAGGAAGCTCACCGCGTCGTTCCGGGGCGTTGCCGCCGGTGTAGCCAACGTGGCACGCGGCGTAGCTATCCTGGGTATCGTCGGCGAGAAGGACATAGAGAAGCTTGTCCGCTCGTTGCTAAAGGTGCAAGCCGGGATCGACGTATTCCGTGGTTCGATCCAAACGGTGCTTGCATTGGTCCGAGGCTGGCAAGCCTACCGGGCAGCCGTAACGGCAGCCGCCGTGGCTCAAGGCACACTGGCAACCGCCCAAGCCGTGACCGTCGCCGGCGGCATCGCAGGCGGGGTCGGGGGCAAGGTGGCGCGAGGGCCCGTTAAGGGGGCTATTCCTCCTGTAATCTCAGGCCTTGGTGGCCTTGGGGTGGGTGCGGGGGGGGCGAAGGTTGCCGGTGGCGGTGGCTTGGCGGCGGCAGGGACAGCAGCCGCTCCGTTCGCCGCTGGAGCGGCTGCGGGATTTGGTGTGGGCGCGGCGGGGACCGCGATATACGAGACCGGTAGGGGAATCGCGAAAAGCGGATTTGGCGGTGGCACACAAGTTGGCGGCCCCTCGGACATCATCGGTGGGTTAGAGAGTAGTCTCTTCAGTGGTGCCGCCGGTTTGGTGGGCCTCGACCCACTCGGGTTCCGACGTCAAGAGCGACAAGCGGAGCGGCAGAGGATCACCAATATACGCCTCTCGGCGAATGAGCAGATAGGCACCATTCAGGCCGCCGCAAACCGCGACTTCCGCGCCCGCAACATCACCACGCTAGGTGGTGCCCAAGAAGAGTTGGCGGCGTCGAAAGCCGCGTCGGGTGTCGGCTCGGCAGCGCAACGTACCGCCAACGACCTCCGCACCATCCAGGCTGCCCAGCAGGTCCTCCGGTTCCGCAAGGAAGGTTTGGAGGTGACCCAGGAGCAATCGCGCGTTGAGCTTACCGCACAACAGAAGACACTGACCGGCCTACAAAGGCAGCTCGCCCTGAAGAAGAGCGAACGCGACGCGGCGATCAACGCCAGCCGCTCGGCTTTCCAGCGATTCGGGGCATTGACCGGCATCGAGCAGGCACAGGCAAAGGCCGCGTTTGCCCGCGTCAAGGCGGGGCGGGGGTCGCGAGAAGATGAGATCCGTGTCCAGTCACTTGGGGCCGCCCTGACCGGCGGCATTGGCGGCGAAGCGTTAGAGGAGCGTGGCCGGCGTGGTGCAGGCGGACTCTTCGGCGCTGACTTCCGAATCGGCGAACTCAACCGACAGGTCCGTGGTGCCGAGGCCGCCGCGGGCCGTCAAGACGAGCTAGTCATCCGGTTGATAAACGACGGTGAGGCCGCTATCGAGGGTGCCGCCGTGGGAGACAAGGAATTCGAGCGGGAGATATTAGAAGCGACCAACCGGTTGGCGAAACGGGAGGCGGATCGGCAGATCGGGGCGGTTCGCGAGCAGGCACAACTAGCAGCCGGGGAGCCGTAATATGTTCGTTAAATACGGCGGCTACACACACGCCGACAATGAGGTGGCCCTGGTTATCACCAAGCAGGCCGAGCATTCCAGCAACGGTATCCTGACCGGTGTCCGCGAACGTTGGAACCTTCAAGGCCGGCTGCAAGCCGACGGGGCGGCGGCGATCACGGCCGCTATCAACGCGCTGGAAGCCGCTTACGCAGACGACGGCAAGGACCTTGAGCTGCTGACGTCACCGGACCAAGGGCCTACCTCCCACCGGATCATCAGCGTTGAGACAAACAGCGGGACCCTTGTCACGACCCGACCCAGTTTCCCCTCAAGCGCCGGTGCCGAGTACGCCACAATCCGTGATTACAATATCGTTGTCGAGGCGTTGCTGAAGTCCGGCTTTAATGACGTAGTAAGCTGGACCGAGACCATCAATATACGTGGCACCGGCGGACCGGTTTGGGGATACCTACAATCGATCAACGCGGCCCCGATAGCCCAGACGTTCGCACAGGCGTCGCCGATCACGATTACCCAACGTGGGGAAGCCGTCAAGATGGGCGGGTATCCGGTGCCTCCAGAGCCCGTCGAACTACAACAAGAGCACCAAGAACGGCGCGACATCACGCGACACCTGCCCGCCGACAACTCGCAGAGGCGACGCACAAGCTGGTCCTACGTGATGGAAGTTCTGTCGCACACCGGGCCGAATCCAACACCATTCCAAATAGACGCATAAGGGGCGAACATGGCACTCAATAGATGGATAGGCGGGGCGGCTGCGGTCGCTCAGGTGCAGACCGAGACCGTGGCCGACACATGGGCCAATGCTCAACCCGATACGCTGACCGCCACGATCAACAATAAGGACGTGGTTTTCACGGTCGGCGCCACGGAAACGGTCTCGGCTGTTGTCGCCGGTATGGTCGCGGCGTGGAATGCGTCGACCGTTCCCGAACACGCCGAAATTACAGCGGTAGATGCCGATCCCGATATCGTCTTTACCGCCGACATCGCTGGCATCCCCTTCATCCTCACGTTAGTTGCTGACACAGCCGGAGACGGTGACGTCAGTTCGGTGGCCACCACGGCCGCAACGGGGCCGAACCATGCCGACAGCGCCGCTAACTGGTCGTTAGGCGCCGTGCCCGTCAACACAAACGAGGTCATTATAGAGGATTCGTCAGTTCCCATTCTCTACGGTTTCGATCAGTCAGGGGTGGCACTGGCAAGTTGCGACATAAAGCAGTCATACACCGGCACGATCGGGCTTCCGACTCAGAACGCCAACGGGTACGCGGAGTACCGGGAACAATACCTGAAGATCGACCCGGGCGTATTGACCATCGGTGAAGGCGGGGGCACCGGCAGCGGACGCATCAAGATCGACCATGGGGCAGAGCCCCAGGTGATTACGGTCCTGGGCTCAGGAGCCCGGGCCGAGCCCGGTATCCCGTCGATTCTCCTGAAGGGCAGCGACGGGGCGAATACGCTCGCAATAAACAGGGGTGACGTCGGCGTGGCGATATTCGGAGGTGAATCTGCGGAATATGCAAGCCTCGCGATCGGCTACACAACCAGCCAACCGACCGACGCCAGAGTCATCACCGGCGGCTCGGTGACTTTACCGGTCGTGGATAAGTCCGGAGGGACGCTTGATCTGGGTGCCGCCAGCCTGACCACGGTGACTCAGAGCGCCGGCGAAATGACCTTGCGGTCTACCTCCGACATAGTGAATACGCTCAAACTCGACGGCGGGATTTGTTACGACATGGGGGGCGTCAACACGGTTGGCACCCTGACGATAGCAGAGGCCGCCGAATACAATCACGATAAGAGCCACGCCGCACGGACCATCACTAATATCACGATGGTCAAGGGCGCCATCTTCACCGATACCTTCGGCGTAACTACTCAAACCTACGGCTTCGATCTATCGCTGACTAAACTCGAAGACGTCGTCATACATCTACCGCCCAACAAGACCTGGACCCCTTCCGCGATTTAAGCCATGCCGGGACCCCAAGGCCTCGCGTTCTTCCCAGGTGTCGAGCGCGTGCTAGACTGTACTATCAGCGTCGGCCACGGCCCATCCCCCGCCGTGGCCGTTATGACTATTGCGCCCCAGGTCGGCGGCATAGCCGAGGGCGGCCGGCTGATATTTCTCTACGAGGGGCAACGATACGACTTCGACGACTGCAAGATCGACCGGGCCAGCTTCCGCCGCAACGCCGCCGGGCAAATATGGCGGCTGTCGATCTTCGACCGGCGGTGGAAGTGGGCCTTCGGCGAGATCTCCGGCTGGTACAACCAACGCCACCCCGACGGCGCGATCAAAGATGAGACCCGCAAGACGCTACATGAATTGGCCGTGCTTTGTATCGAGGCCATGGGCGAATCCGTCGCCGAATCCAGGATTGCCGACCTGCCGGCCGATTCCTTCCCCGAGGTCAAGTGGGATTTCGACGTCCCTGCCCGCGCCCTTGCGTCGATGGTCGGTGACCGTGGCTACCGTCTTCTAAATCAGCTTGACCAACGCCTAGCGATCCGCAAGGTCGGCGAAGGTGCCGAGCTACCGCCCGGCGCCATCATCGACGGCTCCGCAACCGTCGACCCGCCGGAGACACCGGACGCCGTGGCCGCGGTGGGACAGCCCGATCTGTACGAAGCGGACCTTCCCTTACAAGCCGTCGGCAAGGACCGCGACGGCTCGCTCAAGCCGCTGAAGGACCTGGCCTACGCGCCCGACGCCAACGCCCCTAACGGCGGCTTCACGGCCGGGATGTGGCCGGCGTACCCGGGCTTTGCCGAATCCGATCGCGAGCTTGCACAACAGAGCATTTTCTTCTTGTACCAGGTCGATCTATCAACTCCGGTTCGCATCCCCGGTTACGTCGGGCCCGGTGGCGGACTCGCCGCTGACCTGGTGGCCGATCGTGACCTACTGATCCTACACACCGAACAGGTCGACACTCGCCGTAAGGCCAACACCCCGCCGGACGTGTTCCGTCGTGAACGAAAGCCGGCGCGAGTGTCCGGTGTCTGGTGTCGACGCGCCGGGCCGCCGTTCAACAATACGCAAGCTGTGCTAGCGCCTGTCGCCGACGGTGACGACGCGGTTGTAGACCGTCCATTCAAGCTGGACCTGGTAAATCAGCTCGTCACGTTCGAGGACCCGATGTTCAAGAACGACGGTGGCGGCGGCGCGGCGGGCAACGGGTCCGTGGTCAATCTCCAATCACTCAGCGCGCAAGTGGCTGATCTGCGTCTGAGGACCGCCGTCAACGTCCGGCACCGCGACACCGGAGCGATCAAGCGGTACGTCCGGGAACGACAGATCGGGCAATTGGGCACCGAGACCAGATACATCCAGACGCCAGAACTTGTCATAAAACGCCGAACGCATATCTACGCCCGATATGGTGTCCCACCGGCAACCGATGGGTTCAATCCGCCGTTGCGCCAGAAGGGGGCGGAGATAGACGCCGAAGCCGACCAGGCAATCGACGGTGCCATTGCCGAATACGAGCAGACCAATCCGCAGGTCAACCGCTATATCGGACTGATAGCGGCCGAACTGGACGGCGCGATCCAGCAGATCGTGTTGTCGATCGGCCGATCCGGTGCGACGACCCTGGTTGCCCGTAACGACGAAGACTTGACCGAGACGATATCTTACCGGCAGCGACGCAAGCTGGACGAGCAGCGGGAAGACGCCGAACTCCGCCGGCAACGCGCGGCAGCGATCAAGCAGGCACCTGTCCGGAACTGGGCGGATTTGTTGGCGCTGTTGCAATGACCGCGGCCGTATCACTCTAGGGAACTTCCTAATGGGCACACGATTTTCGGGCGTCGATGACTTACAATGGGTGCCCTGTCTCGACGCCGATGGGGCGGTGGCGTTCGCGGTTCGCGAGGTCTGGGGCAGTACGGTCAACAACTCGGTCACGATCCTCAAGACCCGTAACCCGGTGGACGACACACCGGGCAAGATGTACGTGATTCTCGGCCCAGAACCAATCGCCGCCGGGGCTTACGGCCGTTGTACCTTCGCCCACGAGGTACCGAGCTACGCCAGGTACGATGACGGCGACGACACCCCCTCGTTCAATGACGAAATGGGGCCCAAGATCGACCAGGCAACGCTTGACGAAGAGGGGTTCGGCTTTACCTGTCTTGCCGCCGGAGCCGACGGTATTGTCTGGTGCATCCAGCAGCCGCGGCCGCAGGCCACGATCATCCGGGCACTCATCAACGAGGGGGGTGACGTGGCTACGAGCGACGCCAACTTCTCAATCGACAACGTGACGATCCTGGCCCCCCAGAACGCCGTTCTCCGGACCACGCCCACGGACGTCAACAACGTCTTCGACTTCGAGGGCGATAACAACGGCGTAGTGGTCTGCGTGTGGAACGACAACGCTACGGGGTCCGGGGACTTCGTGTATGATTGGGATTGTATCCAGATGGCTTGTCCTGCCTAACGGGGGGGTGGTGTTCGGCACCGAACGATCGAACACTTGTCGAACACTTGTCGAACGATCCAACACCGGGAACCGTAAATAGACGGGAGGGACGCTAATATGCCGGGCTATCCGTGTTGCTGTGAGGGGATAACTCCGGGCGCGGATTGTAGTGTCTGCGATGGCGACACACCGCTTCAGTATAGTGTCACGATTTCCGGAATGGTTGACGACGGTTGCGGAAACTGTGCTTCAGATTACAACGGCACTTTCGTTTTGACGCAAACGGGCTCGCCCTGTGTTTGGCAATTCGTTTTCCCTGAAGAACTGTGCGCCACGTCGCCGGTTATTGATAGCGTTCTGCTACAGCTATTGCCGGGCATCAGGGTGCTTGTTACCGTCGGGGCTCCAGCATTTTTTGGGACAGCGTTTGATGCTGTCCCGGGAGGAGCCGGTCCGATCGATTGCCAGTTCTCTTCTCTCGCGCTGTCGTTTTTCAGTGACGACTTCCAAGGTGACTGTTATGGGGCGTCTGCAACTTGCACGGTCACGGCCATATGATCGACTGCACCTTTCATCTTGACCCTAGGGGTAAATGGCAGTGCTCGCTGTGCGGCTGGACCTACCCGCTGAACGCCGAGAAGCCGCCACGCCGGAACTGCCCGAGCCGGAAGAGGGAGCCGGACCCGTACCCTGCCGCAGAGGCGGCTTGGATCCTCACCCACATCTGTGGGGGGTGTGCTAAGTTCCGGGAGGCTACCGGGACATGCCATTGTGGCAGGTGCCGGATCGGGTTCGACGTGATGGCCCGCCTGCGGACCGGGTTGGCCGGCTGCCCCGGGCTGAAATGGTGAGCTAGGGGGACCATTCCGACAAACTCCATTTGTCGGCGCTATTTGTCGGAATGGCTTTCCCCCCGCTTTGTTCCCGCTTTGCTCCCGGTCGATCCCCCCCTTGAACAAATCCGGCCGGGATGCGTATAGTGGCTGTGGGGCACATGGTAACCTGAAGCGAGGAGACTGCCATGATCTACCGAATAGACGGCACCGACCAGAAGACCGGCAACGACCGCGCCAAATTCGTGGTGGCCGACAGCAAGACCCAAGCTGCCGCAATGGCCCAGAAGGTGGGTATATTTGCGTCCGAGGTCCAGGAGTGCCCTCACTTGACGATCTGCCGGGCCTGCAAGGCCGTAGTGTCACGGGAAAGCCCCCAGTGCGTCGCATGCGGGGCTCCGGTGGCAAACGTGGGGAATCATACCCCAGCGGTAACCGGCCCACAGACGCAAGCTGGGCCCGACCTAGCGACTCGCATGGTAATAGGCGGACTTCTCGGGGGGCTAGTGGCCTTTGTCCTCAGCGTGCTGTACTTCGGGTAGCCGTAAGGCTTTTCGTAGCAAGCAGAAACATGTGAAGGCACTGCCCCACGGGGCACCCAGCCACCTCGCCAAGCCGGGCGAGGTGGCTCTTTTTTTGCCAAAACGAGCAATTCCCCCCGGGCAATTCTAGCATCTTACAGTCGCTTGATTTTGTGCCTGGCTCTACCCCCCCGACAGCGGAAAACTTTAGCCAATCTCAGGAATATCAGTTGACTGATATCAGAAATATGATATAATCAATGTAGACCGGGGCAATGGGAGCTACAAAGGAGCGAAACGATGACACCGACAATCAAGAGATCGATCGTTGTCCAAATCACGCACCACGCCGCAAGGTGCTTACCCTGGACGATCGTTGATCCGCTGAGCGGAGCAGATCATCGGTTCAAGACGGTCGAAGACGCGAAGCACTGGGCCGCAGGCGAAGGACACACTCCCGAGGTATCGCGGACTCACTGCGATTGCGGAGCTGAGCTACACCACGGCGACTGCCCGGCTTGCGATCCGTGGCCGGAAGATGAGTTTGACGACGAGTGATCTGCCCGTGGCCGTAGCTCAAACGGCAGAGCCGCTGATCTGTAATCAGCACGTTGCAGGTTCGAGCCCTGCCGGCCACTTTAGTAATACTAAACATAGCAAAGGAGCGAAACGATGACCATTCTGAAATGCTCCTGCGAGCACGTAGCTCAAGATGAGTTCCACGGCTCGGGACGCAGGGTCCATAACGCCGGGACCGTCAAAGAAGACGGTCGGCGTGTCTACCGCTGTACGGTTTGCGGACGCGAGCAGGAGAAGAAAGACCAATGACCTACGCCAACACCGACACGGCCCGAGCCGCGGAATGGATGGCCCAGCACCAGTGTACGCATTGGTGTAAGTGGGCGGAGACGATCTGGAAACTGTCCAACGATGCCGCGCCAAGCGACGTGTCGGAGGCGGCTCGATGCCGACTGGGCAACAGGATGCTAGCCAAGGCATTGGCGGACGGCACGGGACCCAGGGTGTCCATCGCTCACGTGATGTTTACGGCCATTGCCGACGTCTGGTTGGCGAACACGATTGAGAGCGGCTACGTGCCGCTGGGATTGGAGGCGGCGGGATGACTGACACAGAACCCAGGCGGCTGGTGAAGGCGGAACTGTGGTTGGACGCCACGGACTACGACCACCCGCATTGGCGGGAACGCACGACGTGGTCTGACGGATGTGTCGAAGAGGATGAGTGGTTTTGGCCCGTCGGCGAAGGGCGGAAGAACATCTTTTACTCTGTGATTGAACTCATCTTCAGCCATGACGAAATGATCGACGTCGAGATCGACAGCGTAGTGATTAACGGCCTCACTGGAACGTGGGAGGAACCTAGTGATGACTGAAATAAAACACACGAGCAGGCGGCTGGTGAAGGCGTCGATCTTCTGGGACGACAGGGACATCACCGAGAAGCCCGCGCACTGGCGATCGCGGACCGAGTGGTCCGACGGATTTGTCAAAGAGGAAGAGTTCCGGTGGCGCGTGCCCATCAGTCTATCGAAGGTGATACGAGACGCGCTCGTCTGGCTGGTCGACATCGGAGGCGTCAACATCACCCGGGACGACGTGAAGCTTGACAACGCGGGTGCAACATGGGAGGAGGCCAGCAATGAGGCATGATATCACACACACGCAGTTCGAGCGTAAGTGCGCGGAGCGAGGCTTTACGAGGTGCGCGATCGGCGGCTACTACCGGCTGCCGTGCGGGGTGAGCGTGTACGCGCCGAACGCAGGCCTGCGCAGAAGGAGCCAGCTAGCATACTTAATCACGGCCGATATTGAGTGGGAAGAAAAGAAGAAAAGCGGAAGAGTTGGTCAACCGGGAATGGGATGAAAGTAGAAAAATCATGAGTGACACAGAACCCAGGCGGCTTGTCAAGCGGTGATCTGGTGGGACCAGACAGGCGCACACGACAAGCCGGCACACTGGCGAGAGCGGACCGAGTGGTCCGACGGAGTCGTCGAAGAGAGTCAGACGTGGTGCTTCTGGGCGGGCGGGGCGTCCCCTAACGACATTCAAGAGGCAGTACGAAAGCTGGTGTGGTACAACAGACAACCGGTCAGCAAGTGCGACATAACTGTTGAAGGAGCCTGTGGAACATGGGAGGAACCTAGCAATGATGCAAGCTGTTAAACCACCGATCCCAAAGCCGGCGAGTGTTGTGGCGTGTCCGCTGTGCCGCGCCTGGCCGGCCGACATGGCCTACGGCGGGCGGTGCAAGTGCCGCGAATGCGGTAAGGAGTTCACCACCACCACCGAGCAAAGGACGCGCCATGAATAAAGCAGCCCTACAGACGATCGTGGCGCAGCACGCGCTGTGGCTAGCTGATAGCAAGGACGGTGCCTGTGCCGACCTCCGCAGTGCCGACCTCAGCAGTGCCAATCTCAGCAGTGCCAATCTCAGCAGTGCCAAGCTCAGCTGTGCCGACCTCAGCTGTGCCGACCTCCGCCGTGCCAATCTCAGCGGTGCCAATCTCAGCGGTGCCAATCTCCGCAGTGCCAATCTCAGCAGTGCCAAGCTCAGCGGTGCCGACCTCCGCCGTGCCAATCTCAGCGGTGCCAAGCTCAGCGGTGCCAATCTCCGCCGTGCCAATCTCAGCGGTGCCAATCTCAGCGGTGCCGACCTCCGCCGTGCCAATCTCAGCGGTGCCAAGCTCAGCGGTGCCGACCTCCGCCGTGCCAATCTCAGCGGTGCCAATCTCAGCG
>Ga0114923_10000601_pt1 | contig 27461 bp, 27 predicted proteins | sample SumtaG_FD_89578 | JGI IMG/M metagenome (GOLD analysis project Ga0114923, IMG submission 89578) | Deep subsurface microbial communities from Indian Ocean to uncover new lineages of life (NeLLi) - Sumatra_00157 metaG | ecosystem: Environmental > Aquatic > Marine > Oceanic > Sediment | place: near... | reverse complement strand
TCATTCTTCATCAAGATATAGTGTTGCTGCTCTTCTAGGTGCTGTTGAATTAGATTCCAGACTTGTTGACTTGGAAGTTCATGCACCACTTGAAATCAGCCATAATAAAATAGCAAAGCTACTAGAGAATGGTAACGTAATTTTTGCGCATTCAGTGATGAGTACCCAGTTAGACCGGGTCAAAGACGAGGTCAAAATCATCCGTGAACGATTTGGAAACAATATTACACTCGTTGCAGGTGGACCTCATGCAAGTGCGCGACCACATAATCTGCTCGAAATTGGTTTTGACTATGTGGTAGTTGGTGAAGGCGAGAAAGTATTCCCTGATTTACTGCATCATTTTCTGAATGATAGAGAACCAACAGATATCCCAGGAGTTGTAACAAAAAACACTGAGGTATATCCAATTCCGAGGGATTTGCCACAAATCAACCTAGACGAGTTCCCACCATTCGCCCTTGGTATGAATATTGTAGGTCCGATAGAGGTTACTCGAGGGTGTCCTTTTGCATGCAAGTTCTGTGCAACACCTTTTCTCACTGGTAGTAAGGTCAGACATCGCTCCGTCGAAACTGTTGAACATTGGTTGAATCAGGCTGTGAAAAAAAGCGGGTTTACAAGAACATGGTTTCTTTCTCCAAATGCATTTTGTTATGGTGGACGTGGGCGCAAGGCTGTTCCAGACAAGCTTGAGAGATTATTGAAGACTTCAACTTCTGTTGAGGGCCTGGATGAGCTCTTCTTTGGTTCATTCCCTTCAGAAGTCAGACCTGAATTTATTGATGCGGATTTACTTGGTATGTTTCGGCAATATGTTGCTAATGATACATTGCAAATTGGTCTTCAATCAGGTTCGGACAGGGTTCTTGAGATATCCAATCGCCATCATACTGTAAAAGAAGGTCTAGACGCAATTGATCTAGCACTGGAACATGATTTCATTCCTCATGTGGACTTCATCTTTGGTCTCCCGGGTGAAAAGGAAAAGGACCTTGATGCTAGCTTGGACATATGTTTAGACCTTATTAGCAAGGGAGCTAAAGTCCATGGTCATGTTTTCATGCCACTTCCTGGTAGTGCTTTCGAGAATATGCCTGCAGGACAATTGACTACTAGAGCAAGACGTATCCTTGGGGAATTATCAAGGAAAAAAGTTTTGACGGGATCTTGGAGCAATCAGGAAAAGCTAGCAAAGAAACTGGAATCCAAAGAATAGTATAATTCTAAACGCTGATAAGAGAATGATTAGGTCGCTTCATCGATTGAACATTGAATAATGATATGCCTACAGAGCTTAAAGAAAAGCTCGAAAAACAAAAGTACCATTTGCTCGGACAGAGGGGAGCATACAAAGCTTGCCAATGGCAGAAAAAGAGCCTACTCCATGGTGACACTTGTTACAAACAAAAATTCTACGGAATAGAATCTCACAGGTGTCTTCAGATGGCACCAACAGTGGATAAATGCACACAGAGTTGTGAGTTCTGTTGGCGAGTTACACCGGGAGACGTAGGAGTAACGTGGAATCAGATTAAAGTGGAAAAGGAGGATGTTCTACCTCCGGATGATCTTCTAGATGCTACATTAATGGCCAACCTAAGAACACTCGGGGGATACAATCCAGAAGCCGGGGCTAATGTTCCAATCCAGAAATATAAGGAAGCAAGAGATCCCAAGCATGTTGCCATCTCGTTGGCAGGAGAACCCACTCTATATCCCTACATTAGTGAATTCATAGATGAGATTCATCGAAGGGGTATGACTTCATTTCTTGTGACAAACGGTACTACACCCGATGTGCTTGAAAAAATGTCACTTCCCACGCAGCTGTATGTCACTTTGGCAGCTTCTGATAGAGAAACTCATCAACGATTACTACGACCGGGAATTCCTAATGCATGGGACCGGGTTGTTGAAACCCAAACCATGTTGAAATCTCTCTCTTGCAGAAGAGCCAATCGACTTACGATGGTTGCAGGACACAACATGCATGATCCAAGAGGATATGCAAAGCTCATTAACGAGGGAGAACCGGATTTCGTTGAAGTAAAAGGCTACATGTACTTAGGGGCATCACGCGGTAGACTTAACCGTGACAATGCTCCATCACACCAAGAGATTCGAGCATTTTCGGAGAAGCTAGTAGCCTTGACTGGATACTACTTGACAGACGAACAGATTGAAAGCAGGGTGGTTTTGCTTTCACATAAAAAACACATAAGCAAGTTGAGCTGATGGAAGAAGGGAATAATAATGGATTTTGAAAAAACTCTGAGGTCAATGAGGGAAGAGATAGAGGCCGATGATGAGGTTAGAGAAAAGACCCTCCCCCTAGCACGAAATGCGGTCAGAAAATGTAGCCAATCCATAAAGGAAGCTCACAGAGGAGATTTTGAAGCGTCTCGAAAAAACTTGGATGAAGCACATTCCATGGTTATTGAGGCAGCGAAGGAGATGAAAAAAAGCTCTTTCATGTCCAAATCAAGAGTTCTTGACACTGCTTATCAAGAACTAACGGAAGCAGCAAATGTTCTTTCACTTTTGGAAAAAGGAATGCTTACCCCACCAGAAGAGTACAGTATTCCATCAAGGCAATATCTCACAGGACTTGCGGACACCATAGGTGAGCTGAGAAGGGCTATTTTGGATGCGTTACGTACAGATGAAATCACTCGGGCTGAGAAATTCTTAGTATTCATGGAGGATATTCATGAAGAGTTGCATGCTTTCGATTTTCCAAACGCTTTGATACCTGATCTGCGTAGAAAATGTGATGTTGCAAGAGGAATTATCGAGCGAACGAGAGGAGACCTCACAACTGCCGTAAGGCAGAGTAAATTAATCAGTCAACTGAGTAATTTCGAGGAAAGCATGAAAAGAGAATGACCTAGAAGTTGGAGTGTGGTATTATGATTCAACCGGACCTTTGGTTCACATTATTCGTACTAGCAAGAAAAGGGGCAATCCATGACAAGGTTATAGTGACAACAAATGAATTGGGAGAGGAACTAGGCGTAAGTCAACAGACCGCTTCTAGAAGAATCAACCAATGCATAAACGAAGGATATCTTATCCGGTCACATGTAAAGAGTGGCATGAATCTCCGCATCACCGACCAGGGTAACAAAATGCTTTCAAACGTTCATTCGAGTCTCGAGATTGCATTTGCACCACCAACTGAGAAGATTGAAATTCAAGGAACTGTTGTTGGCGGTCTGGGAGAGGGAGCCTACTATGTCGACATTTATGCGACCAGATTCAAAGAAGTGCTTGGTTTTAAGGCATATTCTGGAACTTTGAATGTAAGAGTCACAGACGAGGAATCCAGAGAGGCAGTAGGGAGAATGAAACACACACCTCCACTAATGGTGACTGGATTCAGTAACGATGGTCGGACTTTTGGTGATGTACTTTGTTATAGAGTTAAAGTAAATGATAAAGTAGAAGCAGCGATTGTAATTGCTCAAAGAACTCATCATAGTAAAGATATCCTTGAAGTTATTGCACCCATTAATATCAGACGTAAATTGAAACTGGATGATAATGCTGTTGTGAATCTGATTGTAACAGCGCCTCATATGGCAGTTTAATGTCCAAATTCTCCGGTTAAGGGGACAAAAGCCACACCGCCCCATCGCTTCTCGGTAATCTTGTTATCATCTGATTTCAGTACCATTATGAGCTCTTGATAGAATCCCCGCGAGCCGATAGGTATGAGCATTATTCCTCCTGGTGCAAGCTGTTCAGCAAGAGGTTTAGGAACAGATGGTGCAGCAGCGGCTACAAGAATCCGATCAAATGGTGCATGTTCAGGTAAGCCTTTCCCTCCATCACCATGAATTAATGTCACTTTATCAGAATATCCAGTTCGTTCCAGATTCTCCCGCGCAAAATTGATCAACTTCTCAACGATTTCAACCGTATATACATGACCAGAATTATCATCGTTCACGATTTCCGCACATAATGCTGCATGATAACCACATCCAGCACCAACTTCAAGGACCTTCAGTCCGGGTTTTAGGTCAAGGGCTTCACACATAATTACACACATGTGAGGTGCAGAAATTGTTTGGCCGTGAGCAATAGAAAGAGGAGTATCACGATAAGCTTGGTTTCTACTCCCGGGTAAAACGAATTCCTCACGCGGTACGCTTCGAAGTGCCTGTTCAACACGAGCGCTTTTTAGATAGCCCCTTGATTTGAGGCTACCAATGAGTCGTTCTTTAGAATCTTCAAGCTTGTCCTCACTCATGGAAATCAACGAATAGTGATACATGTACTGATAAAAGCGTTGAGAGCGGTGAAAATAACATGCGGAGTGTGTCATTTGTGGCCTATGGGCATGAAAATGTGGTAGGATTACACAAGACTACAACAGAACTGACCACTGAGAGTTTTCTTACTCCTCAAGGAACATGTATCATCGGAGTAAAATCAGACCAATCCCTATCAAATTTGAGTGACGAGATCAAACAGATGGTCAAATCCAAAGAAACTCGAATCCATTTGAAAATGAAAGTAAATGGAGAAACTGAGGAGATTGTTGGGTATGGGAGTCCTGGATTGACCTATGAAGACTCAACTAGTATGGTTGCAAGAACCAGTCCATTTGAATGTGGAAGAACACTGATGGTTAATTCTGACAAAGCAGCTTCTGATCTAAAACGCAGCTTCATTGAAAAATTGAAAGAAGTAGATGTTTTGATTGAATGTAAGCTTGTTTTCATCAGTGAATGATTACCCTTTGAAACCTATCATGTTACTCTACCTCTTGATGTTTTTTTTCTCATTATGGCGATGCACTAGCTCACTGCTCAGTCCTTGTCCTCCTCACTGTGGTTCATTATCTCTAGAAATATACGGGATTAAAAGGTCTAGTTCCAAATGATATAATGATAGGACTAGGAAAGTGGGCCAGTTCTGTTACTCGAAGAGTAGCAAAGCGGAGCTCACAGCTGAATGCCGAAGGGAAGATGTTCTCTTCTCGACGGAAGTCCTTACTCTCCAAGAAGGGGATTTTATCAAATCTCGGAGAGTCCGCGGCTGTTCACTTTGTCCAAACGGACCTTTCCGATTTTGGTGACAAAATCGAAATGAGTGATAATGACCCCGCCGTGGTAAGAACTGTGGAAAATCTCTCTGAGGTCAGAAGTGATACATTGACAGAAACTCAGGAGAAAGAAGCCAGGATTGTAGGAGGGACACTGTCCCGATGAGAACAGACAAAGCTCTTGCTAACTTTGAACTCCTTTGGAGTTTGAAGGGTGGTGACATTGGCAGGGGAAGGGTAGAACACAGGAGTTTCGAACAGTTGAGATTCACACTCAATTTGTTAGAATCAGGTTATGATTACGTCAGCAACCATCTGGAATTCATAGGGTGCACTGTCACGGACTCTACGAACCCTTTCAATATCATCGATTTTTCTTCCAGATGCTTTTACAAGATTTGTGATTTTATTTGTCAGGTGGTCTTCTGGATTGTCGCCACCAACAAAATCATAGTAATGCATAGTCCCACCAGTGCGAATGATCTTACAAGCATCACTTACATAATCGAAAGCACCTGAAGGATGGTTCATTATCACTCTATCAGCCATTTGTGTTTCTGCAGTTTCACAATATTCATGAGCATCGGATACAACGGGGTCAATTCGTCCAACAAGTTTGTTCATAGCAATGCTCTTTTGCAACAATTTGATTGCTTCTGGATTTATGTCAACTGCGATTACTCGTACATCCTTATTCTTAGCAGCGTGAATTGCAAAAGGTCCAACCCCAGTGAAAAGGTCCACAATCAATTCCCCATCACTCACCTTCTGAGCTACTTGGTGATGTTCTTCTAGTAGCCGTGGACTGAAGTATGCCTTTGCAAGATCGACCGCTAGCCTACACCCATATTCGATGTGCACAGTATCGGTTTTATCCTCTCCTGCCAGAAATTCATATTGTCGCGTTCTCGTGGTTCCTTTGATGGCACCCTTTTTCCCGAGTATTGTAGAAAAGTTGGTGTGAATCGATTGAAAGGTTTCTCCAATCAAACTCCTGTGCTTATTCAGCTCTTCAGGTATTTCTAGAACTGCAATATCACCAACTAGGTCATAGGCACGTGGGAGAGATTCTAACTCTTCGACACTCAATTTTCCTACCAGAGCCTCATGTATTGTTCTAGGTCCCGATACAATGGCAGGGAATTCTCTAGTTCCCAATTCAAAATCGGTTAAATCCAACGTTCCTTCGAGCTCTTCTTGAGTAGACTCTTGAACCAGGGGAAAGAATAATCGTTCATTCTCTGAAACTAACTTGTAACTTAGGTCAAGCAGGTTCAATTCCAGTAGTTTTCTTCTATATCGTTCACCTAAACTAGCCTGGACGCTCAGGAAAGGTCGTTGGATTGTCACAATTCTAAGTTAGTTCAAGTCCCCTAAGATAGTTTTGATGGTGATTTTTGAGGATATTAGGAAAGTAAACGAATGAACTCCTTACCCGCCCCATCCTTCGTACCAACCATAATCTGATAGAATGGTTCAGAATCAGATTCCTGGTTGGGGATGACCTTCTGGATGATGCCACTTACTTCTACCCTGTCACCCGACATGAGTAGTCCTGTAAAAGCACCATCGTATACCATTATGCGCTTGATGATACCTCCATTCAGATCCGAAATCGGTTTAGAGTATCCCTCATACAACCCTGGATGAAACAATCCATAATCTACATTTTCAATATCCATGGTTATTCTGGTTGGTGAGTCGCTGATTGAAGTGTATGTTTCGTTTTGATGGATAATGGGTATGTTAGGAGGTCTTAGCACCGGTGTGATTCCAACACATTGCTCATCGTAGTAGAATGCTTTTCGACGTGTGAATAGCAATTGCAAATCTTCTTTCGTGATAACTGGTATTCGTTCAAGTATGCGGGATATGCTATTGGACCATTCCATAGCTGCTCGCACACGAATGTAACTATTCTCTTCTGCAACTTTTTCGTAGTTTTCCTGTAATAACCAAGATTGTTCGAATTCATAGATATTCATGTTGATATCAGAAAATGCTGGATTGTGACCTTTCCAGAGAATACTACCCGCTACACCCAGATTCCCGAATGGAATATCCAGTGTTTCATGGAGTGATTCAGCTATTTTTACCACAAATTCTTCTAAATGATCATCAAAACCTTCCTTCAATAGCTCTTTCAACCGAATTTCAGGTCGAAAGTGCTGACTAATACAATCCGTTGGGATCCCAACTAATTTTGTTCCAAAATGTGAATCGTCTTGCAGATATTTTTGGGGAATCACTTCCATTCCCTTGGAAACCGATTCGACTCCACCCCAAAAAATGCGTTTATACCTTTGATTGGAGGTTGCCCACTTACCTTTTGGGTCTGGAATATACTTGGGAAATGCTAGAACGTAATTTTCTGGTTGAATGAATCCTAAAACTACGAAAATTCTACCTTCTATATCCTGAATAATATCGCGATCATGAAATACATTCGGGCCTTGAGGTAGTAATTGATTCAATTCATAATTCCCCAGAAATATGGATTGTAAAGCTTAAGACGGCGTTTTCCTCTACAATTCAGTGGAGTTTAGCTGATGGATATTCTTCACATAACTGATAGCCTTAATCCTGCCGGTCTTGGGGGGTACGAGGCCTATCTTCATTACTTGTCAGCAGAGCTTAAACAAGGTGGGCATCGTTCCCTCGTAGCAACTCAAGCACAGAAACGTGATTCACCTGAATCAATATCATTTCCTAACTATGATGTAATATTTCTTCCAGGCAACTTACTTGAAGCTCGAAAGTGGGAGTTATTCTCAATGCCTGAAAGTGAGAGAGAATCAGTTGTTGAGAAGTTATTTCGTCCTGATGATTTAGAAGAGAACGTAAAACAACTAGTTGGACAGCTAAGACTTTTGATACAAGAGGTAAAGCCTGACATTATCCATGCTCATAGCACATACGTTGTGTTCAATAAAGTCCTAGAAATTCTGAAAAATGAGCCATTTTTGAATGAAATCCCAATAATATTGACCATTCATGGCGTACCCAAACCCCTCATATTACCATCAGGTAAGAAAACCACAGATTATGCGGAACTCATCGCTTCATGTCCTTTTGACAAAATACTTGGTGTAAGTGATTTCGTATGTGAGGAGTTAAAGAAAAATCTACCACAAGAAAGAAGCAATTTAGTTGAGCGATTGTATTTGGGCATCAATTTGGATGTATTCCGTCCCTATCCAGAGATTGTAAAGGAATGGGATGTAATATTCATGGGGCGCTTAGAACCTATGAAATCAGTGGATTTGTTTCCAGAGATGGTATCCATTCTCAGCAAGGAATTTCCAGATCTTAAAGTTGTAATGACAGGAGAGGGGTCTCTCAGGAAACAGATTATTGTTGAGTTTGAAGAGAAAGATGTGCGAAAATATGTAGACTACCTTGGAGTAGTTGAAACATCCAAAGTACCTGAATTGATCAATAAGAGTCGGGTTTTCATTTATCCTTCCAGAAGAGAACCTTTTGGATTGTCCATAGTAGAAGCAATGGCTTGTGGAGTACCTATCGTCACAACTAATGTATATGGGCCGAAGGAGATTGTCACTCATGGTCATGATGGTATGGCAATATCCCCTGACAATGTTTTGGAATTGGCAGAAACAATCAAAACTCTCTTACTTGATGAAGCATTACGAAAGAGATTAAGTAAAAATGCAAGAAAAATGGTTGAGAATCGATTTGATATCAAAACACACGCTCTTTCCCTTGTTGCCATGTATAAGGATAGCAAAGCACGTCAAAAAGAAAAGGTAAGTGGAGCCTAAACTCCACTATTTTACTACAATCTGTGTCGACTTAGACTTGTCACCCTTCAGCAGTGCCATTAGGTTTCCTGATTCCATCATTGAAAGAATCGACACCTCAAGTTCTTTTTCGATCATATCCTTAATTGGTTCAATCGATGAAAGTTTTCCCTTCATTGTGCCACTCGCATCGACTACACCAGATGCACCCATTTTCTCAAGTACATCTTCGATATCGTTGAGGTTGATCTCGTCGAAGAGATTAGCATCGGGGTTCAACTTTGGATCACTATCATATATCCCACTGACATCTGATGCAAAGATTACTCTCTTGGCATCCAGCTCACGTGCGATTAGGACAGTCAATGCATCACCACTCCCCACAGACCAACCCATAACAGAATCAGTGAGTAAATCACCACCAATCAAAATGACCATGCCTAGAGCGGAATATCGCTCCAAAGGTTCAAGATAATGCTTGGCAATCTTCGTTTTCTCTGAGACCATCATCGAAGAAGGATGTATCAGACAAACTGGAATTTCAGCATTATACAGACTGTCTACAACCATTGTACGAAGTTCGTTCACTTTGGATTGGGTCCAAGAAAGGGGGAGTCTTTGGTCTTCACCATGATACCCCTTGTAGAGTTTATACTCAAGAACCGGTGGATGCCCGTATGATCCTACTCCTTGTACAATCACTAAAGACTGAATCAATCCTTCATCCATGCAATCCTTAATTTCACGGGAAACTGAATCTATGATTTCAGGTCTTGCTGTGTACGGATTAGACTTGTCCGTAATTAGTGCTCCTCCAAGTTTGAGTATTGTAAGTTCTTGAGTCATTTAACTACCTCGTTGCATCAAATCAGTGTACTAAATGGGAAGGTCCATACTGGGAAAAGTATTGTGTGTGGAAAACATTATCCACTTCATTTAGTTTGCCATAAAATACAATTATATCGTAGTTGAGAGAGAAGTTATTGCAAGTTACAATAGAAGATGTAAACTTCATTTTTTGTTACACTATTCAATGTTTTATAGTTGTAATGAGAAGATTCATTACTTTAGTTTGTATATTATTCAGTGTTTGGGATTATTGGGGAATCTTAAACTCTTCAAATAAAACCCGAATTTCAATACGTGGTATAATGTTCAATATTAGAATAAGGGAGATAGTTTGGTGAATCTACAAATACTTCATGTGGATGATGACGAAACGTTTCTCTTTTTGGCTGAGAAGTATTTCCAAAAATATGCTTCCGATTTCAAGTTATTTCAAGCTATGTCTGCAAATGATGGACTTGCTATTATTGAAAAAGAACAATTAGATGCGATTGTTTGTGATTTTCAAATGCCTGTGAAGGACGGGTTGGAGTTATTACAGGAATTAAGAAATTCAGGGAATCAAATACCATTCATCATCTTCACTGGAAGAGGTAGAGAAGAAATTGCCATAGAGGCATTGAATTTAGGGGCAAACTACTATGTGAAGAAGGGGGGCGATGCGGAAAGCCAGTATGTTGAACTCATACATATAATCCGAAATGTTACAAGTCATCATAAGGCGAAACACCGCTTGAGGGAAAGTGAAGAAAGGTTACGTGCAATAATCGATAATTCACCAGATACCATTATGCTTGTTGATCGTGAGTTGAAGATTCGCTACATGAATCGAACACCATCAGGAAGAGAACCACTGCAGTTTATTGGTAAATCACTATATGAAATGCCTTCCCCCAAACATCATGATAGTCAGATAGAAATACTTACTCAAATCTTCGAAACCGGTAAATCGATTAACTATGAAACAAAGTGTGAATTCACCGATAGGATAACCATTGCTGATGTAAGAGCCAGACCAGTGATGGAAAAAGGAGAGGTTGCTGGAGTAACACTCAATATACATGATATAACTGAGAAGAAAATTGCAGGAGAAAAATTAGTCAAAGCCTTGGCTGAAGCTCAAACCCGACGTTTGGAACAAGAGGGGCTGTTTAATGCCGCGCATTCGGTTCTGACAGAACTTGAATTTGCAAAGAATTCAAGAGAAATATTCGAAATCTGTGGGGATTTGATTGGCGCAAAGTCTGGTTATGTTGCATTGTTGTCTGAAGATGGTACTGAAAATGAAGTATTATTCCTTGAATCAGGCGGATTAGACTGTATTGTTGATCCAAGTTTACCAATGCCCATTCGTGGTCTTCGAGGTGTCGCCTATCATACAGGTAAACCAGTTTATGATAATTCCTTCATGAGTAGTGAGTGGATTGGCTTTATGCCAGAAGGTCATGTTATTCTGAATAATGTCATGTTTATCCCTCTGGTAATAGAAGGAAAATCTGTAGGTCTGATTGGACTAGCAAATAAACCAGAGCCATTCACTGATTATGATGTAAGAATTGCTTCAATACTTGGAGAAATGGCATCAATAGCTCTCGATAATGATAGGCAGTATCGTGCAACAGCACAAATGACTATGTAATGATTGTCAATCCCTTCCATCGAAAATGGGTTGGCTTCTTCTTACTCATTTCGGATTGTAATCCCGAATCAAGTATAAATTACTATTGAATATCAAACAAATTGCAAAGCAAGATTAGCTAGGTTATATTATCTTGGCGTAGTTCATAAATCATTATTAGGTTTGTATTTAGTGAACCGTGAGCTTGGAAGGAGGTTGCAGTATGAATAGCAACTTAGAAACCAATCCATTTACCGTTATTGCCAATCCGACAGATGATGAAGTGAAAGAATTCCAAAAGGGACTCGAAGCTTATAACATGGGACAAACAGATGGAGAGTTCAATAGTCCAAAAGATTGACTCAGTTTAGTCCTGAAGGACCACGATGGTAATATCGTTGGAGGAATAATGACAAGTACGCTATATTGGGCTCAGTATCTAGAGGTTCTCTGGGTCGACAAGAAATATCGAGGCCTTGGTTATGGAAAAGACCTTGTACTGGAAGCAGAGAAATTAGCGAAAGAAAATGGATGTTTAGTTTCACAGACCTACACATTTTCATTCCAAGCTCCTGAATTCTATCAAGCTATCGGATACGAACTCAAAGCTACATATGATGGATACTTTGAAGGGATTACAGAACTTATCCTCATGAAAAAATTAGATACGATTGATGATGCATCAACCCAGAAGGTAGACTCCACTCGATTTACTATTTCTAAAGATTCAACTAAAGAATCACAAAAGATTGTAGGCAATGGACTTGGAAAGAATTTCGAAGAGCAAGTCGGAGATTTGTTAAAAGAACATCCGCAAACTAGATTCAAATTTATCATAAAGAGCGACGAAGGGCAAGTGATTGGAGGAATAGGTGGATATACAATTCTTGGGATTATGAACATCGAAGATCTATGGGTTGATGAGAGATATCGTGGTCAAGGCTATGGGAAGAATCTCTTATTGTGCGCAGAAAAGACTGCTAAGGAGAAAGGATGTATTGCAGGGCAGACAGCGTGCTTTACATTCCAGGGTCTTGAATTCCTAATGAATCACGGTTACAAAGAATATGGCATCTTGGATGGTTATCCAAATGATGTTAAGGAGTATTTACTCATTAAAAATTTCTAATCCCCTTTTTCTAGTGAATGACTTGGAGTCTAATTGCAGCAAGAAGTATTTTCTGAAGTACAACATTCTTCTTCAGTAGTTTCGGCAGTTGTTTCTCCGCATTTGTCATTCTGTCTTCCTGCTTGATTCCAGATGCATCCACAACCCATGTTGTTCACCGTTATCGCATCACCTAAGCAGTTCTTTGCACAAGATGTACAATTTGTACAATTTTCCGACCTTGCTATCACCGCAGGTCCGACATCAGGAAGTTCCCATACATTGAACGGACAGACCTCAAGACAAAGACCACATCGATTGCACTTTTCTGGGTCATAGATTATTCCAAAACCACTATCTTCAATTTCTACATTTTCTGTAACTACATTCATTCTTCATCACCAACCCATGATTATTACAATAATACTGAATACCACAAGGAAGACAGTGCCAAATTTCAGTACTTGAATCATATATGGATATTCTCGTCTTATAACCTTTGGATCACTCACCGATGTCATTCCGGACCAATCCATCGTCAAAGATATTGCTAACATGAATTGTACTACAACCCACACGATTAGCGTGGTCCAATTTACGGTTAGAAGAAACATAATTAGAATTGCTATTGGTATTGTTATACCTGCGAGTCCAAGTCCTCGTCGCCAAAATGAGTTCCCCTTTGAAGGTAGAATGGGAAAAATTAATCCTAGTACTAATGCATTTCCTGCAAGTGCAAGTATGAACTCAGCAAAAAGCAACAAAAATCCTAGTGTATAGGGAAAGAGAGAAACAAATACTGATGAAAAAACCAATGCGATTCCTATATTGGCGAGAGCAAGTATTCCTAAAATTATTGCAATTGGCTTGGCAAGAATGGCTGCAAAAAGAAAGGGTATATGGGCTACTGTCTGGTCCATCCGTTCCTTCAAACTGAAAGTTACGGTTGCCATCTTTCTTGGTTTGGGTCGTGGTTTGTCTAGTTTCATCCATTCGGATAAATCTTGGATTCTTACGGGCCCATATCGAACTCTAAAACCAGTTCTTTTTCGAATGCCAGGTGGGTTCATCCCAGCAGCTGCCAGTTGGGGTAATATCAATTCCTTGTGGTTGACAACATCTGATAATTCAGTCAATCTAACCATTTGTACAACATCATTGCTATCAAAATGAATTCCCCTCGCTGCACACCATACATTGATGCCATTTGTATCGCAAACTAATACCCAAGCCTCAATCCCGTCTCTTGCTAATGCGCGCAATACTGTATAATATGTGAGTTCATAGTTTGCCGTGACTATCACAGGGCTTTCAGGAGTTGGGTTTCCAACCTTGTAGAGACCGGTTGTAATAGGTAGGCTTCGGTAGCTTCCAGTGAGATGATTATACCAAATTCTGAGCCTTGCTTTGATTCCAGAAAACACCTTGCGCCTATTTTGGTACCCATTAGCGGGTTTCTTTTCACTTTCTTTACAAATTAAAAGTGTGATTTCAGGACCGTATTTCTTGAATTCATCAACAGAAAAACCAGTCTTTACTGCTATTTCTTCCAGTGATTCAATTGGTGATGGAAGTCGTATTCGTGCATCCAGTTCCACTTGTCCTCTATTCTTCCAAAACACCTTTCGATCTGAGGATGATTCAGGAAGGGTTTCTGCAGCTATTGCAATAATTCCGTCGTCTGCAAGCATCGTTCTCACAATTTGCATGAACAAATCCCGTTGAACAGGCTTGAGCTCCGAGAGTAGAAAGGTGCTAGTAATAAGATCAAATTTGGTTTCGGGTTCTTTTCCGAGTGCTGTAATAGCCTCTTCGGGATTAACATTTTCTCCGATTGACAAGATGTCACCATGAATGAATTCAGGTGCTTTTTTCAATTCTGCCGCTCTTCTTTTAGCAAGAGAGATCATTTGCGCGTTGGAGTCGACTCCGATAACATAAGCACCCTTCATTGATGCTTCAATCACTAATTGGCCTGGACCACATCCAAGATCTAAAACTTTCATTCCAGGTGTGACTAATTCGAGAATTCGCTCTCTTATTTTTCTACTACGCCCCTCAAGAACTTCATCAAATTTTTGGTCATAAGACTCGGGTGCTTTCTCAAGTGCGGCCATAAATGCTACTGCCAAATTCTATTCCTCCCTTATTACATCTAGAAGATGAGTCATCGATTCCCGTTTCTTAGGGACTAATGAATAGCAAGTCCACCGACCATGTTTCTTACTTTGGAGCCATCCAGCTTTTCTCATTTCACTAAGATGATGGGATATCAGAGGTTGTCGGGGTTCATTTAGTGCCATCTGAATCTCACAAACACTGGCCTCACGGAGAGTTAGCAGCAGGAGTACAATACCAGTCCGTATAGATGCAGTAAAAATCTCGGAACCCGTTTCTGAAAAGGATTTTCGGAACTGTTCAATCTTCTCGCATCTTTGATTAAGTTCCATTAGATCGCACGCTAGTGTGGGAGTAGTTTTACAGAATTCTGTGAAATTCTCAACACGTTCAAGGTACTCTCGAGTCATGAGATTTCATATCAATATCATTGATATAAATCTAATTGATATAGCAATCTATCCAAAGTTAGTCCACTGTAAGTTAGGAAATGTAGCATTCCCATTCTTGATTTTGTCATCTAGCGAGTTACCTAAGTAGCCAATTCAATGGGAATTAAATTGGAGATCTCGTAATTATAGAGCATCGGGTTTGAATCGTTCCATGAAAAGATACCAAATGCGTGTAACTAGAGGAGTTAGTAGAGCGACACTCGGAAGTCCCATAGTCAGTGGTGTGATAAGTTGCCAGAGCATTACTACAAGAATTGGAATGCCCTCCACTAAGATTCCGAATACTGCATAGAGAAGGACGCTGAAGGCAAGTCCAATCATAGACAATATGGACATCTTTCCAAGTGAACGGCCACTGGTCATATCATATTTCACCAGTCCGACAATAAATCCCATAACCCCGAATGCTAGACCGTATAAAGAAAATGTTGCTATGACCCCACTTATGATTATATCATAGAGGAGTATCCCCAGATAACCGGTCAGCAATCCAGCAATTGGGCCCCTAATTGCCCCAACCACTGTGATAACTACTAAAGCTGGAGCAAGACCGAACTTGAATAGCCCAAATACAGCAAAAGGTATTGGAATCATTTCAAGAAGGATATAGATTATTGCTCCAACAAATGCGACTGCAAGCGTCACAATAACCATTTCAGGGGTTTGGATTTGAAATTTCTCAAGGACTGATTTCTTTTCCACTTGGCCAGTTTCAATGACTGTTTCTTCGGACATATCAATCCCTCACTTAATCACAAGATGGTATGATCCAGGTGCAAGAGTCAGAATATGATTACCACCAGCAGAAGTCAATTCAGCAAATATTGAGCCCATTGAATATGCTGTAGGTGCATCATCAAAGTTACTGAAAGTTATAGTTGCCTCTTGATCCACTTGGATATTAAGGACGAATCCAGATTTCACTGAATCCCATTCTGCTTGATAAACCCAAATAGAGTCATCGTCAGCAGCGGAAATGTAGGGCCAATCCCAGAATCCTGCTGGTCGTGCTTCTGCTAGGTCTCTCATATACACCGGAAGTGTACCCCAAGTCCCAAGACCAGTCAATACAGGTTCAAGAAATCGGGAGAGTGCAGCAGCACCGCCTTCGTAGTGGAAGGCTCTTCCATCCGCAGACCAGACTTTATTGCATGGATCCAACCAGAAATTCCTGAGTCTTTGAACAGTTTGTAGGTCACCTCTTTGATTTGCAAGTGCTAGAGTGAATAGACTTCCAAGAATAGTATCGGTATCCGTGAAGCTACCAGGTCTTAGATAAGAGCCCATCATGTACATCTGATCACCAGCAACATCCAAGCTGTAGGCATCAAGTAGAGCTGGATAATCACTAACCGTTTCGTCTTCCTGAAGGGATTCCAAAAACAGCATTGTCCAAGATGTTATGTATGATGATGAACCTTCAGATATACGTGGGTAAGAGTCAAGTGGTTCATCCGAGCCCAGATGTGGTGATACCGCAACCGATGGTAGAAAGAGACCATATTCATCCTGCATCTCATTGTTGATGTAGTCCAATCCAACATCCCACATACCGGTATCCATGTACGAAGAACCATACATATTATCGAATAGATCAGTAGCGAAAATGGGTATGCTATTACAATTTGGGAATGATACAAATGGTTCGCATGGGATAAGGCCGTTTGTCCAGATACCCCCGTCTTGGGGATTACCATAGCCATCTGTTGTAAGACTTGTTTCCCAATCTTCAACAAACCAAGTGAGTTCATCCGTGAATTCCCCTGTATTGAAATTCCGTTCGAAAAGGGCTTCCATCAATGCGAAATGACCTGTCCACATGATGTTTGTAGGGCCGCGGAATCCACCAACATACAAGTCAGCAGGGTTATCAGGGTCAGGGTAATAGTACAACGGATAGGAGGTTCGTCCCCACTCCCAATATTCTATAGAATCATTTCCAAAGTCATCTATGGTGGTGTTCATCCGTTTGACCAACGTATTCGCGGCTTCCTCATAGAGAGAAGTACGATATCCAGGTGTGGATTCAAAAAACGCGGATAGCACGTACATGGTAAATGCGGTCATGTAATGTCGCATACCTGTGTATGGGCCGTCAGCGTACCAATCTTCCCAAGAATTGAGAGCTCGATCAGTAATGAGTCCATCAAAATAGTTGAACATCCCAATTTGCTCTTTGTTAAGAGCCGTATAATCAGCAAAATCGAAAATTACACCATCAATCGTTTGAACACTGGTTGAAACCCCAGGTCCTGGAATATTGCTAAATGTTAATCCAATGAATACTAAGGTGATAACCAGAAGAGCTGTGATGTATTTGTTCTCTTTAAGGGTAGAAGCCATAACCAAACCTCGCGAATTGTTCTTGAACTTCAAGCGTATGTGATTGGTATGATATATATCTTCCAGATTGATTATTTTGGCGATTTCCAGTAGAGTTTCCATTCTTGACGAAAGGATTTATGGTCTTTCTCAACGTTCACACGTATTCTTGGAAAAAAGGAAGCGAGGGCTCTGAGGCCCTCTGATTTTTTCTATTCAACAGCATCGGGTACGAACATAGTCATGAAGTAATGCCAAGTTCGTGCCAACAATGGGGTGAGTAAGAGCACAGATGGAATGCCCACCGTTAATAGTGGAAGCATAACAAAACCAAGAGCCACTAAGGTTGCATATCCCTCAACTATGAGACCAATCATCACAACAAGAAGGGTAGTGAATACCATTCCGATAACAGATAGAATTGAGAGTTTCAACAGTGACTTTCCATTGTTTAGCTCATATGATGCTAACCCGACAACAAACCCTAGAACTCCGTAAGATAAGGCAGGAAGAGTCATTGTAACAACAGCTCCATGGAGCAGAAAATCACTGAGTAACACACCTAGATAGCCTGTTAATAGCCCTGTTATTGGGCCACGAATCGCTCCTGCGACTGCAATAATTGCTAGAGCAGGTGCAAAACTCAACATAAACAGACCATACATAGTATATGGCATTTCAATGGAAGCCAATAGCGTGAAGATTATTGCACCCAGAATGGAGAAAAGTATTGTATGAGTTAGCATTTTACCATCTTGAATGTGCAATCTCTCACGAATTGTTTTCTTTGGCTCTTGAGATTCAGTTTGGGTTTCTTCAGACATCTTTTCTTCACCTCACATTATTACTAGATGGTAGGTTCCTGGCTCAAGACTCAAGACATAATCAGCTCCAGATGCCGTCAAATCACCCAATGATATTCCTCCAGAGTATGCAGTTGGAGTAGATTCGAAATTACTGAAGGTCAATGTCGCAGCTTGGTCCACCTGGATGTTGAGTATGAACCCATTATTCACAGGATCCCATTCAGCTTGATAGACCCAGATATTGTTGTCATCAGCTTGACTAATGTATGGATAATCCCAGAAAGCTGCAGGTCGAGGAGTTGCTAGATCAGTCATTGTAATTGGAGTTGTAGCCCAAATCCACCCAAAGCCAAGAGCGGGTTGTAGGAAAGGTTCTGCGGCGAGTGTGTTGTAGTGCATAGACCGTCCGTCTGCAGACCATTCTTTATTGTATAAATTATATAGAAAGTTCAAAATCCTATTTACACTCTGGAAATCTCCCATTAGTTTGGAAAGTTCAAGGGTGAACAATGATGCCAGAACCTCAAATGTACCAAATTTATTCGTGTTGTGAATGCTATCAACTATGTACATTTGATCTCCTGAAACCTCCTTCCCGTAAATATCCATGAAAATTGGATAGTCATTTACAGTTTCTTCATGTTGTGTGTAATCAAGGAATGACAACGACCAAGCTACACCGTAGCCGCGAGACCTTAACCCTGTATCAGAATACGGTGATAAACGATTTCCGGGAAACGGCTGCTGTCGACCTTCTGTAGGTTGCTGGTAGCCAAAGGGTTCCTGAACAAAGTAACCGTCAACAAATAGACTATGCTCATCCTGCATGACTTCATTCGAAAACTCTAATCCATAATCCCATATTCCGCTTTCCATGTGTTGAGTTCCATACAGGTTGTCGTAGAGTTCTGTCAGATAGATTGGAACAACATTGCACTGTACCCAGACTTCGTAAGGCTCGCACGGGATAAGACCTGTTTTCCAGATACCTCCCTCTTGGGGATTACCAAGTCCATCAGTTGTGAGCGAATTATTCCAATCGTCGATATACCAAGTGAGTTCATCAGTGAACAGACCTGGTTCGAAATTCCGTTCGTACAGCGCTAAGAACAACGCGTAATGTGCTGTCCACATGATATTGGCAGGTCCGCGAAATCCTCCAGTGTATACATCATCTGCATCTGGGTTAATAGCGTCAGGATAATAGTAGCCAGTCCAGTTTTGAGTTTCTGAAGGATAGATCCATTCGGTATACTCAATTGAACCTTCACCCCAATCTTCGTATGTGGTATTCATTTTCTTAATGAGTCCATACTGAACATCGGATATTCGATCAGTTCGATATCCAGGTATTGTTTCGGTGTACATTGCCGCTGCGTATGTCATAAATGATGGAACATAATGTAAAAGACCATTGAATTGGTCCTCAACATACCATCCTTCCCATTCACCATAAGGTTGGTCAATCAGTTCGTAGAGGTAGTTGAACAGTCCTATTTGTTCGCGTGTCAACGAATTATAGCTGGAAAAATCAAAAGTTGTACCGTTAACCGTTTGAACGCTTGTCGACGTGGTTGGTCCTGGTAAGTTGCTGAATGTCACACTTGCAATTAATATTGTAAGCACAAAGGTGACTAAAATTAACTTGTTACTCTTCACTGCACTGCTCATGCTGAACACCTAGGCATTGATTGGACTCACTAGGTTAAGCTTCGGTGAGATATATATCTTCCAGAAATAGCGAATTTTGATGTATGAGGCGTACTTCAGCAAATAGGGATATGGTAATTAACAAAGATGGAACATGTCTGAAATTAAAAATGGTGGGCTAGGAGGGATTTGATATTTCCGATAACCCTATAGAGGAAACATTACAGCATGCGGAGTGAGGAATAAGATTTTGGTATCTATATTCTCCGATTATCGACCACTGAAAAAGAATGCATGGATTGGACGAGTAGACGACCCTGATGACTACGATTCATTCAGGTGGCATCAGATTATCGAATCTATCGACCTTACTAAAGATGAAATTGAAGAACTATCTGAGGGCGAGAAAGGCTATTGCTTTCTGGGTTTTTGCTGTGATACGGGAGTTGAGAGAAATCAAGGCAGGATTGGAGCTTCAAAAGGTCCTTCAAGTATCCGCAAAGAAATGGCAAATCTCTCTTGTTCATTCTCAAAGGATACCAGACTATTTGACGCTGGTAGCATCTATTGCACAAACAAGGACCTTTCAAGTGCACAGACGGACCTCTCGAAAGCAGTGAAGCTCCTTATGTCCAAAGGATACTTTCCGATTGTCTTAGGTGGGGGACATGAACTTGCTTTTGGTCATTATATGGGAATTGTTAATTCCCTTATGGATAGCAGGACAAATGCTCAACAGCCAGGCAAACTGCCATTGGGTATAATCAATTTTGATGCACATCTTGATTTTCGACCTTATGAAAATGGACCAAATTCAGGAAGTATGTTCACTCAAATTGCGAATTTCTGCCAAGACGAGGATATGCGATTCTCATACATGTGTGTTGGTGTTCAAAAATATGGAAATACTGTGAATCTGTTTGAGCGAGCAGATCAATTGGGTGCTAACTACATCTTTGCCAAGGATATCTCTGAGAATACGCTCCAAGAAATAAAAAATCGAATCATCTCATTTCTTGATGAACACGAACACATCTATCTCACCATTTGTACTGACGTATTCTCCTCTGCCTATGCACCGGGTGTGAGTTCACCGCAACCTTTTGGACTTCTGCCGGAAACTGCGTTGGCATTAATCAAACAGGTAGCAGGTTCAGAAAAAGTCACTTCTGTCGATATTGCTGAAGTTTCACCCCGATTTGATGAAGATAATCAAACAGCCAAGCTTGCAGCAATCATTGTATATGCGATCGTTATGCTTCGAGAAGACGTCAATTAATAGGAAAAGTACCGACAACGGTTAGAAGTCTTACAATTACATAATTCTCATTATATTTCATTCAATATTCTAAGTGATTGTTTGGTTGCGGGTCCGAGTACTCACCCGTAGATATCCAATAATCACTACTGGAATTACTAGTATTGCTATCACGACGCTATTAATGACGATGTTTTGAAGTGCAACCAAATCAGGCGCATCATTATTCTGCAATATGAATTCTTGAAATAGACTGAGTGGTCGTTCGGAATTGCCACTATAGATTCCGGACGTGAATACAGCTACAATATCTTGATCTGGTACTAAAATGATGAACTGACCATTCCTTCCGGCTGCATAATAGAAGTCTAATGCGGGATTTGTCCACCATTGATAGCCGTACCCTTGAGAGCTGTGAAGTTCAGTAAATGTGCGCGTTGCTACATCTACCCATTCTTCTGAAATAATCTGTTGCCCATCCCAAGTTCCATTGTTTAGGAAAAGATATCCGAACTTTGCCAGACTGCGAGTGGTCAGCTTTAATCCCCATGCTCCAGTATACCAAATACCACTTCCATCTCGGGACCAGTACGTATCATCAATCCCTAAGGGATCGAAGAGGTTTTCTGTTGCAAAATCTAATAGACTCGTTTCAGTTGCACTTTGAACAATGGCCGCAAGGAGATGTGAAGCCCCACCATTATAGTGCCATAATTCGCCAGGTTCCGCTACCATGTCAAGATTAAGGCTATGGTTTACTCCATCACCAGTAAGAATGTAGGACACATCGTTTTCAGGTGATAAATAGGATGATCCTGTTTCATTCCAGAACATACCCGAACGCATTGTGAGCAGATTCGCGATTGTTATTCTTTCTCTTCGCTCATCGACATTCACAATATCATAATCTGAAAAGAATGGCAGTATAGGTTGGGAAACATTAACGACGTATCCCTTGTCTATTGCTATCCCCATCAATGATGATGTAAAACTCTTCGTTACTGAGTGTAAGTCATGTTTGATGTCCACACCATGATAAGAAGCCAGATATTCTTCATGTACAATGTATCCATGTCTGGTAATCATAACGGAATGGACATTGATATCTTCATCCACAATGGCATCGATCATTCCTTCAATATCAGCTGAGTTCATCCTTGTTCTTCCGGCGTTGAGTTCCTCCATCCTTCCGTGGGCCAATAGTCTCTCTCACTAGCTGCAAAAGTGCGTTCCACTATTATTGAATTGTACTCCAATGAATTCTGAGGTAATGCAAGTGTGATTATACAACAACAGATTAGGATTGATATGAGGTGCGATTTTTGCTTCATAATGTCACCACATTGATTTGAAGAATGGCACAACGAGTTCGGATGCAACCGAATCTGATAATCGAATTATAAAAGCAATTTCTCTCGACGCAATTGGCATCAGATGGTGATGTTTATCTGTAAGGATTTAGTCTATGTCAAAAGTAAATGGTGAGTCAAATGATAAAGACAAAAGTAACTGAAATGTTGGGATGCAAATATCCTATTATTGCAGGAGCCATGGCAAGGATTTCTAATCCTGAGTTTGTCGCAGCCACTAGCAATGCTGGTGCCTGTGCTGTATTAGCAAGTGCGAATTTCAAATCTCCTGAAGAACTGCGTGAAGCAATCAGAAAAACGCAATCGCTAACAGATCAACCATTTGCAGTAAATATCAATTTGTTCCCTGCTCTGATGCCTCAGGACAAGTTAGAAGATTATGTGGATGCTACATTAGAAGAGGGAGTGAAAATCATTGAAACCAGTGGTCACAAAGCTCCAGAGGACTTAGTTCCTAAATTCAGGGATGGAGGAGCAATCTGGATTCACAAATGTGCTGGAGTAAGATACGCGATAAAAGGAGCATCTCTAGGTGCGGATATGGTAACAGTTGTTGGGTATGAGAATGGGGGAGCTACTGGAACTTTAGATATAGGAACGATGGTAATGACTCCATCCGCAGTTGATGCTCTGAATGTTCCCGTAATTGCTGGAGGTGGAGTATCAGATGGCAGAGGTATTGCTGCCATCTTGGCACTGGGTGCTGAAGGAGTAATTATGGGTACAAGGATGATGGCTACTAAAGAATGCCCCATTCATGACCATCTTAAACAAGCTTTCATTCAAGCCGCAGAAACTGATACGTGTCTGGCTTTACGTTCTGTTGGAAATACCCATAGATTGTGGGACAATAAAGCAGCACAACAAGTGCTTGAACTTGAGGCACAAAATGCACCCCTATTTCAGCTCATTCAAGCTGCTGCTGGGGATAAGGCAGAAAAAATGTACAGAGAAGGAGATATTGACCTCGGGGTAGTAGCTTGTGGTCAAGGTGTAGGCTTGATTAAAGATATTCCCACTGTTAAGGAATTATTAGATAGAATAATGGGTGAGGCTGAAGAAATAATTTCACGACTTAGTAGCACAAATCTTGTTAGCTAGTTCACGAACCTCAGCAACTAGTCTAGTATTTTTCTCTGCATCCCCAATATCATTTGCAGTTCCATGAACAATCCCTATGGTTTCTCCTTTCAAATAGCGTATTAGATGTTTGATGGAATTAATAGCATATTGGACACCAGATTCTTCAACATTAGGATCTCCATAAACAAAGATGGCGGTAAATCGCTTTCCATCTAACTTGTGACCACCTTCAATATGCAATGCTATTAATCGGTCAATGAATATTTTCAGTTGACCAGAATAATTGAACCAATAAATGGGAGATGCAAAGACGATAGTATCAGCTTCGATGATTTTTGTGTAAAGCCCATTCATATCGTCATCATCTTGAACACAACGCAGTGGAAATCCTTTGTAACACCAGAAACATCCTCGACAATGTTTGATATCGAGTTCGTGAAGATGAAGAGTTTTTGATTCCACTCCTTCCGTTCCTAGTACATCATTCAACTGACTAATTAGAAAACGGGTATTGCCTTTTCTTCTTGCGCTCCCGTTCAGAATCAGAATTTTACTCATGATGAGAGAGGGTTGAATGACCAGTAATAAGCGTGTAGTTCAACGAAAACAATGTAAAAGAAACCAACCCAAGAGTCAATCCATTTTTGAAAATGGCGGGCCAGGAGCGATTTGAATTATTGAAAGTGTTCATTTTTCGTACAGCTCTTCGTCAATGCATATGCTTTTCTTTGTAATAATGGGAAAGCATAGAAAAGGACGTGGATGGGATTTGGGAGAAACGGCGGAAGTTTCTGCTTTACGCAATAGTAAAGATTTCCTAATACTGATTATCCTTGCATTCTTCGGCCCCACAGTAGTTGGATTTCAATATCTTGAATGGTTGGGAGGTGGAACCCACTTTACGTTCATAATATCATCAACCACATGGAACCTCACTTATTCCGATTGGTACTTTTATCCTATTGGTGGATGGATTTTATCCTCGTTTGAATGGCTCATCAGTATGATTCAAACCGACTTTCTATGGGTAATCACCCATGTTGATCGGGCGGGTCTCCTTCTATTCTTCCTGATTCCTATCTTTAGATTAAGTTTTGCAGCAGTAGTTATGCTATACAAGCAGAATAGGATTGAAAAATCAGTGTTAACGGTAGCAGGTATTGTTGTATTAGGAGCCAGTATAGCACTTTGTACAATTTCAATGATAGGCAATGTAATCTATGGGATTCCTCCGGGACCCCGACGCTCAATAGTTGCACCAGATTCAGATACAAGGTTGTTCCTTCCCATACCAATTTTACTATTAGTTGGATTGTACCTTTCGCGAAAATCAAGAGAGAACTAGAAATCAAATGGCGGGCCAGGAGGGATTTGAACCCTCGAATACTTTTATTTCTAGTATTATCTTAGAATTCGTTGATCGGAGTGATAGCAAATGGACAAGTGGAAGTACTATGACATTACGCACAAACACCATGTACTATGCAATCCAATGAGCGAAGAGAAGCTAGATCGGTTTTGTCATCTTCTCAAACTCCCACGCGGTTATCGTGTGCTTGATATCGCATGTGGAAAGGGTGAAGTCTTAGTAGGATTAGCAGAAAAATATGGGATATCAGGTGTTGGAGTGGATCTTTCCCCATTTTGCATCAAGGATTGTAAGGATAAACACCTCGAGAGAGTTCCTGACACTGAATTGGTATTCGTCGAAATGGATGGAGCAAAGTATCAACCTATATCTGGAGAACAGTTTGACGTTTCCATGTGTTTGGGAGCAAGTTGGGTCTTCGAAAATCATGTAGGAACACTCCAAGCACTCAAACATATGACCAAATCCGGAGGTCTTGTAATAGTTGGTGAGCCTTTTTGGCTGAAAGAACCTACTACTGAATACCTTGAAGCAACTAGTATGACTCGGGAATCATTTCGGTCACATGAAGAGAATGTAAGTCTAGGGGAAGAAATGGGACTCACATGTCTCTATACAATTGTATCCAACAAGGATGATTGGGATCACTATGAGACCCTTCAGTGGTGGGCGGTTGATGATTACATTAAATCACATAGAGATGACCCTGATAATAAGGAACTACTTGATAAAATAAGGAAAGCAAAAGAAATCTATCTGAAATGGGGTCGAGATACTCTCAGCTGGGCAATTTACATATTCAGAAATCCATAGATGTCAATTAGGATGGCGGGCCAGGAGGGATTTGAAAATCAGGTAATCCCAGTGCTCATAAGTTTCTGGATGAATCACTCTGATTCGAAGCATTATTATCTAGGTATTTATTAGCGCATTAATAATATCAAGGTGAGATTCTAATTGACTGAAAGAGAGAGCGATTACGTAATGGGAGGAACTGAGGAGGAAGTCATGCGACTTGAACTTCAGGCTGTTGCGCTTGGTGAAATCATCGATAAAGAAATTGATGCAATGAATGTACAGTCAGGCATGTCAGTCCTTGATGCTGGATGTGGTTCAGGTGCAGTTTCTCGGAGGTTTGCACGAAAGGCACACCCAGCAAAGGTAACCGGAGTTGATTTTGACAAGAAGTTTCTTGAATACGCCAAATCAATTGCTGCAGACGAAAACATCAATAACATAGAGTATGAATTGGGGGATATAGACAATCTCACATACTCAGATGAATCATTTGACTTGACATATAGCAGGTTGGTTTTGATGCACGTCAAGAACCCCATAGAAACGGTAAAGGAACTCAAAAGAGTGACAAAGAAAGGTGGCATTGTAGCAATATCTGATAATGATGATGATGCTGTGATTATACATCCATATTTGCCCAAAATGATGGACTTGTGGAAAAAGTATGGTCAATGGGCGAAGAAGATGAAGATGGATCGATATATCGGAAAACAGCTGTTCTCAATCCTCTCCCAAGCTGGACTAGAGAGAATCAAGATATTTCCGTTCTCTATTTATAGGACTCAGGAAACTCCAGAGCAACTGAAGATGTTCGTATCAGTTCCAGTACAACTCATTGAAACAGATAAAGAGCTTCTTCTGAATGATGGGATAATTACAGAAGCTGAGTATGATATTGCTAACAAAGAAGTCGAGTCATTTGAGAATCATCCAGGAGCATTTCTCATGATAACGTATTTCCTCGCAATTGGATATGTTCCGTAAGAGAAACTATTGATCCTAGCCTAGAACCGGCCAGAAATTGTTAGAAAGCAAGAATGAATGGCGGGCCAGGAGGGATTTCTGGGCTCGTAGTTGGAAGATTCCCACAGATTCAGTATGATTTGCATCTTGGTTTGTGTGGATTGGTCGAAATTGGCTTACCACAGTCTACACAGGTTTGATTGGAGATATAATTCACAAGGGTTATTCAAGTGAAAAATGACGTGAAGCCCAGAGTACCAGGAGAGGTCAATACTTACCTTTTCAAAGAAAACTCGACACTCTTTTTCCTCCGAAGCCTGCAGAGACTGATCTCGCCCTTGTCAATCACTTCAAGTTTGATTGAAAAATCCTTGATTCCATTCAACCTCAGAAAGTTAGTTTTATCAACGAAATGAAACAGACCAGCATAAAATTTTAGAAGATCCCATTCATGATTTTCTGCCATTTCCGACAAAAAAGCAACCGCAGCTTCTCGAGTTTGTTCTTCAGTCTGAAATTGTTTTTCTCGTTTCACAGAATCCGACTTGGTAAAATCACAAATTGCTTCAAACACCGCATCACGTTCTGAATCTTTCAATCTAATCAAATCGATGCTCAACTTAGCATGTGATACTTTCTTCCCCAGAGATTCAAGCACTGCAAGAGGTGCCGACACATCACCCAGATAATCTTCCAAGCTTCTTTCACCTGTTTCAATTACATTCATAGCTAAATCGGTCCTCCCTTTTTCTACAATCCAATTTCTATGTAGATCAACCATCAACAGCTGTTCCTTGCTAAGCTTGGCTCGATGTTTTTCTAGGAACGCATGCACATCCACCCAGGTCAGATGAAGAAAACGCTCTCCAATATCCTTCCTACC
>Ga0114923_10000600_pt1 | contig 27466 bp, 29 predicted proteins | sample SumtaG_FD_89578 | JGI IMG/M metagenome (GOLD analysis project Ga0114923, IMG submission 89578) | Deep subsurface microbial communities from Indian Ocean to uncover new lineages of life (NeLLi) - Sumatra_00157 metaG | ecosystem: Environmental > Aquatic > Marine > Oceanic > Sediment | place: near... | reverse complement strand
TTTGGGTAAGATTAAATTTAATGGAACAATAAAAGCACTTATTGTGCCTCATGCAGGCTATAGATTCTCTGGCCAGATTGCCGCAACAGCATTTAAACAATTAGAAGATGATTATGAAACTATTATTATTCTAGCTCCATCCCACACCTCAAATTTTATAGGAGCTTCAATACCATCTTTTACCCATTACCAAACACCCTTAGGTTCAATAAAGATTTCAAAAAAAGCAAAAAGCTTACTAAAAGAAAAATTATTCCAATCGCACCCAACAGCGCATATAAAAGAACACGACATAGAAATAGAGCTTCCTTTCCTTCAGACTGTTCTGAAAGATTTTGAAATTATCCCTGTTCTTATAGGAGCTTCCACTACTTCTGATGAATTAAACAGCATCGCTCAAACATTAAAGAAATATGTTGACGATAAAACATTAATTATAATAAGCACTGATTTCACCCATTACGGCCCTAACTATGGATATATACCATTTACAGAAAATATTGCTGGAAATCTTAAGAACCTGGATTTGACAGCAGTAGACAGAATCTTAAGTAAAGACCCAGAAAAATTTCTCCAATTCCTGGATAAGTCAAAGTGTACTATATGCGGCAAACACCCTATAACTATATTATTATATATGTTTAAAGATGAAAACAATATAAAACCTCACCTGCTTTATCACACCACATCAGGAGCCTTAACCAATGATTACACAAATTCAGTAAGTTATTTAACAATGCTGTTTACAGAAGAACAAAAAGAAGCATTAACAAAACAAGAACAGGAATTCCTACTAACATTAGCAAGAGATACTGCCCAAGAATATCTTAAAACAGGAAAAAAACCAAAAGTAGATGAAAAAGAATTAACACCTGCTTTAAAAAAAGTTCAGGGCTGCTTTACAACCTTCAATAAAAATCATAACCTAAGAGGATGCATCGGCCATATTCTACCACAAGAAGAGCTCTACAAATGCGTAATGGATAATGCAATAAGCGCAGCTGTAAATGACAGAAGATTCCAGCCTGTAACCTACAATGAACTAAAAGACATCAATATGGAAGTCTCTGTCCTTACAGTTCCTGAAAAACTAGAATTCAAATCAGGAGAAGATTTACTAAATAAACTAAGGCCAATGGTTGATGGTGTTGTTCTAAAACAAGGATATAAACAATCAACTTACCTTCCCCAAGTATGGGCTAACTTCGCAAAAAAAGAAGAATTCTTGCCAAGTTTATGCAGGAAAGGAGGAATGCCTATAGACTGCTGGAAAGATACTAAAACAGAAGTTTATACCTATCAGGCGTTTGTTTTTGAAGAGAACAGATGAAAAATATTATTTGTTTTATCTTCTTTTAATCAAAGGACGTCGGGCAATAAACTTAATTACCCGCCCATCTGCAGAATAGACAGTCCCGTCATCCTCTACTCTTATAATCTGCCTTAAACTCCCTATTCCCTCCAGCACGGCAGAAGGATTATAACCAATGAGAGGAGCAAGAGCATTCCCTTTAACAGCTTTACGTACATTTAAAACTGTCCTACCAGAGGAATATGATCTGCTGAGCACAAAAGCATTTCCCATATTACTTAACATAAAGTCTGCTTTGATGCCTAGTGAGGTTGACATAAATTTAAATTCATCCCTTTTTTCTGTATCCATGGAGGTATAGCTATAAGCTTTTTCTCTTCTTCTTGGTTCATATTCCTCTGTTCTGTAAATAATCTTCTTGCCATCTCCACTTATTGCCATTAATCTTCCTTCTCCTTCTAGTATTTGATCGCAAGTATTTACATCAAGAAGTACAAAACCTTGGTTATTTGTTAACCCAATAACCTGCCCATCATGAGATAGCTTGGAATCTGAAATTTGCCAGTTGGGGTATTCAAATACAAGGATTGGCTTATCTATCCTATACAACAGTGGACCATACTCAGCATCTCCCCCTTTAATGTAATATAGGACACTACCATTATCAGCAACAGAAATAGGGCAGGCATTTTGAGGTAGATTATAAAATCTTTGCTCTTCCATATCCATCAGAGACACCTTTTCTGTAGGTTTATACCTTCTACCTGAGGAATAAAGAATCTTATCCGTTGCTAAATATCTTCCTGAGCTGGAAACAACCGCATCTATGCTTGCTTCACTAAGATAAGGGTTTATATCAAAAACAGGCTGCCAATCCCGTCTGCAACCTCCAAAAACCGCTGTTGCAAAAGCAGCATATTTAATAAATTCTCTCCTGTTCATTTGCTCCATATAAACCAAGAAATACTTTAGCCTTTATTAATTTTTCTACTTCTAAGTAATTAATTTTTAAGTAAAACTAAGCTAATCTCAAAGAGAAGAGCAAGCGGAGCCGCTATCACCACCTGAGTGACAATATCAGGCGGCGTAATCAAAGCAGCAACTAAAAATATCAAAACATAAACATGCGCCCTGTATTTCTTTAAGTTTTTAACATTAACTATGCCTAATTTATTTAATACTATTAATAATAAAGGCAATTGAAAAATCAAACCAAAAGACAAGCAGCTTAACAATACAAAATTAACAAATCTGTTAATAGACCATATATTCTCAATTATTCCTTTTGATAAATTTCCCAAAAAATATATAGCAACCGGCAGAAACATAAAATAAGCAAAAACAATTCCTATCAAAAACAGTAAAATAAATGTTGGAAGAATTAACTTAACCCCGCTTCTTTCTTTTTTATCCAACCCCGGCTTTACAAAAATTAAAGCTTGATAAATTATCACAGGAATAGTAATCATCAAAGAAAGTATAAACCCCACCTTTACCTGTGTTAAAATATACTCAACAGGACTCAAACCAATAATCTTAACATTTTCAATAAATATTAAATCATTAATTATTCTTTTAATAAAAAAGTTAGACAAAGAAAAACCGATAATAAAGAAAATAAATAAGAAAATAACAACTGCAATAAACCTTTTTCTTAATTCACCTAAATGTTCATGTAGTGGTAGCTCCATTTTCAACTGTCTCACTACCACCTCTTTAGAAAAATAAACTTAACCTTTTGGCTTGCCTTTCTTTCCAGCCATCCCTTCTCTGTAAGACTTTACACTTTCCCCAATACTTCTAGCTAACTGCGGCAGCTTCTTAGGCCCGAACAAAATCAAAATTATAACCAATATAATCAATATCTCAGTCATTCCAATCATGTGAATCACCCCGCTAATAAACTATAAAATATCAAAGAATATAAAGGTTTTGTTTTATGCCTTTGCCTTAACAATAAACCCACTCACCAAATTCAATAAACCAACTAAAAAACAAACCTTAAAAATACCCAAGATAGGTATCAACAAAGCACTAACCAGTAAAGCACCAATACAAGCACCAACTAAATCCGCATTATAAAGCCTCCCTGCTGTCTCACTAATCTTCCCTTTAAAGAATAACTTAGAAGCCAAAGGAAACTCCATCCCTACCAGGGCAGCAATTATTATTGTAAAAACAGGTATTGCTAATTGTGATGAAACTGAAACCAAAAAATTATTCTCAAGCTTACTCAACAAAATCAAAATAAGCGGCAATAAAATAGAATAAAAAACAATAGCAAACTCCAAATTAACTAATTCCTTCTTACCCATATCTTTCAATTTAGAGTTCATATAATAAGAACCAATAGCTAAACCAATCATAAAAGCGGTTATAATTATTGAAATCTGATGATAAGCATACCCGTATAATATCTGGAATCCAATCAAAATAACAACCTCCAAAGAAGCTCCGGCAAAACCAGAGGTAAATATGGCAAATGGAATTGGTTTTATTCTAACTAAATACAAAGCTATCAAAATAAACAATACAACAAAAAATAATGCACTATTAAACCTAAAATGCCTCATCCAGTAAAGCAAATGGTAATAATAATTAACAGGGTTAAAATCCTTATTTTGTTTTGTACCTAAAATTAAAGAATTCTTAACATAATTAATCCTGTCTTTAGTTAATTTTCCCTTCAAATAAAACTCATTAACATATTTTGTCTCTATTCCTCTCTCTTTAACCAATCCGACAATATCATAACTAAGCTCTTTATCAGCTCCAATAAAGAAATTTTTATCCCCTGGGATTATTATAACATTTTTAAAGTACTTCTTTAGAGAATTATACAAAGCAGAATTCAATTTTCTTGCTTCAATATTAAGATAATTCTCAGCTCCGCTTAAACTTAATGAAATAACTCCATCCTTCTTTAATATTTTCTTAACTTCCTTAAAAAACTCAACTGTATAGAATCTATTAACCTGCGCCGTACTAGGATCAGGCAGATCAATTATTACAACATCATACTTATCTTTATTTTGCTTAACAAACAACCTTCCATCTTTATTAATAATCGTAATCTTCTCACTATCTAAATTGTCAGTATATTCCTTACCCAACTCAATAATCAATGGATCCAGCTCAACATAATCTATCTTACTCACATTATACTTCAATATTTCATTAACAGTTCCAGCTACACCGCCAGATATCAACAATACATTATCAGCATCTTCAACCTGAACCATAACATAATGAACTACTTCCTCATTAGATATTGTATTTTCTGTTGTAAACAAAGTTAATCCATTCTCATAAAAATTAAGCTGCCCCTTTATTTTTGTAACAACTAAACTACCATAAGGCGTATCCTTCTGGAACAATAACTCCTGGCCTTTGTACTGCCTCTCCCTGGTCAATTTATTCAAATCAAAAGAAAAAAAGAAAACAGAAGATAATACCATCAATAATATAACCAACATAACCAAAAACCTCTTCTTAACAAAAAAAGACAAAAACAAAGCAGCCAACAAATTAATAACCATTAAGAAAAAAACCATTTGAAAAGGATTCAATAAATAAATAAGGATAAAACTAAACAACACCCCCCCTAATATATCTCCAATATTATCAATAAAATAAACCTTGCCTATAGCACCAGGCTCTTTTTTCAAAGAAAAAACTGAACAAGCCAAAGTTAATAAAAAACCAGATATTAAACAGTAAGGCAATAATATAAAAAAAGAAGCAAGAAATATCTCAAAAATACCTATTAACTCTCCAGGTGAAAATATAACATTCCTCAAATTTCTAATAATCACTATATGAAAAAATGGTAAAATAGCAATAACAATCTGAGAAGTTATTAACCATAAAATTTTCCCTTTTTCAAAATATTTCCCAAAATAAGCCCCTATACCCGTTAACAGCAACCAATTAGCTAATATAATCCCAAAAATTAATTCATTGCCGTAAAACACACTTAAGAACTCTCTTATTGCTATGATTTGTGTAATAATTGAAGAAATGCCTAATGCTGTTATAGCTATAAACAATGCTCTCTGTCTTTTATTCTTAATTATTTTCATCATAAACAATTAAAGAAATCTATTTTATATATTTTGTTATTCCTTACCTGCCCCAAACAAGCTTAAAATATCCTGAGCAACAGCTTTCATGTCCCATCCATTTTTTATCAAAAAAATAAGAAGTATAACAACTAAAACAATAATTATAAAAGAAAAAATTCTTATTCTTGCTTTCTTCATAAATTTCATATATTTTATTTTAACTCTTAAGTTTATAAATCTTACTATCTTTTCTCTATTACTTTAGATTTTCCTTCAAAGTTAATAAACGTCACAGTATCCCCTTCATTCAATTCTTCTAACAACTCATCATCAACATCTACGTCAACTGTTTCATAACTTACAGAATCCATAACCTGCACCTTATCAGGAAGCCTAGCAATTACCTGCCCTTCTTTTCTTACTATATCAACCATCTCCACATTATCATGGTGATTCAAATTAACAGATTTTTCACCCTTTGAAAACAAACCCTGCACAAATAATTTTGTTTTTGAATGTGAATGAGTGCCGTAAGCCACTACCTCTTTCCTTACAACTTTTAGAATTTCGTTATTTAGCTTTATATAATCCCCAGCTCTAAGTTCTTTTGCTTCAGTCATAGGTTATATTAGAAAAAGAATAATTATAAAAATATTTGTTTTAAACAAATAAGTTAATATACAAATTAGTATACTAGTTGCTTAAATCGAAACATTTATATACTAGCTCTATTTTATATATTATATGGTCATATTATTTGACCGGTTTAATTTGCCGGAGGATATATTCGAGGTAGTTTTTGCAACAAAACAGCAGGTTATAGTAGCTAAATTACTTGTTGATATGATAAAGGAAAAGGATGGTGAGATAACCAAAACTGAGATGAGTTTTTTTGCAACTAAGCTGCATGAAGGTAAATTGATTACGGATCAGATTCAAGAAGAGCCGTACAAAGGCAAGAAAGTAAAGATCAGCTATAATAAAAGGCAGTTTTATGATAGAATATTAACACCTATGAAAAGTATGGGCATAATTGATTATGACCTATACAAGAAGACATACAAGCTAAGTGATAAGTTCAACAAAGAGATGATAAGGATTGGGTTGTTGTGGTTGAAAGAGTTTAGGAAAGAACTATATAAATTGCAGAAGAAGTGATTATGCTTATAAAGGCTCCCTACAAGAGAACTTTCTCTTTCTACCACCCCCACTAAAAAAGAAAGATAGGGAGCCTCTTATATTCATGTTCCTTGCTGGGTAAAAGAGGTGAGGAATCGGGCTTTTTTATATTGCCCGATATCATAAAGAGGCAGGTTGAGGCTATCTTCCTGTCTCATTACCTTATTAAGATGACGAAGAGAAAACATAGGAAAGTGAAATTCTTTATGATGATAATAGGTATGGGTATGGTGGCTTATAGGGTTAAGAATTATTCTTTAATGGAGGATTGTTTTAGGTTTTTGTTTTAATTTTAGAAAGATATTTATTCTTGTAATTTATTTTATCTGTTATGAAGAAAATAAGTGAGAAAGAAGCTATAAAAGTGTTAAAGAGGTATGCTAGTAGTGAGAAAGCTTTTAAGGGTATATTAGCTCACTGTAAGGCTGTTCAGAAGTTAGCTTTGGATATTGGTAAGGAAGTTAAGGATGTTAACTTGGATTTTATTAAATCTGCTTCTTTATTGCATGATATTGGAAGGTTTCAAAGTGGGTTGGGAGGCAAGGATGTTGTGAAGCATGGGATTTTTGGAGCTGAGATTTTAAGGAAGGAAGGTTTATTAGATCATGCATTGGTTGCTGAGAGGCATTTAGGAGCTGGCATTTCTAGAGAAGATATTTTAGAGCAGGGATTGGAGCTGCCTGCCCAAGATTATATTCCTATTAGTAAGGAGGAGAAGATAATTTGCCATGCTGATAATTTGATTAAAAGAGGTAAGGTAATTTCTGTTGAGGAAGCTGTTGAAAGGTTTAGTAAGGAATTGGGGAAAAAGGTAGCTAAGAAGGTTAAGAAATTAGCTAGAGAAGTTGAGGGGTTGAAGAAAAGCTGAAGATTAGATTGTTCTGTAGATTATTTCTTTTAAAGGTTTTCTAGGTCTGGGTTGTGGAGACTCTGCAGCATAACCGACTGCTAAAGATAATAATGGTTCAATATCCAGTGGTAGATCTAAAAAAGAATGTAATCTTTCTCTGTCAAATGATCCTCTTCCAACAGGACATGTGCCTAGGCCAATTGCGACTGCTTGCAAATGCATATAGGTCATTGATACTGCAAGGTCACGTTCTGCTCTTGTTAGTTCCTGTCCTCTAAAAACCTTCCTCATATATTCATCGACACCTTCTGGTTGTGTGCCATCATTTATTTGGGCTTCAATTCCTGATTTGTTTGCCTCATAAGCAGTAGCATCTGCACAGCCAACAATTAATAAGGGAACGTGTCTAACAAAATTCTGATGATAAATATGTTGCTCTACTAGCTCATTGATTGTATTCCTATCTTTTATCACGACATATTTCCAAGGCTGAGCATTGCAACCAGAAGGAGCAAGTCTTGCAGCTTCTAATAGTTCATTAATTACTTTATCTGGTACAGCATTTGGTTTGTATTTTCTTATACTTCTTCTGTTTTTGACTAATTCTATGAATGACATTTTAATTTCTCCAACATAAAGGATCTTCACTGAATATATTACTTGTAAGGGAAAATGTATTTCCTCTACAGCCACCATAGCATTTGGGCAATGTGGATTGTGTATCTGTTATGTATTTGCATTCTTTGCATTTACCTTCAATAAAATCTGGAAGTTTTCTTAATCCTTGGATTACTTTGTGATTAAGTAGGTCCTTAAGCCTGTCTTTATTTATTTCCCCAATCCTATAATTAATTGCGGAACATGGGAATATCCCTTCGGGTGTTATAAATAGTGATCCATAATAATGTTGTAAGCAGCATCTTCCCTGAGGAAGAAAGAAGTTCCCATTAGTGCCGAAAAGATTTGGATATTGTTTTACAATAGATTCAAATACTGTCTTGATTTGTTCTTTATTGACGTATAGAGATGGATTTTTTTGTAATTCCCCTGTGAATTTTATTGATTCAAAATAAGGAAATATGTTATTTTCAACACATAATTTTGCTAATTTTGGTATATCTTTAAGGTTCTCATGAAATATTCCTGTTTGTAACCCCAGCCTAGTTGGATTTGATTTATTAAAGCCGGTTTCGATTAGAATGTTCAGGCTTTCCTTCATTCTTTTCAGTGAATCTTTTGTTTTGGTTAAATAGTCCTGAACTAGAGGGTCGAGGGAATTAAGTTTTGTAATAATAGTTGTATTTAACTTATATAGCTGTTGGGCTATTTCTTTTGTTATGGACATGCCATTAGTAAATAATACTGATGTTAGTTTGTTATTGTTTATGGCTTCCAATATAGAAAATGTTTCTTTTAATCGTGAAGGGAGCAAAGGTTCCCCATAACCAATTATAACAACTGTTTTTGCCCCTAATTGTTTGGCTTCATGGATTATTGAGTTTATCTTCTCTATGGAAAATGGTTCAATATCTGAATTTCTATCTTCAAAGCAATATGGGCAATTTGAATTACATTCTCTTTTTTTTCCTCCATGGCCAATAGCTATACCTATACGTAGTAAACCATTTCTTTCTCGTGATGCTTTCATCTCTTCTAAGGTAAAATCCAGTCCTTTTAGGTGAATAGCTTTACCTCTATTGCAAGTAATCATTCTTTTTTAACCTCTAGTGCATTAAGATGCCTCTAATAGTAGCTAGGAATAAAGAGAGGTATTTAAATAATTGTAGTATATATCCATACAACAAAATAGAAAAATTTAAATAAGTATTTGGATTTGTAGATGATGTGAAGCAAGAAACTCTGGAAAAATTAGGTCTAAGCAAGAATGAAGTACGTATTTACCTGGCTTTGTTAAAGCTGGGTTCTGCTTCTGTTACTGATATTGCAAAAAGTTCTGGAGTTCATAGGGTTAACACTTATGATGCGTTGGAAAGGCTGATGGAAAGAGGATTGGTAAGTGCTGTTGTTAAGATTAATAAAAAATTCTATGAGGCTGCTGACCCTGAGAGAATTCTTGATATTTTGAAAGAAAAGGAGAAAGTTATTGAGGAAGCTAAGAAATTATTGCCAGAATTAAAGTTAGATTATAAAATGGCTGCTAAAAGACAGGAGGTACATCATTTTAAAGGGAGAGAAGGTCTAAAGTCTATCTTTGAAGATATAACAAAAACCTTAAAGAAAGGAGATGAATGGCTTATATTTGGCTCTGTTGGTAAAGGAGCTATTGTTTTGCCCAATTATCTGGATAAATGGGAAAAAAGAAGGGCAGATTCGGGTATTAAATTAAAGATGTTGTTAAATAATACTAAACAAGGAAGAATAAGAAGCAAGGAACTTTCCAAAGTTAGATTTACTGAAACCAAGCTTTTACCTGAAGGATTGATAAGCCCTGCTGATATCTATATTTATGGAAATAAAAGTTCTATTAACCTATGGTCTGAGGATATGCCTTTATCAATTCTAGTTGAGAATAAGGATATAGCTGATAGTTTTAGAAGCTTTTTCAACTGGTTCTGGAAGATAAGTAAGAAACAAGACTGATTTTATCACTTCTTAGCACGGAATAAAATTTAAATATATGCTTAAGTTAGAAGCCAGATTTAATGGCAAAAAAGAAGAAAAAGGCAAGTTTATTGTCAAAAGTTAGGAAAAAACTCTATTCTAAGAAAAAGAAACCTGTAAATGTGGCTAGGAAGAAGGCTAAAGCTAAGAAAACTGTAAGTAAGAAGGTTGTAAGGAAGCCAAAAGAAGATAAGTTTGTTGTTGGGTTTGAGGAGGTTGTTGTTAAATGTCCTAATTGTGGAAGAGAATTCAGGGTTGTCAAATCATCTGGTTTTAGTATGGAGGGAATGTTATGCCAGAGGTGTGCTGCTGGAGGAGGAGTTGGTTTTGGGAATAAAGATCTTTAGATAGTTTTTCTTTTGCTCTTTTTAAGTTGTTTTATGTGCTTTTCCTTTACGAATTTTTCATGTATAGGTATGTCTGAGTCATCTAACTCTATATTTTTTTCTGCTTGTTCCCTTATTTTGCTTTGAAAAGTCTTCGACTTTTCTAACCCTTTAGAAATCTTCGATTTCAAAAGCTTTTTTATTTTATCTATTTCTTCCATATCCATTTTATATTACAATAAAGTTTATAAATGTTATCTTCAAAATACCAATTGAGGTGAGCGTTATGGCAGATGACAAAGATATTTATTCTGAAGAAGGAAGAGAGGAGTTAGTAGAGAGTGATGAGATAAGCCCTGCTGAAGAAGGTTTTATGGAAGGCGCTGACGGTGATGGGCAGGGAGCTAAATGCAGGAAATGCGGTAAGGTATTAACGGATGATTTTATTGAAAGAAAGGTAGATAATGAGATTTTTAGGTTCTGTTCAGATGAATGTGCTGATAAATATATAGAAGGAAAAAAATAAAAACCCTATTTTCTGTTGGGAACAAAAAACAATAATAATAAACCCAAAACAAAAAATCCTAATAAAACAGATAAAGCAACTTGGTAGTTAGCCCTAACAACAACAAAACCAAAAATTATTGGGCCTAAAACACCAGAAAATTTTTCTGTTAAGCCTTGAAAACCAAATAACTGTGCTATCTTTTTTCTTGGAGATAACTTCACTAGCATTGGCCTGGTAACTGTCCATACCCCTCCTAAAGCAGCTCCTCCTAAGCAGCCAGCAATAATAAAGCTTTGTATATTTGAAACTTTCATTAGCAACATTATAATAAAAGTCCAGATTATTACTAACATTATTAAAGTTCTTTTTGGACCTATCCTATCAGAAATCTTACCAAAGATTAATGAGCCGATTATGGCTGCTAGGGCAAATAAGGCATAAAAATAGAAGAAATCTATTAAGGCTAGTTTAATTTGCTCCCTCGCATACAAATATAAAAATAAAATAACTGTATTCATCCCGTCTGTATAAAGAAAAGAAGCTATTAAAAAAGGCAATAAGCCCCTATACTTTGGTAGTTTTGTAATAGTATCTTTTATTTGGAAAAATGCCTTTTTTACCATATCTTTTATAGAAATACTAATTTTTTTTACCTTATCCTTAACCAAATTGAATGTAATTAATGAAAATAATAAAAAGAATAAGGCAGTAGCTGGAAATACAGATTTTATACCAATAGCTGAATCCCACCCGTATACTCTCAAAATAACATAAGCCATTAGCAAACTTAATATTGCCCCTAAATAGCCCAAACCAACACCATAACCAGAAATTTTCCCCCTGTTTTTATTGGTGGATATATCCATCAATTTGGCATCATAAACATCAAGAGCAGCATGGTAAGTGAGCATCGCAATTAAAGCAAAGATCAAAGCAGGGTATAAACTAACATAAGCTGTTAAAGCTGTGAAGATTGCACAAATAATAGTAAAGAATATAACAAAATTCATTCTTCTCCCTGTTATGTCAGATAAAGCACCTATAAAAGGAACAAATATACCCGCCAGAAGCATTGAAATTCCAGAGACAAGACCTATATGGAATTCATTCCCGCCTAAATAGACTTTAACAAGCAATGGAAAGAAAAATGTGACAAATAAAGCAGAGAATGCTGTATTTGCTAAATCATATACACACCAGCCAAATATCTCTTTTCTTAGAGTGATTTTTTTCCCCTTTTTATTGATATATATGCTTTTAGTTTATTGGTTTATAAATATTTCCAAAATAGGCTTGAGATTAGAGTTAGAGAAATTAAAGAGATAATTATATAAAGCAAAAAGTCTCTCTAGGAGTTATGCAAAAAACAGGGGTTACAAATCTTCCGTTGCATGGAGGTTCTGCTTCCTATCATCGCCATTTATTTTATAGATATATTTCGTAAAGGCAAAACAGATTAAATAAATTTATATAGTAGTTAGTCTTACATATAGTATTGGGGTGAGGTTTAATGGCTGAAGAAAAAGCTAAGGAAGAAGTTAAAGAAGAAAAATTAGGAGAAGAAATAGGTAAGGTTACACATTATTTCACTAAAATAGGTGTTGCTGTAATTGAATTAAACGGAGATTTAAAAGTCGGAGATAAAATACGTATAAAAGGAGCAACGTCTGATTTTAAACAAAAGGTTGCGTCAATGCAGATAGAGCATGAGAAGCTTAAAGAAGCTAAAGCTGGGCAGAGTATTGGTATGAAGGTTAAGGATCATGCCAGAGAAGGAGATTCTGTCTATAAAGTAACTAAAGTAACTAAATAAAATTAACAGGTAGTTCTGTGGAGAATAGCAAAACCAATTTAATCATTCAAGTATAGCCTTAATCCTTCTAACCCCAGCTGCAACACTTTCTTCTTTCTTTATCTTAAAATGTCCTAACTCCTTGGTATTCTTAACGTGGGGTCCTCCGCAAATTTCAATTGATTTATGACCAATAGAATAAACAAAAACCTTTTCTCCGTATTTATGTTCAAAGACGCCTTGGGCTCCTTTTTTCTTTGCTTGTTCTATTGTCATTTCTTCTCTTTTAACTTCTAGTTGTTTTTTTATTCTTGCATTAACCCAGTCTTCTACTTTTTTTTGTTCTTCTTTTGTAACTTTTCTATCGAAATTAAAATCAAACCTTAATCTTTCTGGTGTTATATTAGAGCCTCTCTGAAAGATATCTTTCTTACCTAAAATCTCCCTCAAAGCCTGATTTAATAAATGTGTAGAAGTATGCAGCTTAGTTGTTTCAACTGAATGATCTCCTAGGCCCCCTTTAAATCTTTTTTCAGCTCCTTTTCTTGAAAGTTCTTGATGTTTTTTGAATTCTTTTTGGAAACCTTCTTTATTTACTTTGATTCCTTTTTCCTTTGCCAATTCTTCTGTCACTTCTATTGGAAATCCAAAAGACTGGAATAAGAGGAAAGCTTCTTTTCCTGAGATTTTATTATCTGTGAGCATCTTTTCAAATTTATGCAATCCTTTTTCTAATGTTCTTCTGAATTTTTCATCCTCTTTTTTTAGTTCGTTTAAGATAAAATTTTTGTTTTTTTCTAGTTCTTTGTAGTCTTCTTTATGGAGTTTGATAACTATTTTTGCCAGTTCTGTCAGGAATTCTTTTTCTATGCCTAATAATTTGCCGTGTCTTATAGATCTTCTGATGAATCTTCTTAGAATGTAACCTTGGTCCAGGTTTGATGGTACAATGCCTAAGTCATCTCCCAGAATGAATGTTGAGGCTCTTATATGGTCTGTTATTATTCTTATAGAAAGTTCTTGTTTTTCATTTGGATTATCTATTTTAGCTAATTCTTTTATTTTTTTAATTATTGGCAAAAATATTTCAATTTCATATACTGTTTTTTTGCCTTGTAGAACAGCAGCTGTTCTTTCTAAGCCCATTCCTGTGTCTACGTTCTGTTGCTTTAGTTTTTGGTATTTACCTTCTGCTACTTTGTTGTATTCTAGGAAGACATCATTCCATATTTCAAAGTATTTTCCACAGAAACAGCCTGGTTTGCAGTTTTTGGAGCAAGGTTCTTTTCCTGTGTCTATAAACATCTCTGTACAAGGGCCGCAAGGGCCTTTTGCTCCAGCAGGGCCCCACCAGTTGTCTTTTTTTGGTAAGTAGTATATTCTTTCTTTTAGGATACCTAGTGATTTCCAGATTTTAGCTGATTCTTCGTCTTTGGGAGCGTCTTTATCTCCTTTAAATACTGTGACATATAATTTAGAGATATCAAAACCTAATACTCTTGTCAGAAATTCATAGCTCCATTCAATTGCTTCCTTTTTCCAGTAATCACCTAAAGACCAATTGCCAAGCATTTCAAAAAAGGTAAGATGGGAAGGGTCGCCAACTTCATCTATGTCACCTGTTCTTATGCATTTTTGGCAGTTAGCTAAGCGTTTTCCTTGGGGATGGGGCTGACCCACCAAATATGGAACTAAAGGATGCATGCCGGCTGTTGTGAATAGAACAGTTGGATCGTGCTCTGGTATTAAAGAAGCAGAGCTGATTATTGCATGTTGTTTTTGTTTGAAAAATTCTAAGTAGAGCTTTCTTAGTTCTTTTGTTTGCATATAAGCTATTGGTTTAAGGTTATTTAAAAAAGTTTGGCTTTTTTAAATCCCTCAAACATTTTATGTTTGAGTTATTTAAATAGTTTTTTCTTTGGTGTAGATAAAACGATAATTTTTTATACTTGTTAATTTAAGATCAGGGTATGGAGCTTATTTACGAGCAAACATTAAAGCTATTATTAGCAGTAGTTTTAAGCGGTTTAATAGGTTGGGAAAGGGAAAGAAGTCATAAGCCTGCTGGTTTAAGAACTCATATGTTAGTATGTGTAGGTTCTGCTTTAATTACAATTGTTTCTATTAATTACTTTGTAGAGGATTATGCAAGAATTATAGCTGCAGTTATAACAGGAATAGGTTTTATAGGTGCTGGAACAATAATTGCTCAGGGAACAAAAGGGATACATGGTTTGACAACAGCTGCTAGCTTATGGATTGTTGCTGCAGTTGGTATTTCAGTTGGAATAGGATGGTATGTTCTATCAGTTATAGCAACTGTTTTGATTATGTTGATTCTCTTTTTGGGTGGGTATAAAAAGGAGTTAGCTAAATAATTTCTCTAAAACATCTAATGTGTAAAGAATAGTAGCCTGTGTTTGCTGTTTTGTTGGGCAGAATGCTTCCTTCTTTTTATGTACAGAAAATACCCTTACCTGATTGATTAGATGTATCTGGTTTGTTAAGCCAGGATCTAAGTTCACATTCTTTTCCTTTAGTCTGGCTATTATATTACCTAAACCAATTCCTGGACTCTTCTCCAATAAATCATTTTTTGTAATAGCATAATATTTTCTATGCAGGGCCGTTTCTAGTAGTCTTCCGCATAAAATAACAGAACTTCGATAACAGCTATTGTTAAAGCATTTGTTTAGTTCTTCGATGTCTGCTTTGATGTCTGAGATTATTTCTGTCGGCAGATTGGAAGGGGTTGAGAATGTTTTTTCTAAAGAGTTTTTTGGAAAGTTTAATTGTTTGGTTATGTTTATGATTTTATTTGTTGTTTTGCCTAATTGGTTTAGGTCTTTAGAGTCCAGCTCCGGAATTAGTTCAAGAATTTGGTTGATATATTGTTGATTTGTTGTGTCATGCTTTGCTAATTGAGGTAAGGTTAAGGAGTCTGATTTTATAAGTTTTAGGTGGGATTTTAGATTGTTGAGATAATAGATTTTTTGCTTTTCATCATAGTCATAAAGTGCTTTTTCATTGTCTGTTTTTTTGGTTAAGTCAGTTTTGTGTTTAATGGCCAGAGAAATTGCGTTTTGCAGGCCCATTATTGATTTTTGGAATGTCATTTTATAAATTTAATTAATTTCTTTTGTGTTCTTAATTTATTTAGTAAGATGCTTTCTTTTAATAAGTTTTCTACATTATAGTTGAATTTTTTGTTTATAAGGTGTTTGACGTATTTTAGCATGAGTTCTTTAGAGGAGAATTCTAATGGTTTTGAGTTTAGGGCTTTTCTTGCACTCTCTCTTGTAACCCACACTCCTAATGGAGCGTTGTATTCTGGGGTTATGAACCTAAGGGCCAATGCTAAAGCTTGTTTTTTCATTGTTTTTAGTTTATCACTTATGGCTAGCCTTACTGTGTAATAACCCCCTTCACACGATTCTGAGTATTTGGTTCTTCCGTTATAGAACTCATAGTCTGTTGAGCAGCTATTTGTGTACTTTAAAGACATTTCAAATAATTCATAGCTCCATATTTCAGGAAAAAATAGGATTAGGTAATAATTTCCAAGATAACCACCGAAATAAACCTGGTATGTGTCTAGGACGTTGAAATCTTTTATTTCTGTTATTCGTTTTTTACCCAGCATATCGTCTGTTGCTGTTATGCCCCATCTTGTTGGGACTAGTTTTCGGTTGTATTTTAACCCTACTGCACCAACGCTCAATATTTGAGAAAGCTGGTTTTCATCAATACCTCTTTCATAAAGATAGTTTAAAGCTTGTTCGGCTTTAAGGTCTGTATCTGAGAAAACTTTATCTACTTTGGTGTTTATTTTTGGATTAGATGTTATTTTTGCTTTTTCTAAATCTGCATTTGGTCCTGTTGGTGTTGCATGTGAATAGGTGTTTAATTTGAAATGAGGTTTGTCTTTTAGGTTCACTTCAACTTCTACTGGTGCAGAGGCTAAGGCTATCTCTTGTGTTAATTCATTTAATTTTTCCTGTTTTTTGTAGATATTTGATTTAAATCTTGAGTTTATTAGTGTGCTTCTGATGTTTACTATTTCGCTGATGTTTTTTTGTTGTGAGCTCCATAATTTAGGGTTATCTAATTCTTCTTTGTTTTTATAGTCAATTGCAGAGAGTATGCCTACATTAACATTAGGGTATCCATATCTGCCTATGAATGGTGATGGAGAGTCTCCAAAGAAGTCTTTTTTGAAATCTAATTTTCTGGAGATTATTTTTATGTTGTTATCTATGATTTCTGATATCTTCTTTGGGAGCATAGAGAAAGGGATGTTTTATTTAGTTAAATAATTTTCTGTAGCAAAAGCTTATATATAAGTAAAGGATTTCAAACTGTAAGATATATGTTTTTTTATGTAGTAAAATGTTAGGCGACAAAGAAATTAATCAAATCCGGGAAGAGCTTGATAATTGCAAGAATCCTTTGTTCTTTTTTCATGATGATCCTGATGGTCTCTGTTCGTTCTTGTTGTTTTATAGGTATATAAGAGAAGGGCATGGGATAGTGTTTAAGGCAAAGCCTGGTCTTGGTGTTAGGTTTTTGGGCAAGGTTGAGGAGTATATGCCTGATAAGATATTTATTCTTGATATTCCAATAGTTGATCAGGAATTTTTGGATAAGGTTAAGGTGCCTGTTATATGGATTGACCATCATAAGCCCTTAGAAAGAAATAAAGTAAAATATTTCAATCCAAGGATTAAAGACAAGGATGATGGAACCCCTGTTACCAGGATTTGTTATGGGGTTGTGAAAAAGGATATTTGGGTAGCTGCTATTGGATGTATTGGTGATTGGTATATTCCTGATTTTTTTGATGAGTTTAAGAAAAGATATGGGAATTTGGTTGAAAAAGAGCTAAAAGATCCTGGAAAGATATATTTCGAAACAAAACTAGGTAAACTAGTTAGAATAGTCTCTTATATACTAAAAGGAAAAACAAGTGACGTTATTAAATGCTTTAAGGTATTGACCAGAATAGAAAGCCCGAATGAGATTTCAGAGCAGAAAACAGCAAGAGGAAAATTCATTTACAAAAGATTTGAAAAAATAAATAAAGAGTATGAGGAATTATTGAATGAAGCTGTTAAGCATGCAAGTAAAGATAAATTATTGATATATGTCTATAAGGAGAATAAGATGAGTTTTAGTGGGGATTTGTCTAATGAATTGATTTACAGGTACCCAGATAAGATTGTTATAGTTGGAAGGGAGAAAAGTGGGGAGGTGAGATTAAGTTTAAGAAGTATGAAAAATATGTTGCCTCCAATAATAGAGAAGGCTTTGATTGGTGTAGTGGGTTATGGCGGAGGGCATGAATATGCATGCGGAGCAAATGTTAAAAAAGAGGATTTTGAGAGGTTTATTGAGAATATTAGAGAACAGATAACCTAAGATTAAAGTAACCTTTTTTATCTAAAGGTTTTAATCAAAGAGCAAAGCTTTCTTACTTTCCAAATAATGCTTTAATAGGGTGCTTAATTAAGTGAGTTGTAGTAAAAGAGCAGTTAGCATAACATTTCTTTGTGCACCAAGCTAATGTTTTGTCTATTTCTTTTTGTCTTTTCTTGAAAAAATCTTTGTCTATTGATAGTATATTCTTTGAATACGGTTTCATCCCAGCACATAGTTGAACTGAGCCATCAGAGTCAATAGAAAAAAAGTATTTACCTGCTTTACAATTCCAATTAGTTTTTCCATTAACATAGCTCTTCATTCCTTCAAAATAATCAAGAGGGTCCATAATCTGAATACCTTGTTTTTTTAATTTTATAATTCCATTTATAGCATTAATTAACTTTTCTTTAGATTTTCTGTCATTAAAATAAAGAGTCTCGTCCTCAGGAGAATCATTGTAAGTATTTCTTGTTATATAGCCTACTGTAAGTGAACTTTGTAACTATGGATTAGATTTATTGTTTTTATTACATAATCTACGTTTTTCTTAGTTAAAACAAGATGGGTCTTTAGTCCAAATCCATATTTTTTCTTAGCTTTTATTAATAAATTTAGTACCTTTTTGCTTTTAGTATAGACTTTTTGTGATCCGTCAAACTCAAATACGCAATCAACTGAAAGTTCTATAAAATCTACTCCCGTTTCTGCGATTCGTTTAATATAATTCCCATTTAATAAACTTCCATTAGTAGTGAAATAAGTAAAAAATCCTTTTTTGTTTGCATATTCCAGAATCTCACAAAAATCTTTCCTAATTGTTGGTTCACCGCCAAAGAAAGCAATAGTTCTAATACCCAATGAGTACAATTTATCAATTACTTTCATTACTTCTTTTGTCTCGAGTTCTTTTTTTGTACTATCTCTGACATAACAATACTGACATTTTAAATTACATCTTCTTGTTAAATAAAGATGAACCCACAAGGGATTACTATAATATTTTGATCTTAGAAGAGCAGGTAAACAGGACTTAACAGCTTTCAATGACTTTTTTAAATTTAAATATATCATAATAACCCTGGACAGTTAATAGTTTATAAATATATCGAAGAGTGTATAGCCTTGTAACATGTGTCAGTACCCATTTTTATATGAAGTATAATTTATTTTAAGTAGTGATATATGTCTCTGGGGAACAGAGGAAATAAAAAGTTAAGTTTATAAACAATAAACTAATTCTTTTGGAGGAAGCCGTAAATTCCTTTGGAATTTAATATTGATGCGCCGGTGGTCTAGTGGTATGACAATGGCCTTCCATTATCTTAGAAGGGAGCCATTTGCCCGGGTTCGAATTGCTGAAAGTGAATCTTTCGCATTGAAAGTCCCGGCTGGCGCATTTTAATTTATGATTAGATAAAGTAAGGATATACAATGGCAAGAATTCTTTATGGTGTGCATGGGGAAGGCATGGGTCATGCTACTAGAAGCAAAGTTATTATAAATCACCTATCAAAAAAACATGATTTGATAATTGTTTCTAGCAATAGAGCCTATGAATTTCTTTCAAAATATTTCAAGAATATTTATAATATCCACGGACTAAATTTTGTATATGGAGATAATAAGATTATAAGATCAAAAACATTTTTTCATAATATGTATGGGTTACCCAAAGGATCTTACCACAACTTTAGGAAAATATTCAGACTAATCAAAGATTTCAAACCTCAAGTCATTATCTCTGATTTTGAGCCTTTTTCTGTTCTTTTTGCTTTAATATTCAGGATTCCTGTAATAACTACTGAATTTGTTAATATGAGCGTGATTACTTCGCCTGATAATCTGCCAATAAAATACTTTATTGACTATTATTCATCAAGAATCGTTGTAAGGTTGTTTATTTTACATGGTAATTATCATCTAATAACATCCTTTTTTAATATGAAAAAAAGAAACTATAAAAAAAATGTTTATATTTTTCCCCCTATATTAAGAGATAATATCCGAAATATAAAGGTTAAAAAGAAAAATCATATTTTAGTTTATAAGACATCAACTTCTAATAAAAGGCTTCAATCTGTTATGGCTAATACAAATGAGAATTTTGTTGTTTATGGTTTTAATATGGACAAAAAAATAAAGAATATCACATATAAAAAATCCGATGAAAAAGGCTTTATAAGAGATTTGGTTAGTTGTAAAGCAGTTATAACTAATGGGGGAGCTAAGTTGATTGGTGAGGCAATATATTTAGGAAAGCCCGTATTGTCTATTCCAATACAAAAACAGTGTGAGCAGATTTTAAATGCTATCCATCTTAAAAAATTGGGTTATGGTAAATTTCATGAAAGATTAAATAAAAATATTTTGAGGGATTTTCTTATGAATCTTGATAGATATAAGAAAAATTTAAAGATGTATAATAGAGAAGACAATAGTAGAATTTTGAATAAATTAGATTTTTTAATAAAGAAGTTAACAAAATGAAATTTATGAACTTCTATAAAAAATATGAAAAAGAAATACTATTATTACTAGTTGTCTCATTATGGGTACTATGCTACTTTTCAATAAATAATTTCACTGAAGGAAGAACAACCCATATTCTGGCTTTTGGTTTTGAAAAAAGCATTCCTTTTATCCCTTTTTTCATTGTGTTTTATATCTTGACGTATATTACAGTTATGATTCCTTATTTTGTTTTAAGAGACATACAAGAATATAGAAGAACTGTTTTGGCATATTTATTTGTAATCTTGGTTAGTTCTATTATGTATATAATATACCCTGTAAAAACAATAAGGCCTGAGATAAGTGGACAAGGGATATTCTTAAATATGGTTTTGTGGGTATATAGTATAGCGAAACCTTATAACCTGTTTCCAAGTTTACATATTTCTTTAAGTGCTATGTCTGCTCTTGTCTGTCTGAAACATAATAAAATAGTAGGATATTTTCTTATTGTATTATTATTTTTTATATCACTCTCTACATTATTCGTTAAGCAACACTATTTAGTTGACATAATTTTTGCTATAATTTTGGCATTTCTTTTTTATTATTTATTTTTATTCAAAAAGATGGTTATTTAAACCTTCAAACTAACAACTTTGGAAATTCCATGCTCATCCATAGAAACACCATATGGGTTGGGTAATCCTGAGATTGCCTGGTCGTTATAGGAAATATTTTTGGTTCTAGTGGCATAGGTCATTGTATCATACATACATCCAACAAACACAAAATATATATGTAAGAAGTATTTCCAGTGTTTTATTATTTATTGTAATAGTGAAAATATTTGAGAAATATGATATTCAACAAACCAATTTTATGCAATTACTATGTTACATTAAGATGTAATTCTAGATGCAGGTATTGTGATATCTGGAGGAATGATAAATATAAAAATTTAAGAGAACAATCTCTAGAAGAAGTAAAAACCAATCTAAAAGATCTAAAAGAGCTGGGGGTAAAATTTATAGATTTTACTGGTGGAGAACCTTTACTATATAAAGATATTATTCCTGCATTAAAGTATGCTAAAAGATTAGGATTTTATACTTCGATAACCACAAATGGTAGTTTATACAAAAAGTTTGCTAATCAGTTAGTTGGTTTAATTGATTTATTACAATTTTCTTTAGACAGTTTTGATGAACAAGAACATAACAAAAGGAGGGGAGTTAAGTGTTTTTCTAAAGTGATGAAGTCAATACAACTTGCTAAAAAACTCAAACAAAAACCATATGTTATATTTACTATTGACGAAAAGAACTTTAAGGAATTAGGTAAGGTTATAGATTTCTGTTCAAAAAATAAGATTGGTTTATTAACAAATCCTGTATTCTCTTATTTTAATAATTATTCCTTTAAAAATGAGAAATACATTAATAGATTAATAAAGCTATTTTTTAAATCTTGTATCAATCTTGATTTAGCACATTTGGAGTTTATTAGATCAGGAGGAAATAACATTAAAAAGCCCATATGTAAAGCATTAACTTCAACCATAGTAATCTCTCCAGATAATTATTTACTGATTCCTTGTTTTCACCATTATTTTAAAAAAATTAAGATCAATAAAAATCTTAAAAAGATTCATAATAGTAAAGAATTAGAGTTGCTTAGAAAAAAAGTGGGTACATGGGAATTCTGTAATCACTGCACCATATTTTGTTATTTTGGCACTTCTTTTTTGTACAAGATTTTTTCAAGATATTTTTTATTAAGTGTCATATCAGGAATAAAATTTCTTTTTGAAAGGACTAAAATACGGTAGGAACCCCAATATTAATGTCTAAATCAAAGAAGAAAATCAAATAAATTGTTTTTATACCTTCAAACTAACAACTTTGGAAATTCCATGCTCATCCATAGATACCCCATAAAGATTAGACGCTTCTGTTATTACGCCATCATTATGGGAAATTATGATATATTGTGCTTTTTCTGCGTATTTTGATATTAGTTTTGCAAATTTTTCAGAATTCCTTTTATCTAATGCTGCGTCTACTTCATCCAGGATATAGAAAGAAGCTGGTTCATGCTCTTGGATCGAGAAGATGAAGGCTAGAGCTGTTAATGTTTTTTCTCCGCCTGATAATGATCTTATGTCTAGGAATTTTTGTCCTGTGATTCTTACCTTTACCCCCAGGCCGCCTTCAAATGGGTTTTGTTTGTTTTCAAGCTCTAAGGTAGCTTCTCCTTTTGTGGTTAATTGAGAGAATATGTTCTTGAAATTATTGTTTATTACATCAAAATTCTTCATAAATAAATCTGTTTTTTTCTCTTCTATTTCCCCCATCATTTTTAGAACATCATCTTTTTCTGTTATTAAGGTAGATTTCTTTTCTAACAGATTGTTGTATTCTTTCTCCACATTATCATAGATTTCCAAAGCGCGCATATTAACTGTGCCTATTTCTATTTTCATTTTTTCGAATTTAGAGATTTCATATTTAAGCTGATCTTCTGTTCTGTTTGTTAATATTTCTACTCCTTCGTATTGCTGGAATTCTTGCTGGAGGCCAGCTAGTTCTGATGCTATCTCTGCATGTTTTAAGGTTAAAGTGTTTTGCCTGATTTCTACTTTTCTGCTATCGTCTATTCTATTTGAGATAATGGTTTCGTCTTTTGTTATTTCTTCGCTTATTTTGCTCCTTTTTTCAAATAAGGCCCTAAATCTAGAATGAAAGTCTTTTGCTGTATTTTCTTTTTTCTTTAATTCCTCTTGTTTTTCTGTTGTTTCTTTTTGGATATAATCTATTTCTGTTTTAAACTCTTCTTCTTCTTTTAGTATTTGTTTTAGAATTTGCTGGATTTTTTCTTTTTCTTTTAAATGGATGGTATTTATTTGTGTGTCAATATTCTTAATGTTTGCATTTAGTTTACCTATTTCTTCATTTATTTCGTTTCTTTTTTCCTCGAATGTTGCTAATTCTGCTAGGAGTTCTGGATCCCTTAGTTGAGAGGTTTTGTTTCTTAGTTCTTGTTTTTGTATTCTGTTGTTGGCTAATTCCTTGTTTTTTTCTGATATTTTATTTAATATCTCGTCAATTTGTTTTTGCAGCTTTTCTGCGTCTGCTTTTAATTCTTGTTTTTTTGTTTTTGATATCTCCAGGTCTGTCGGTTCTAAATGCAAAGTTTTTTCTACTTTTAAGATATCTGCTTCCAGGTGTGCTTTGGTTTGCCTAAGATTATTGATTTTTTCTTCGTTTTCTTTCCTCCTCTTTTCAAGTACCTGTAAAGTGTTTTCTGTGCCTGATATCTCTTTCCCGTATTTTTCCATGTCAGAGGTGATTTCTTTTTCTGTAAAGCCCAGAGCCCTTCTTTTTCTATAGCCGCCGTGCATTACACCTGAGATTTCTGCTAAATCACCATCCATGGTTACCATTCTTGCTTTTCCTATTCCTAAGCGACGAGCTGTATCTATGCTGTCTACTACCAACGTGTTTGAGAAGATATACTGGAATGCTTTTTTGAATTTATCGTCGAAATTTACAAGGTCTATTGCCAGGCCATGACAGCCTTTTGCTTTTGAAAGTTTTTTTATCTCTTCTAAGATTGGTTTTGGTTTTATTTTGTTTAGAGGAATAAACGTTGCTATCCCCAATTTGTTTTGTTTTAAGTACTTAATTTGCTCTGTAGCAATTTTTTCATTTTCTACAACAATGCTTTTTAATCTTTGGCCTGCAGCTATCTCTAATGCTAATGAATATTTTGAGTTAACTTCTCCAAGCTCTGAAATAGTGCCGTATATTCCTTTGCCTTTTTGTTCAAGAATTTTTTTGATTGCAATGTCTGATTTTGTTGTTTCTTTTATTGTCAAATGCCTGGCTTGTAATTTCGCCTCTTCTTCTCTGCTGTTTGCTAGTTTTTTTCTGGAATTGTCAATTTGGACAGCTAAGGATGAATCTTCATTTAATGATTTATTCAGTTCTAAAGTTGTTTTTTTGAACGTTTCCCTTCTTGATTTTAAAGCATCGATTTCCTTTTTATGCTCTTTTTCTATTTCCTCAACCTTTTTTACTTGTTCATCTATTGTGTTTATTTGATGCTCCAGGAGGTCTTTCTGCCTTATTAGGTTATGCTGCTGTTCTCTTAAATTGTGTATATTTTTTTGGAACTCTTCTGCTTTTTTGTCTATTTCTTCTATGTTTTTTTCAACATCTGCCAGCTCCTGCAGTTTGTTTTTATCTCTAAAGATGCTGATTTTGTTTGTTAGCTCTTGTTTTTGTTTTTCTGTTTCTTCTTTTTGTTTTTCTGTTTCTTCTTTTTCTGTTTTTAGTTCACTTATTTTTTGGTCTGTTTCTTTTAATGAATTTTTCAAATCTTGTCTTCTTTTTTCTATTTTTTGCAGTTCTGTGCTTAGGGTTTCTGTTCTTGCATGTTTTTTTGTCAGGTCTATCTTTAATGTTTCAATTTCTTTATTAAGTGAGACTTGCTCTACTTCTCCTTTTTCTTCTATTTCTTTTGATATATTTTCTATTTCCTGCTTTTTTTCTGTGTTTTGCTGTTTTAATTGGTTGATTCTTTGGTTTATTTTGTTCAGTTCTTGTTTTGTTTTTTCTAGATTAGATTGAAATTCTGATTTTTCCTTTTCTTTTTTATCTATCTGTATTTTTAATAAAGAAGCCTTGTTTTGATCTATTTTATTACCCATCTCTTTGAATTTTTGGGCCTGGTCTCTATCTTTTTTTAGTTCTTTAAGGTATGTTTTTCTTTCTGCCAGTACAATTTCTGCTTCTTTTAGGCGTTCTCCAACTTTTTCTAGCTGGTTAAGGGCCTTTTGTTTCTTTTCTTCATATATTGAGATGCCTGAGACTTCTTCTATTAGCATTCTTCTCTCTACAGGATGCATTTCTACAAATGTTGTGATGTCGCCTTGAAGAATTACATTATAGCCGTCCGGATCTATTTTTGCAAGATTTAAGAGATCAACAATCTCTTGTCTCGTCCTTACCTTATCATTGATTTTATATATTGATTGACCATTTTGCCTGACTATTCTGGTGATTTTTACTTCAGGGTCATCTGTTGGAAATCTTTTATTGGAGTTGTCAAAGTAAATAGAAACTTCTCCCTCTTTTGCTGATTTTTTTGATTTCCCCCCATTATATATAAGATTAGAGGATCTTTCTGCCCTCATTGATTTAGCTGAGGATTTTCCCAGGACGAAGCATAAGCTGTCAAGAACATTGCTCTTCCCAGCTCCGTTTGGTCCCAAAACACAGTTAAAATTTGAGCCAAAGGTCAGTTCTGTATGCTTTGCAAAGCTTTTGAAGCCCCGCATTACCATTTTATTGATTTGAGTAACTTAAATCACCTTTTTGTGCTATTCTAATTAAAATTTAATGTAAGGTTAATAAAACTTTTGAAAATCTACGATTTTCAAATGGTTTAAAACCTTGGAGGTTTTAAAAGTTTTGTTTTAGAATAGGGTTTTTTTGTTACTATATTTTGATTATTTTGGCTTTTTTACAAATTTCTCAAAATCTTCCAAGGTTTTTTGAAACTTTGCCTGTTTATGGTTTTTATAGGAAATCCAGCTATGCCTGAATATTTCAGGATGTTTTTCCCAATTTTTAGCTAAAAATTTTTGGGTTATTTCATTAGACATGTAGCCAGGGCCACAATTTCCATATTTTTCCTGAATTTTTTCCATTTCTTTGTCTCTTGTTACCTTTGCTAATATGGATGCTGCTCCAACTTCTGGATGCTTAACATCTGCTTTGTGGATGCAGATTAATTGCAGTGATTTAGGATTATGTAATAATTTCCTTAGATAGCGTGTGTATGCCTCACAATTATTAGAAGGGCTATCTACAATTACTTTATCCGGCTTTAGTTTGTTTATTATTTCTGCTGATTTATGTGCCTCTAACCAATTTAGGTTTAGATGGTCTGACTCCAGGGCATTGTCTATTTCTTTTGGGGGTATAATTATGATTTTGTAATCTTTTACTGTTTTAATTATTTTTTTGAATAATAAGTTTCTTTGCTGTTTTGTTAAGAGTTTTGAGTCTTTTACGCCAAGAGATTTCAGTTTAGGTATATTTGATTCTTCTATTAAGATGCCTGACATTACCATTGGTCCTATTACTGGTCCTCTTCCAGCTTCATCTATGCCGCAGATTAGGGTCATAATAAAGGTTAAACTATTACTATTATTTAAGTTTTTAGAATATTTTTAAACCCCAGCAACAATAATGGCTTCGACGGCTTCCTTCGGAAGCCTTGCGTGACACCCCGTAGGGGGCAACCCCTGTCACGCCTCGCCATTGTTGCCGGGGTTTTCCATAAATTATATAAATAAGCTTGTCTTAAAAATTTTCATGGAGCCCATACAGATTACAGGGATAGATGAAATAAGCGAGGAAGACAGAGATTTGGTAAATAAACTAGCTAATGAGTATTATGTTAAGATACAGAGGGGGTTAAAGAATATTACTTCTATAAAACTTCATATAAAACAGCATAGTAAAACTGGAAAGAAGCATAAGTCTGATATAAGGGTAAAGGTAATTGCTCCTACAAGGGTGTTTGAAGCTCAGGAAAGCGACTGGGATTTAGCCAGGACTTTACATAGGGTGTTTAAGAATGTTGAAAGAGAAATAGAGCATAAGCTACATGTTGATGACCAGCATAATAAACCTTATTCTTAAGAATCTTCAAAAATAAAGAACTGATGTCAGAGCTTAGGTGAAATTATCTCTAACTTCTCTGGTAAATTATACTTCGTATTTCTACTAATGTATGCATCACCTCCCTAAGATGCTCCATCAGTTCGATACATTGTATATATTGGTGTATATGTTGAAGAAGTATTTAAGAATTGTTGTGGTGGAGTATAGAGGAGAAAAATAGCGGAGGGTGGATTTGAACCACCG
>Ga0114923_10000597_pt1 | contig 27556 bp, 28 predicted proteins | sample SumtaG_FD_89578 | JGI IMG/M metagenome (GOLD analysis project Ga0114923, IMG submission 89578) | Deep subsurface microbial communities from Indian Ocean to uncover new lineages of life (NeLLi) - Sumatra_00157 metaG | ecosystem: Environmental > Aquatic > Marine > Oceanic > Sediment | place: near... | reverse complement strand
CAGTTACCCCTTCTAATTGCTCTTTATCGAGTATTCGGAAGTGGGTTTCAGACAATAGAGACGACAACTTTATATAGTTTTGTCTCTCATCCAGGTGCAATTAACCCTACTTTTTTAGGCTTGATAAATCTTTCTCAAGCTAGTATATTCTTGGCGATTTTTGCTGGCATTACTCAATTTTTCCAGACGAAAATGCTAAGCTTCAAACCACCTAAAGCAAAGGACAAAAGCTCTATGGCCCGATTTTCAGGAATACTCCAAAAACAAATGCTTTATTTTTTTCCCCTCTTTACTGTTTTTATTCTCTGGAAGCTGCCATCCGCCATTGCTCTTTACTGGATAGTTACTTCTTTATTTTCAATTGGTCAACAGCGCCTTTTAAAAAATCATGCTAACCCCAAGTGATCTAGAAGAAATTAAAAAAATTACTAAAGAATTTTTCAAAAAAATTACTTTTGAGGTAGAGATTGAATTTTTACCTCAAAGAGATTTCACCATACCCATTAATTTGAAAGCTCAAGAGCCACAGATTTTGATTGGAGAAAAGGGGCAAACCTTAGTTGAGATACAGCATCTACTTAAAGCCATTTTAAAAAGAAAGATTCACGAAAATTTTTATATTGATTTAGATATTAATGACTACAAAGCAAAGAAGATCGAATACTTAAAAGAGATGGCAAGATCAATGGCAGACGAGGTAGCTTTAATGAAAACAGAAAAATCCCTTCCTCCAATGCCAGCTTATGAAAGAAGAATCATTCACATGGAACTGGCGGGGAGAGCTGATATTACCACAGAAAGCATTGGCAGGGAGCCGGCAAGGAAAGTAATGATAAAGCCTTATTCCTAACGGGTTTTTTGTCTAAATAAAATAAAATTAATTAGCCAAGTTAAAATGAAAAAGGGCTCTTAACCCTTTTTTTCTTTTAGCCAAATAATATTAAGTTAAAAAATGAAATAAAATCAGAGTAAATCGGGTAATCTAAGGGTAGTTAGGTCAGGATTGATAGCTTGAAGGATTAAAAAAGAAGCTAAAATAATCACTATACCTAAAACAGCAGCTTTGAGTCTGTCTTTAGCGTCTGAGATTTTGGCTGTGCTTCCAGCTGAAGTTAACCAGGTAAAACCACCCCAAACCAGCATAAAAAAAGCGGAAAGACCGGCTATTCCAACGATAAAATAATAAAACCAGGCAATGAGTTTATTCAAAGGCATATCCAGGGCTATATCAATTTCTTGGCCCGAAGGCCCAATTCTTGGATAGGTAAGCTCCAAGGCTAAGGAAGTTCCAGGAAATAGCAATAATAGCAAGATGATTTTAGCTAAGAATTTTTTCATAGGTTTATTATACTATACCAAAAAAACTTTATTAAGGTAATTCTTCTTTAGCTTTTTTAATCTTCAAAACTTCTTCAGGAGTAGTAGTAATGACTTGGTCTTCAGCATAGGAGGCTACCACCTTTAAGGCTACATGTTTTTGGCCGGCGAAAAAAATGCCCTCTCCTACTTCAGCTTCCAATAACAAATATTTTTCTTGTTCAGTTAAGTTAAATGTTTTTTTAACAATATCAATGGTAGCTGGAGATTGTTTCATTAAAATCTGCAAAGAGGAGTTAGTGATGATTGGCTGACCATAGGCTGACTTCATAAAGTCGTTAACGTCTTGAGTAATGGTAGTTACTCCCAGCCAATATTTTCTAGCTCTTTTGCAAATTCCATATAAGAAAGAAGCTCCGTCTTCGTTATGCATTATCCACCAAGCTTCATCAACCACCAAAGTTCTCTTTTTTAATTCGCTTCTCACTTTGTTCCAGATGTATCTCATAACAATAAACATGGCAATGGGTCTCAATTCATCCTCCATGTCTCTTATTCCGAAAACAACAAAAGGTTTTTCCATTGAAATATTGGTGGGCTGATTGAAAAATTGAGAAAAAGTTCCTTTGGTAAATTTTCTTACTCTTCTAACCAGAGATTGAGCACCTTCCATTCCCTCTAAAACTGATTCAAAGTCTTCCATTAAAGGTATTCTCTCTCCCCAAGAGCTGGGATCGCTTTCTGGAGTAATGTCTTTTGCCGCATAGGTTTCACTTAAAGCGCGGTCAATAATTGCATCTTCCTCTGGAGTTAACCCTCCTAACATAATTCTTAACAATCCCACCAGATTAATAATATTTGATCTTAAAACATCTTCTGGCTTTTCATCTTCTCTGGGAGAGGGTAAGTCAAAAGGATTGATATGATTTGGGGAGGCCAAAGAAATATTAAAGAAAGAGCCTCCGGTTGCCTCAGCCAAGGACTTATATTCATTTTCAGGATCTAAAACTATTACCTCTACTCCTGATATTAAAGATCTTAGAATCTCAAGCTTTACGCAATAACTTTTTCCAGAACCCGCTTTTCCAAACAAAACTTCATTTGAATTTTCCAAACTAAAACGGTCAAACAAAATTAGTGAATTGTTGTGTTGGTTGACGCCATATAATATGCCATCATTTGAACTTAAATCAAAAGAAACAAAAGGAAAGGTTGAAGAAAGAGGAGCAGTATTCATTGAAGTATGAACCTGAAGTTGGTCTAAACCATAAGGGGCGCAGGAATTAAACCCAGCTTTTTGTTGATAGAGAGCGGGTTTAATATATATTAATCTTGCTTCTAAAATTGACCTTAATCTTGTTTCCATGTCTCTCAATTCTTTCTCTGAGTTTCCATAGGTGGTTAGGTAAAGCCCAAATTTGAACATTCTTTCTTGGGCAGTCTGCAACTTATCTCTTAAAGTTTCCAAGTCTCGGTAGGCAGTTTCTAAAGCCGGGTCTCTAATTAATCCTTTTTCTCCTCTTTCTATAATTTCAGCTGAGACTTCGGTCACCCTCTTTCTTAATTGTTTTAAAATCATTCCTGTTTCAACAGGATGAATATGGAAAGCAATATCCATCGGGGTGTCTAGATTAATTATGGGAGAAAACCAGGCCGTACTTAGATATCTTGGATAAGAGAAAATGAAAAAGGATTTAGTAAATCTTTTTCCTAGCTTTAAATAATTAGGGGTTAAAGTAACAGAAGAAGGAGCAATGATATCCTTTGCTCCAATAGCTGGGGCCTCAAATATTTTTTTTGAAACTTTTTTCTTTTTAAAAAATGGTAGTTTAATCATGATATTGATTAGGTGGCTAATTCAGGAGGTATTTCTGGATAATATCCTACTTCAGCTTCTTCCGGGTGATAAAGACCCCAGTAGAGTTCAACTAATTCTGAGGTGTTTAAAGGAATGCATTGGAGACCACACCTTCTAAGGCCAAGGGAAACAAATTCCATTCTCTGCCAAAGTTGAGATTTTACTCTTTGAAAATGTTCTTCGCTTAAAGCAGGCCCCTTTCTTTTTTTAAACAAACCCTTGGTTGCCTGGGCTCCTGGAATTTTAATTAAAGCGAAAGGCACCACTACAAAAAAGCTCTTGGCCATAATTCCTCCACCGGCAATTAAATCTTTGATGAATTGGCGGTATTCAGCAGTCTGAAACTTTAAAAGCTCATTTTCTTGCTGAAGCTCTAATTCTTTTAGTTTCTCCAAATATCCGGTAATATTTAATCTTCTTGACTGAACAACAATTTCAATAGGAAAATCAAGTGAATTTAAAAAATTCTGAAATTGATAAATAATAGCATTTTGTTCGTCTTCAGATTTTAAAGCAAAGTTAAGAGAAGAAGTCATGATGACTCCTCTTAAAGATTTATTCCTTAGAATAACTACTCCTTCTCTGATTTGTTCTATTTCTAAAAGTTTTTGAGTAGGTGCTTCAGCCATATTATTTGGTTTTTGTTTCAATTTGAGTTCTTATCTTTTTTAACTGACTGTTCCCCGCAATTTTTAAAGGAAGCTCTTCTACCTCTTCTTTTTCAACTTTTTTTTCTTCTTTTTTAAAAACTTGAATCTGAGTTTTCTTTTTTTTCCAAAGATAAATTTTAGGAGCTAAATTAAATGTTAAAAAATTCCCCAAAATGGTTGCAAAAGACCTTCCCCCAACTTTTAAAAAAGCAAAAGCCAAAGCTATTCCTCCGATAACCAGACAAGCAATTATAAAAACAGAAAAAGGAACGGTAAAGTAAAGCATAAAACAAATAGCCGCTCCAATTCCAACAGCTATAAATTGTCGGAAAGTTAAAGGTCCGACTATCTTGGGTTCGTATTCAATAAATTGAGGAATAGTAAAGCGCATATTGTTTATTCAACCTCTTCTCTATATTTATCTTCACCTGTTGGAGTAGGTGGTCTTTCTTCAGGAGGTGGGGTAACTTTCATTTGAGCCGGAGGAGTAATTTCTATTTTATAGAGTTCTTCCAAGCTAATCTTTACTGGATAAAAAATAAAACGGTTAATTTCTTGAGCAACTTTTTTAGCAGCATCTTTCTTTAATTTCACTTCTTTTTCTAGAGTTTCCTGAAATTCACCTGGCGGTAAAACCCCGATTAAAACATAACCAGCATAGTCAACAACTTCTTCAAGATTCTCTAAGATTTCATTTCTTTTGCAAATGTCATAAATAGTATTACTGGTTTCTTCAGAAGAAACAGCATCTTTTAGCTCTCGGGGGAGCTTTTGATATAATTTCCAAAATTGTTCAGAAGTATATTTTTTAGGCATATTTATAGTTTGACAGTTTCCTTATTGTTCTAAATATATTTTAAAGGTAATTTTAAGATAAGTTAAGAGATATAAGATTGGTGTCCAAGATTTAAAGGGCTTGACAAATTTTTGTTATATGCTATAATGTAAGTAGAAAATAAGGTTGGCGAATAAAATTGAAAAGGCCGAGAATAAGAGCCATAAAAGAAGTAAGGGGAAGTAAAAAAGCAAAACGGGAAGAAAAAAAGGGACAAGTCAGACACCTGGCGAGTCAGTTAGAGCTACTGTATGCTCAAATTGACCAACAGAGGGGTGTCGTTACGGACAAGCTGGAGTTGTATCTCGAACGAATTGAGGAAGGTGCAGCAGAAGCTGACACCCAGACCTCTAAGGACGAGTATGACCAAGCGAACCAGGCATTAACGGTTCTGAAAACAGAACTTAATGCCAAAGAAAAGAAAACTAAGAGGAACTTCCCGAATGAATTTTCTTTCCTATAGCTTTCTTTATTCCCAATCTTCAATAATGAGGTAGTTTTCTACCTCTCTTTTTTTTGGAGGTTATTCTTCTTTTTTTCCTCCAAATCCTTTTTTCATTTTTTTTTATGTTCTTTAGCCTTTCTTTCTCGTTCTTTTTGTATCTTTTCCCAAGCTTCTAAAAAGTTTTTGGTATCTTCTTCTATTCCTTCTTCGAACTTTTGCTGTGGAGAAGTTGGAGGTTCTGAAGGGGGTATTGATTCTGATGGAGGTATTGATGGTGAAGGACGGGGCGAAGGACGACGCGGAGGATGTATTGTAGGAGGAGGACCTACTGTAGGAGGAGGACCTACTGTAGGGCGAGGCGGACGACTCGGAGGACGCCCCAAAGGAGGTGATCCTTCTTCTAGTGTTTCTGGAGGAGGTGTTGTTGGTGGTGGTGGTGTTTTCTTTTTTCCTTCCATTTTTTCTTTTACCCTTTTTACATGTTCTTTCCTTACCCTTTCTTTTTCACCCTCAACATAGAGAAGAGTTTTTTCTAATCGTCCTTCTGTTAATTTTCTAATCTTTATGGTTGCTTTATACTTGTCTTGCTTTTTTGATAATTCTCCTTCTTTTTTCTTTATTTTCTTTAATTTAGCCGCACGCGGTGCCCTTTCGTGTTCTTCTCTGAGAGAGGATAGTTCTTTTTCTAGTTCCTTTATGCCTTTGTTAAGATCTTTGAGTTCTTTCACTTCTTTTTTGGCTTTCGAAAGGTCTTTCCATCCCTCTCTGATTCTTTTCCTAACATTTTTTGGCATTGTCGGTTTAAGTTCTGGCAAAGAAGGTTCTTTCATTAAATCCTCTCTTTCCTCTCTTTTTTTAATTAACTTTTCTTCAGTTCTTCTTTCTTTAATTAACTTTTCTTTAGCTCTTGTATGGGTAGCTTTTTCTATATACGTATGTTCTTCTCCTCCTGGCACGCCGACTTCTGTAGGGTCTTCTATATTAAACTCTTCTAGCTTCCTTCGCCACGCCTCATCTGATGTCTTCGCAGCTTCTTCTAGTTCGTTTTCCATCCTTTTTGCTTCCTGTCTAATTTTTCCTTCATTTGTAGACATGGCTGTCAATCTTTCCTCATATTCTCCAAAATTTTCTGCTTTAGTGCCATCAGACTTAGCCATGTGTTTTCTACCTTCAAAGGGTAAGGTTTTACCAACAGAATTTGTAGCAAGCCAACGGAATAGAGTTGGGTTTTTCTTGGCGAATTTATCTAAATCTCTTGTGCTTTTAATAGTGGTATTTAATCCTCCTTCTTTGTTGAGAACATCCTTTAATGTCTGGGGATCAGAGGAATCATACAAACTTCTCATTTGGGCAGGATTCATGTGATGGGTAGCCATCCTAAACTCTTTACTATCCTTTGCTTTTTTTGACAGATTTGTTATATCTTTTGAGCCAATTCCTCTCATGTGTAGAATTCTGGCCGCTTCGTCATCAGCATCATCATCGGTAAGATCATGTTCCGTCTTTAGTTTACTTATCTCTTTTTCAATTTTAGTCTTTGCCTCATCTTTTTTGTCTGCTGGAAGGCCGGCTATTTCAAGATCCAATTTCATTTTCTTAGTCATTTTATCAGGGAAAATCTTCATTATTCCTTCGACAGCCTGTTTATAGCGCGGATTTTTAGATAGTTTTTCGGCGTCCTCAACTATTCCATCCTGAAATTTTTTGCTAAATTTAGTTAAATTTTTCCCTGCCCTGCTCGCAAGATAGATTTTATCCTCGCGCCGTCGTCTTGTGTTAATATATTTTTCCTGGGCTTCAGGACTCCAATCTTTGAACCCTTTTGGCACCTCGGTTTCTCTTTTTTCCTCTCTTTTTTTAATTGCATATCCTCGAAGGCGGCGACCGGCTATTACTTCCGCTGGCTTGATGAATCTTTTGGCTCCTTTGCCCAGAGCTCCTCTTATTCCACCTTTTGCTGCCCAACTTTCAGCTCCACCGGCAGCCCTTCCAATTGCACCTCCTGCTGCTCCGGCTACCCCCGCAGTTGCTGCAACAGCGGCTACCATTACAGCTGCTTTTCCAGCTTTTTCTACTCCTTCTATTATTCCCCTAGCAAGGGCTGGGGCTGTTTTTTTGGTAATTTGATATCCTGTATAAAGAATTAATAAGCTTATCGCTGGAGCAAGCATGTCAATTAAGAGATTAGTAAGAGCGGATGCTGGACCCAAAGATGTTTCTAAATTACTCTGCCTTATTTGATTTAAAAATGTAGCATTACTAGCATTCGCCATTACCCAGTTGGAAAGATATAGGAAAAAACCAAGAGGTATTCCAACAATTACCCATTGAATAAGCTCTTCCCACCACTTATCCCAGTGCAATATATCTGGGAATAGTTTTCTGGAGTATTTCCCTTGGCCAAGAACACGAGAAAGAAAGGCAATAGGAGCTAAAATCATTAAAAGCCAGAGCATCACCATTCGTAAAAAGAAAATCAGCGCTACGGCAAGGTAAATTATAACAGACAGTAAAAAGAAGAGGAATGCTACAGCTCCGTAAACAAGCTCTGGAATTGCATCTTCAATCGCAGCGCCAAGACCACTACCAAGATCTTCTGTAAGAATGCCTAGTGCACCTTTTACATGATCTGCTACATTATTACAGATAGCAAGAGTAGTCGGTATGTCTCCTATTTTTTGGAGGAAAAAATAGGTTAGGATGTTTCCCATGTCAACAATAAAGCCAACAATCACTGGAGTGAAATTAATTAAAAGAGTGATAATAATAAGTGTAGGTAGTGCTTTTTTAGCTTCAGAGTTTTTTATTCTTAAGATGGTAGACAGGCCAATAAAAACCAAAGCAAAGATGAAAAACATATTGGCAAAGTCCCTAGTGAAAGTCCATCCTATATTTACAAGATCAGGAGCCTTGCCTGGAACTACCCCAATATTAACTGTTGTATCAGCCGCCCACTTAGCTAGGATTATCACTATTTCGTTAAGTTTACATGCTCCCCATGCAAGGAGACTCCAGAAACCAGCTAAAAGACCGAGAGTAAGTCTTACCGGGATACCGAGAATTACATCTGTTATCGAGCCGAGAGGATCCCACCAATCTGCTTTTGCAAAATGCAAAGGTAAAAAGGATAAAAATAATCCTATTCTTACGGCAAAGAGTAGAATTTTTTTGTTTTTATCTTTAACAAATAGCAAGCGTTTTACAAAATTAAAAAATATTTTAAATATTTTAGGCATAAATTATATTTTTAAATTATACCATCATACATAAATTTTAAAAAGTAATTATCCACCACTTCATTGTTACACCTAATATCTTTAAAATTAGACTAATAAAGAGCCAAGCTAAAAATAAAAGTAAATATGCTTTTCCAGTTGACTGTAAATAAGATTTTACTCGAGCTAAAGTTTCAGGTGACCCGAAAGAAAAATAAAACATTAATCCTGTCACGATAATCAAGAATAACAAAGCAATTAACCCTATTCTCCATAAAATTAAATCAAGAATGTTTTTTATGAGAAAAAAAACATGCTTGAATTCACAAGCATCTCTTTCATTCCAAGGAGTGTCGGGGTGGTCAGAAATTCTGCCGCAGGGAATTAAACCAACCTCACTAGAAGGTGTGGGCTGGATATAGGTAAAAGCCCAGGAGGTTGACCAAGCACCAGTATTATTACAGTCTTTATCATCACAAGCTCTAACTGACCAATGATAATTTCCTAGACATTTCAAAGTTAAAAAAACAGGAGGAGAAGAAGTGATTTTAGATGGAATTATTTTAGTACCAACTATAGTCCCGCATAATGGATCCGATTCTAATGAAGGAGGATTACCTGAATCATAATCAATGGTGTATTGATAAGCTTTAGCTCCTGAGACTGGATTCCAAGAAAGATAGTGATCATAAGTATAAAGAGACCCACCATCTGCAGGAGAGGGATTGGAGGGAGCAGGAAGAGCTTGAGAGAAAGTTTGACTTCCCAAAAGAAGGGTTAAGAATGAAACTGCTAAAACAAATTTTAAAAACTTCATCATTATTGGATTTTAAAGTTTTTTGTTAATTTTTGCCAATTTTCAACGCTTAAACTTTCAGCTCTTTGACTAGGCTTAACGCCGTTTTCTAAAAGCCAGTTTTTAATTTTTTCTTTATCTAATTTTAATTCTTTAGAGAGATTATTGATTAATTGTTTCCGGGGATGGGAAAAGCCAGCTTTTACAATTTTAAAAAAGCAGTCCCGGAACCTCTCACCAGAGCGAATTTTATGCGGAACAGGTCGGCGAGGAACAATTTTAATAATAGCAGAATCTACTTTTGGCTGGGGCCAGAAAGATCTTTTTGAAACAAAAGAGATAATTTCAGGTTTAGCATAAAATTGCACTGAAACAGCTAAAAGACTCATTTTAGGAGGAAGAGCGCAAATTCTTTTAGCTACTTCTTTTTGAACCATAAGAACCATTAGTTCTGGAGGTTTTTCAAACTCAAGAAATTTTCTAATGACAGGTGAAGTAATATAATAAGGTAAGTTGGCAACGATTTTATAGGGTTTTAGGATATAGGGTTTTTGGTCTAGCTTTAAGATGTCTTTTTTTATAATCTTGACATTCTTAATATTCCAGGATCCTAAAACGTCTTTTAGAATTTCACACATTTTTTCATCTTTCTCTATGGCAATTACTTTCTTTGTTGTTTTTGCCAATTCTAAGGTTAGATTCCCAACTCCAGGGCCTATTTCTAGAATCAGATCATTTTTCGAAAGATTAGCTGTTTTAATTATTTTTTTAAAAACCCCTTCATTAATTAAAAAATTCTGTCCTAATCTTTTTGAGGGGAAAACATCAAATCTTTTCAACAGTTTTTTAACAGCTTCAAGTTTCATACTCTTTTATTTTAACATAAAAAAGCGTTTGTCTTAGAATAATTAGGTGCTTGACATTCTGCTCCAGTATTAGAAAATAGACAGTAGGTATAGTTATATAGTGATAGTATGCTTAAGTCTTTTGACGAATTGAAAAAAATTTTAAAGTCGCTTTTTTTAGCGCTTATTTTAATTGCTTTTGTTGTTATCTCTGCTCCTCAGAAAAAGAAAAACTTTGTATATTTACCAGCAGACCTAACAAACAATATTTATTCTCAAAACATATTTGCTGACCCTAATCAAAAATCCCGGCCAGAGCTGCCGGAGTTTCTTTTGGTTCAAGAAAATAGTTTTAAATCCATTTTTCCTCCTTTTACTATAACCCCGCAAATCTTGGGAGCTTTGGTGGAAGGTTATAGCTCTAAAGATACTCAAAAAATAATTGTTGAATATATTGTTGAGTCAGGAGATAGTCTTTGGTCAATTGCGGCTAAGTTTGATATTTCTATTAATACTATACTTTGGTCTAATGATTTAACTAAAAATGTTATTCAACCTGGACAAAAATTAATTATTCCTCCGGTCTCAGGAGTAATCCATCACGTAAAAGCTGGAGACACGGTAAGTAATATTGCTGGAAAATATAAGAGTAAGACAGAAGATATAATTTCTTTCAATAATCTTTCAGGAGAAGCTGATATTTATGTTAGTGATATTTTAATTGTACCAGGTGGAAAAATAACTACTCAGGTGAAAGTTGCTTCTACCTGGGTTCCTGTAGGCAAAACTTACTTTATCTGCCCTATTGCTAAACCCTGCAGAATTACGCAAGGACTTCACTGGTATAATGCCATTGATTTTAGCCACGGCAAATGCGGAGAGTCAATTTATGCATCAGCTGGAGGCAAGGTGTTAAAGGTTAAACTGACTAATTCCACTTCTCGATGGGCATTTGATGGAGCGGGAAATCATCTGACAATTTTGCATCCTAATGGAGTGGTAACAATGTATGGACATATAGCCACTAGCTTTGTCAGCCCAGGGGAGGAAGTTTATCAGGGGCAAGTGATTGCTTTAATGGGTGGCGAACCCGGAACTCCAGGAGCAGGGAAATCCACTGGATGCCATTTACACTTTGGAGTGAGAGGCGCTAGCAATCCTTTTGCTAGATAATTAAAATTCTGAGTGATCTGTGCTGAGATCAGTTTAAAAAATAAAAACAACTTCAGTAGTTGTTTTTTTTATAAAGTTTGACAATGTATTTAAAAGGGTTGAAATAATCTCAGTTCTTATCTGGAGTAATGTGAGATGGAAATATATCCGGAGATATGTTTTGCCTCCAAGATTTAAATCCATCCTACGCTCAAGCAGAGGAACTTCTTAGGGGGAGGGAGGGAGGTCCTTTCCATAAAAAAAGAGGTGAATTAATCACCTCCTTTTGTTTTTCTGATTATTTGTCTTAATCCTTATCTAAACATTTTTTGCAGAACCTGGCTGCTGAATAAATTTTTAATCTTTCCATAGTTATTTGTTTTTCACATTTTTCGCAAACTCCATATTTTCCTTTTTTAATTTTTTCTAAAGCCAAATTTATATCTTTAAGACGGAGTTCCAAGAGGTGTTCTAATGGAAGGCGGCGGCTATATTCTTCTACTTCATCAGCTGCTGTTTCTAGGGCTGCACCACCAGAATCACCATTCCAGTGGGGAAAGCGAGCATCCCAGTCCCCTTTTAATTTTTTATCTCTATCAGCGAAATTTTCCAATTCTTTTTCTGTTTCAATTTTTTCTGTTTCCAATTTCTTTTTAAATTCTTTAATTGTTTTTTCATCCATATTTTTTAGTTATTTTAGAATGACTCTTTTAAATTAACAATTTTTGAAATTGCTTCTTGGAGTTGGGTTTCAGAAATCTCTTTATTTCTTACGGCAGCTAAAAATGTATCTAGGCCTTGCTCAACCGAGATGCGCCAACCAGAAAAAATTAGAATATCTATTCCAGCTTGAATCGGCTTTACTACTATATCTCTTAAAGAGAAATTTTTTAAAAGAGAATTTTGGGCTAAATCATCAGCCATGATTAAGACTTCAGATCCTAAATTATTTTTTAAAAATTGAACACCAGTGGTAGAAAATGTGAAGGGCAGAGAAGAATCAATCTCTTTATATACTGCATTTGAAGCCATTACCATTTTAGGATTAGCTTCCATTGCTTTTTTAAATTGAGATATTTCAGGAAGATTAATAGTTGCTAACTCAGCTTCGGGGTTAAAAGGAATACCAACATATCCTGGAAAGTGTTTTATAGCCGTTAAAATACCTGAATCTTTTTGACCCAAAATCAGAGATTTTGCCAATTCTCCAGAAAAATCGCTTGTTTTTTGAAAGGTACGGTTAAAATAAAAATCCCCTTCTTGCATGTCATCTAATACCGGGGTTAAATTAAGATTTACTCCTAATTCTTTTAGTTCCTCCCCCCTTTTTAACCCAATGTTATAGGCACCATCTGTGCTTTTTATTTCTGATTGAGGGGTTTTTTCTTCTAAGAAACCAATCCGAGAAATTAGTCCTCCTTCTTGATCAACAGCAATAAAAAGCGGAAGGCCGGTTTCTTTTTGAGATAAACTCTGGAGATTTTCAATTAAGCTTTTTAATTGCTCTCGGCTTTCAATATTTTTGGAAAGCAACAATACTCCTCCTGGTTTATATTTTTTAAAGAAATCTTGTAGCTTTGGCGTTACTGTTTTTTCTTGAAAGCCAACAATGAACAATTGGCCAATTTTATCTTCCAAACCAGAACTTGTAGGGGGTTGAAGTTTCTCAATTACTTCCTCCATGCTTCCAAAGGAATTGGTTAAGACAAAATAATCGCCCAAGAGAGCATAACAAATTCCCAGATCATCTTTGGAAATGCTGAGATAACGAAAAGATGTTCCCGTAAAGGCATAAGATTTAAAAGAAGAAGCTAAGGTAGGGATTTTCTTTCCAGCGACAGAAATACCTTCTTGAGCTATTTTAGTTTCCCAATTGATTAGCAATTCATTTAATTTATCTCTTTTTGCTATTTTGGCAATAACTAATACTCTTTTACCTTCTTTTTGAGGATAAACAAAGATATTGAAACTATCTGTTTTGAGAGTTTGGAAAATTTCTTCTGGTACTTCAATTTGAAAAGTTTGAGCAATATCTTCTAGGGTTACCAGGCGATTTTCCTTTGTGTTTTTAATTATAAGTCGAACAAAATTGTTCTCTGGTAATTCTTGTTTTGTTAATTGGCCCAAGACGGCAAACATTTGGAGATTTTCTGTAATTTCAAAAGTGCTGGTTTTTTCAACCAAAAAGAAAGAGGGGGGACTAGTAATTTCAGGTAGTTCAACCGGTTTCTCTTTTTGGGGAGGCTCTTTTTCGGGAAAAAAGATGTCTTTTAAGTTTATTTTTGCCAGTCCCAAAAGCCAATAAGAAAAAACCACCAAAGCGATACCAATTAGGAAGAACATTACTCTAACTAAAACCTTTCTGAAAGGGGAAGGTTTTTTTGGAGGTTTAGGGATAAGAGTTTCTTTGGGTAGAGGTTTAATTTCAGGTTTTGGTTTAGGAGGTATCTTTAATTCAGGTTTTGGTTTGGAAGGCAGAACTGGTTTAGGTTCGGGTTTATCTTTAGTTTTTACTCTTATGGCAGCAATTCTTTCTCGCTCTTTTTTAGCTTCAATCTCTCGAAGTTTCCTAATATCTTTTTGCATTGTCCTTATATCTTCTCTTTTCAAGAAACCTAATTTTTCTTTCTTACTCTCTGATGGCAAAACTCTTTTTATTTCATCTTTAAAGGATTCTAATTTTTCTTCTTTATTCTCTTCTGGCATGAGATTTTTGATACGGTCTATTTAAAGATAAATCTATTCTTCCTTGGTCATCAATAGAGATTACTTTAACTGGAATAATGTCGTTGAGTTTTACTACATCTTGGACTCTTCTTACTCTTCTCTGGGGATCTAATTTAGAGATATGCAATAATCCTTCTTGACCAGGTAAAATTTCAATAAAAGCACCAAAGTCTAAAATTCTTTTTACCTTCCCTTGGAAGGTTTCTCCAATTTTTACCTCTCGAGTGATGTTTTTTATCCAGGTGATTGCTTTTTTGGCGGCCTCCTCCTTTTCAGCAGTAATAAATATTATTCCGGTTTCTTCAATATCAATTGAAACGTTGTGTTCTTCAATTATTTCATTAATCATTTTACCGCCAGGACCGATTACTTTTCCAATTTTTTCTGGATTGATTTGAATAGTTAAAATTCTGGGGGCGAAAGGAGAAAGATCAGGTCTGGGTTTTTGTATAGTTTTTTGCATTTTTTCTAAAATTTGAAATCTAGCTTTCTTTCCTTTTTCTAAAGCTTCTTTTAAAACCTTCTCTGAAATTCCGTTAACCTTAACATCCATTTGTACCACTGTTATTCCTTTTTTTGTGCCCGCCACCTTAAGATCCATATCTCCATAATGATCTTCTGGCCCCTGGATGTCAGTTAAGATTTTATACTTATCTTGGTTTTCAGCTATCAGACCAAGAGCAACGCCGGCTACAGGTGCCTTTAGCGGTACTCCAGCATCCATTAAAGCCAAAGAAGAGCTAGAAATTGAAGCCATGCTGCTTGAACCATTGGAAGATAAAATTTCAGAAACAATCCGTATGGTGTAAGGGAATTCTTCAGATGAAGGGATAAGAGGTAAAATTGCTTTTTCGGCTAGCAATCCATGCCCGATTTCTCTTCTGCCAGGTCCTCTAATTGGCCTTACTTCTCCGACTGAATAAGGAGGAAAATTGTAATGGTGCATAAAACGTTTTTTACCCACAATTTCCATTCCTTCTACTAATTGGACGTCTCCTGGCGCGCCTAAAGTTAAGATTGAGAGGGATTTTGTTTGTCCTCTGATAAAAAGTCCTGAACCATGAGTTCGTGGCAAGATCCCCACTTGGCAATCAATATTTCTTACCTCGTCTAGCTTTCTGCTATCTGATCTTTTTTCTTCTTTTAGTATTTTTTCATGAATTAATTTTTCAACCGTCTCTTCAAATATTTTATCAACATAATCTATTTGTTCGGGATAACTCTCTTTCATAAAATCAATCAATTCTTCTTTTAGTAGTTTTAATTCGTTTGATCTGACGTTTTTTTCTTTGTGAAAAAGAGCTTTTTCTAGCTTATCTCTTGATAGAATTTTTTTAATTTCATTACTGACAGCTGAATCAATGACTGCAACCTTGGGGACAAACTTTTCTTTACCAATTTTTTTGGCAATCTCTTCTTCAAAATCAATTAACTTTCTTAGATATGGTTTTGAAAATGCATAAGCGTCTAAAATTAATTTTTCATCAACCTCTTCAAGACTTCCTTCAATCATATTAATTAGAATATCATTTCTTTTTACACCAGTGAAAACAATATTCATGCTACTTTTTTCTAGTTCTTCATAGGTTGGATTTAAGATAAACTTGTTTTCGATTCTACCGATCCTTACTGCAGCCACCGGGCCTTGCCAGGGGATATCAGAAATAGAAAGGGCTAAAGAGGAAGCCAGTAGGCCGACTATGTCTGGTTCATTTTGCTCGTCCCAGGAAAGAACAGTTGTTATTACCTGGATTTCTCTTCTGAAATTTTTAGGAAAAAGAGGACGGATAGTCCTGTCGATTAGTCTGGAATTACAGATCGCTTCATCCGATGGCCTAGCTTCTCTTTTGATGTATCTGGAACCCTTAATTTTGCCGGCAGCATAAAAACGTTCTTCATAATTTACCATTAATGGAAAGAAACTGACATCCTCTCTTTCACGATCTGACATTACAGCTGTTGCTAAAACCAAAGTGTCACCGTATTGAACAAAAACAGAACCATTACTTTGTTCTGCCAAATTTTTTATGTCAACTTTTAATTCTCTCTGACCAATTTCCAATTTGAATTTTTTACTCATGTATTTTGTTAATAATTATTTTCTGTAAGAATCTTGATTCTTACCTTATTTGAATTAGAAATTTTTTTGGATCTTTTTCAATATCAATGAATTCGTCAGCCACCTTTTTTAGCTTTGAAGAAGACGATCTCCCAAAAGCAATAATTTCTATTCTTTTACCTTGATTTTTTAAATAATCGATTAATTGGAGAAAATCTCCATCTCCAGAAGCTAAGACAATTGTGTCTATGCTCGGAGAAATCCTAATGGCGTCAACAGTGATTCCTACATCCCAATCAGCTTTCTTTGCTCCCCCGTAAAATTCTTGCAAGTCTCTTACCCTAGTTTCAATGCCTAATTTGGTTAGAGCTCCAAAAAATGCTTTTTCTTCTCCGGTTTTTGTTCTAACCACATAGGCAAAAGCTCTAATTAAACTTCTTTGACTGACAGCTACTTTTAAAATTTCTCGGAAGTTTACCCGAGCGCTGTATAAATTTCTAGCAGAGTGATAAAGATTTTGTACATCAATCAAAAGAGCTACTCTTTGACCACTATGTTTTATAACCATACTATTTTTTCAAGCCCATTTTTTTAATAATTGCCCTATATCTTTGAGCGCTTTCTTTTTGTAAGAATTTTAGAAGTTTTCTTCTTTTTGAAACCATTTTTAACAAGCCTCTCTTTGAATGCAGGTCTTTTGGATTTTTTTTCAAATGCAATAAAAGCATTTTAATTTCTTTACTTAATAAAGCAATTTGGACTTCGGGAGAGCCGGTGTCGCTTTTATGGGTTTTATATTTTTTGATAATTTTTTCTTTTTTTTCTGGTGTTAACATGTTTTTTTTAAATTAAATTGTTTAAGAGTCTTTCGCCTTTGGCTCAAGATTCTTGGAATTTTAGTTCCACTAAAATTATAACACTTTTGTTTTAATGAAAAAATAAAGCGAGTAACTTTCTTAGGTTTGTCGTTTTATTTTTTGTGCCCTCGGGAGGACTCGGACCTCCACTCTTGTCCTTAGAAGGGACCTGCTTTATCCAATTAAGCTACGAGGGCATATTTTTTTGTTTAAAGCAGAAATATTTTAGCTTAAAATTCTCAAAAAATCAAATGGTGTAAGGTTAATTTTAAAAACTGCCCTAGGGAACAAATAAATTTGGATATACCTTAAGGTCTGTTTCTTTAAACTTATTTTCTTTTTCTTGCCAAATTTCTAGGATTCTCTGGTAAGTTTTTGATTTAAATTTAAGTTGTTTTTCAGTGGGATCTGATTCTGTTTGTTCTATTAAGGTGTTGTATTGGTAAAAGATAAGGCCACCAAAAGCCATGGATAATCCAAGTAAAGCTAAAAAAACTAAAAAAGCTCTTTCTCCCAGAAACTTGGGTAATTTCTTAAAGAAATCCTTAACGTCTTTTAATTTAATTGCTTTTAATTTTCGCATAATCTAAAAATTAATTAGCATAAACTTTCATTGAGAGAATAGCTTTAACACTCCCGACAGATAAATCTTCAAGTTTTTTGGTTTTTAGGTCGTTTTCTTCTAATCTGGTTACGCTAAAACTCTGGATTTTAATTAAATAAGGACTTGATTCCAGTTTTTCAAGGAATCTTAACAAGCTAGGAAAAGGACTAGCAGAACTTATTTCAAAAATAATAGAAAACCAAGGATCCTCCGCCTTTTTTGTGCTAGCAGAAGGAGAAATTTTTATAGATAGCTGACTTTCTCTGGCTGTCTGCTCCAAAAAACCGATAAAATTTACCGGCGCTTCTGATTCGAGAAATAGAGTTTTGATTTTTTCTAAATTTTTCCCTATTTCATCTTGATTTTTTTTAAAATCTTCAATATTCTTTATTTTTTCTTCCAGAAAGTTTATTCTTTGTTTTTGATTAATTAATTCTTCTGAATTTTTTTTAATCCCACTGAAAATAGGGCGGATCAAGAAGACAGACAAAGACACGCTTAATGCTAAGACAATTAACAAAGATATACGGATAGTGTTTTTAATCGTCATTATAGGCTTAAGTTAAAGCTGACATTAAAATTAGTATTGACAGGTTCTACCCAACTTTTGGGTGAAAAATAAACCCCAGAAAAGCTTTCTTCTTTTTCAAGATTTTCTTTTAGCAAGAGCAATAATTCTCTGCTGGGACAAAGTCCTGAGAGTGATATTTTGACAATTTCTCCCTCTCCCTTTTTTTGTTTAACAGTAGTGAAGTTGAAATTAGTTAAATATGTGTCCAAAGGAAAAGTTTTGTAAATCTTTTCCAGAGTTTGGGTTAAATCATATTTTTTTCGGTAAAACGAATCTAAACTAGAAAGGAGAGTATTTGACTCTATAATTTTCTCTTCTAATCCCTTATCTTGAGAAGCCACCATTTCTTTTTCTTCAATGATTATTTTTTGAGCTTCCAAATCCCATAAAAAATAATTTTCTACTAAAAGTAAGATTAAAGCTAAAGAAAATGAAAAGGATAAGAATAAGATTCCTAAAATTAAAATTAATCTTAAACGTTCTTGACCTAAAAGTTCTTCTTTTTGTTGATCAGATAACAGATTTATCATAAGTAGTAAGATTTTATTCTCCTTTAATGCCACGGAGCGCCAAACCCAGGGCGGTGGCATATCTCAGGGTTTCTTTTTGAGGAAATTTTGATATATTTTTTTGCCCTTTTGATAAAATATTTATCCAGGGGTTACCTAGCTCTACTGGTAATTTTAACTCTGAAGAAAGGAATTCTGGGAGACCTTTTAAATTAGCTCCTCCTCCACAAAGTAAAATTTTTGAGACTCGGTTCTCACCAGGCGGCAAGTGTTCGTGAGTGGCGTGGGTTTGGTAATAGTATAGATGTTTTTTGATTTGCTGTATTAAATCTACTAGAACCGGGATAAGAGCTTCAAAAATTTTTCCTCTTTCTTTTTTTATATTTGACCCCTCGCTTTTTATTTTTAATTTAATTTTTTCTTCTAAGCCATATTTGATTTTTAATTTTTTAGCTTCAATAAAATCTACGCCCAAAGTTTTGGAGATAATCTCAGTAAAGTGCTCTGAAGACACGGCAATAGAAGAAGTAAACCTTAAAGAATGTCCAGAAAAAATAATAAAACTAGTCCTAGTAGCTCCAAAATCAATTAATAGTACTGGTGCGGTCGTAGTTTCATTTTTTATTAAAGCTCGAATAATGGCTAGAGATTCTATCTCGAGAGCTATGGGTTCTAAACCTGCTTTTTTTAAAGAAGAAACATAGGAGTCAATTGTCTGTTTTGGCATAGCCGCGATTAAAACATCAAAATGCCCCAAATGATTATGAAGTGGAGGAATGACTTGAAAATCCAAATAAACGCTTTCAATGGGTAGGGGAATATAGTTTTCGGCTTCATAAATTACAGCTGATTTTAAATCTTCAGGAGGGATTTTGGGCATCTGGATGACCTGGAAAAATGCCTTTTCTTCTGGTAGAGAGGTCACTACATACTTTGTCTTTATTCTTTTGCCTTGCACCTTATCCATTGCCGCCTTAATTATTTCAACCAAATCGTCTTCTTTTTCAATTTCACCTTTTTTAATTATTCCCGGCCTGATATTTTCTTCTCCAAAAGAAGAAAGAGAAGGAACTCCCCTCTTTTTCTTAAGCTCTACAATCTTTAAAGATAGGTCAGAGATATCCAAGCCAAATGCTTTTGGCTTTAAAGTTAAAAATTCTAGCATATTATTAACTAGATTATAGCATTAGAATTTGTGAAAACAAAAATATCCTTTCCGGTTTTTTCATATTTTTATTCTATTTCTCTCCAGCTGGCTACTTCCCACGAACCACTAGGTCCTGAAGTAAATTCTAAATTGTTCAAACCTATCTCATATTTAATCTTGCTATTATTTTTCAAAAGAAGCTTATAGGTGGTTGCCTCGATTAATTCAACATTATTATGGATGACCATTAATCCATTGGGAGAAAAAAGGATGGAACCCAAAGCATTATTTTTTACATCAATAGCAGCATCGCCTTCTAAAAGTGAAGAGCTGTTTGAGATAATCAAAAGATAACTACTGGGAAAGCTTGTGCCCGCCAGTATTGCATTGTTACGTATTTGAATATTTCCATCTACTATTAACACGCCACTTAAGTCTCCATAACTATTTTCATCTAATTTTATTTCAACATTATTGCCGGTATCAAAAGTGCCAGTTACCCAAATCGTACCTGTCATGGTCAAGATAGCATTCTTTATTAAAAGATTCCCTTCAATTTTCACTGGACCCAAGGTAGTGTCTCCACTAATAGTTAAGTTTCCAGTAATAATACCGCCGGCGGCTGTTTCATTTTGCCATTGTTGAATCAGGCTTTGGCTAATCGGGAAATCCCTTGATTCAATCTCGTTAGGCCCGCGATCTTCTGTTTGTCCTGCGGTACAATTTTGGACGCTTCCGCCAGAAACAAATTTTAAAGTCCCAGATATTGTTGAGTTTTTACAAGTGTGTACATGAGCATCTTTTCCTATGATTAAGTTTTCAATCTTATTTCCGTTGTGAGCGACAACAACGGTTTCAGTAATTCTTCCCGGACCAATTACGCTTCCATTGGAGAAAACGTTTCCTTCTATTTCACTACTGGTTGCCATCATAATTATACCTCCATCGCCTATCTGAGCTCCATAATAAAAAGAGGCCTCTTGGGTAGAAATTTTGTAACCAATGCTTATTTTTCTAATACGCTCCTGGGCATTACCCTCTACAGTAATTACTCTTGCCCCTCCAATAATGCCTGATATTGTTGTAGTAGCAGAGTTATCTGCAAGATTCAAGACAGAGGAGCTTGACCAACTCATGCCACTATCAGCCAACCTTAGTAAAGCATCTTCAGCCCCCGCTTCAGCTGTATAATAAGCTTGAGTTGATTTAACAGTATTTTGAGAAATTTTTTGTTCATTATAAGTTAAAATAAAAATACTAACTGCCATAGCAAAAATTACTGCCAAAACTAAAATTGTCACATAAAAAGCTGCAAAACCTCTACTTTTGTGAAGCCTGAGGTCTGAAACCCGAAATTCTTCTTGATGGCAAAACTTATTTTTTATAGAATTTCGCTTCATGTTATATGTTTATTACTTTATGAGGTTAGTACGATCTTAACGAAGCCGTAGAGGTAGTGTTAATTGAGGTCTGATATTCCGGTTTATTACTCGGAGCCTTGAAGTTAATCCCGAGGCTGATTTGAATAGAGGGAGTAGTTGAAGTGGTGGCAATTTGGGAGAATTGTAAATGGTTTATTTCTACTTTGTCAGAGGTCAAGGCCATTGGATCCTGACCTTCTTTTTTAAGGCAGAGACGTTTTTCACAAAGATAAAAATCAATATAACTTGTATTTTCTCCTTCTGAAAGATATTTTGCTGTTTCTAGAGAAAGCTGACCAGTGCTAGAGGAAAAATCAGATGTTGGAGTATAAATGCTTTTGGCTTCTCTTATCTCATATGTCATTATTTCCATTGCTCGTCTAGAGTTATTCAGTGTTTCTCTGATAACTTTCGCTCTAGTATTGGAACGACTAATCCCTAAAAACAAGGAAACTACAGCTGAAAAAATTATTGTTAATACCGCCACATAAACTAAAACTTCAGTTAAGGTAAATCCTTTTTTCATTGCCTCCAATTGGTTAAATAAGTAGTTAATGCTATTTGATGAGTTTTTCCTCTTTCTTCCCAAGACACAGTCACAGTGTTTTTTTTCGTGCTTGGATCTAGATCCCCACCGACAATAATAATATCATCGTTTCCGTCTCTCCTTACATCTTCAAAAACAACTTTTCGCACAAATCCATTTATTGTTTCTGTTCCAGAAATTAATTGCCATTTAAAGGGTGTATCATACTTTTGAGGATAATAATCAGTAGAAGTAGTTAGTGTTCCTAATCCATCTATGTCCCAGCTTGTTCCGTCGCGAAAGTTACGGACCTCCTCCATTGTTTCTTGAGCCAAATTATTAGCTAGGTGGGTCTGTCTTATCAAGCTGGTAGTCCTTAGAGAAAAAGAAGTTAAACCTAAAAGGTTGGTTAGGGTAAGAGAGATAATAGCAATCACTATTAATATTTCTATTAATGAGACTCCTTTATTATTGCCAAATGGGGAGTAAAGCATAAATTGAAGTGCCTTGAGTTGTTTGGCCATCAGCTGTGTATTGAATTAAATCACCGCCGCTGTCTCCGCTAATTTCCATCTTCAAGGCTTTAGTGTTATATCTCTTATCTCGGTGGATACAAAACTGAGTACCCAATAATAAATCATTAAGTCTGTGGGTATGAATTTTTAATTCCTGATTTTCCCCATCAACCTCAACCTTCTCCTTCCAATAAATCTGACCATCTTTTAGGTTGTCGGCAATTACAATATTTTCGGTTTGGGATGAGCCATTATAAGTAAAGGTTAATTCGAGAATTTCGCTTGAAGTAGCAATTTGACGACTGTAATCAAAATGAATATGACGTGAGTCTTTAACTCTATTTTCATCGCTAGGATCAGCTTCTGCTTCAGAAATTATTTTGCCTGAAGATTTAACAATAACTTGTCTGGTTTTTGAGATATCATCTTTTAATCTTAAAGAAATACTACCTGGCTGGTTGGTGGTTCCCACAATTTGATTGAAAATAACTTCTGGACTATCGCCAGCCAAACTGATTTCATGGGCCTCAACAGTATTAGGAAGCTTATAAGTTTCATCAGATGAAGCAACTCTTAGAGAATAACTGTGTCCTTCAAACAGAGTATATTGCTGGGGGATAGTAGAAGTTGAAAACCAAATTCCCCATGATATATTTCTTTTTGAAGCTAACGTTTGGCTTTGAGCTAATCTCAGAATATTGATAATTTCTTGGGCAGTATTTTTTAAATCTGATTCTTTTTGAAATGATCGAAAAGTAGGGACCGCTATGGCAGTTAGGATGACTAAAATTCCAATGATTATTAATAATTCAATTAAAGTAAACGCTCCTCCTTTTCTGATTGGAGATTTATGCTTTATTTTTTTAGAGAGAGGAGGTTTTAAAGACCGCACTATTTTTGAACTTTTGAAATGAAAAAGAGTATTTTTAATATCTTGAATCATTTTAAATCAATTATATTGCTCCCAACATGGAATACATTGGTTGAATCATTGAGACTGCGAAAAATCCTATCACCGTTCCGATAATTATCATTAAAACGGGTTCAATAACTGAAGCTAAATTTTTGGTCGCAATGGAAACTTCCTCTTCAAAAAAATCAGCTAATTTAGCTAAAATACCTGAAGTTTCACCAGTTTCTTCTCCTACGGCAATCATTTGAATCACAATTGGAGGATAAATACTTTTATAAGAGGATAAAACCTCTGAAAGTTTTTCTCCCTTCCTCACTTTTTTAGCTGCCTCACCCATTGCTTCTTTATAATAAAAATTACCCAAGGTTTTGGAGGTAATTTCCAGAGTTCTAGGAAGAGGAGTACCAGCTGCAATTAAAGAGCTTAGAGTTCTTACTGTATAAGCCGCACTTGTTTTCTTGACTAGTGGAGATATGATTGGAATTTTTAAAACAAGTTTATCAACTATTTTTTTGACTTCTTTTATTTTCAAAGCCTGGGATAGGACAACAATCAAAAAGAGAAGGAAAATAATCACTAGTTTCCATTGATGAGCTAGAAAGTCGGCAAAACCAATTATTACCTGGGTAGCCATAGGAAGCTCAATATTTAATTCGTCAAAAGTTGCTGCCAGCTTTGGGATAACCATAATTAGCATTAGGACTCCAACTCCAATCATAGCGGTAATGATTACTGCCGGATAAATCATCGCCCCTTTTAGTTGGGATTTTAAAGAATGTTCTTTTTCCATTTGGAAACTCAGAGTCTTCAAAACATCTTCTAGGGTTCCTGATTCTTCTCCAACTTTTACCATGGCCTGGAAAAGTTCAGAAAAAATCTCAGGGTGACTCCCCAAGGAATCAGAGAGGTTTTTGCCTTTTGTGATTTCATCTTTAATGTCTATGAGAGCTTTTTTAAATTCACTATTTTTTACCTGATTAGATAAAGCTTCAATTGCTCTGGGTAGGGGTAGGCCAGCTGCAATCATTACTTGGAGGTTTCTGACAAAAAATATTTTTTCAGGTAAAGAAACTCCTAAAAAAGGAAGAGGGATTTTAAAGCTTCCTTTTTTAGGGCCCGTTTCTGATTGAGCTTTAATTAAAATAAAACCTTCCCCGCGCAGTTTTTGAGACAATTGATGAATATCTTTTGCCTCCAAAGTACCTGTTTTTTCTTCTCCTTTTAAAGATTTAGCTGTGTAAAAATATTTTGCCATAGTAATATTACATATAGAATATATTATTCAGATATAACTCTCAATACCTCTTCAATTGAGGTAATTCCTTGAGCGGCTTTGACAAACCCATCTTCAACCATTGTTTGCATTCCTTCTTTCCTGGCTTGTTTTTGGATTTGGTCTGATGTTGCTTGCTTAACAATCATTTCTTTTATTGTTTCGGTGACCAATAATGTTTCAAAGATTCCAATTCGACCACTATAACCGTCTGAACATTCTTCAGTGGGTTTGGGTCGATAGAAAGGAATGTTTTTCCAACTGGTCCTTGGTTTTATAATTTTCTTTTCTCTTAAGATCGCTAAAATCCTATCTAGATCGCAATATTTAGATATTTCTTTCAATTCTAACTCTTTTAATGTGTATTGTTCTCTTTCTAAACATAATTTTCTGACTAATCTTTGGGCTAAGATACAGCTTAGAGTTGAAGAAAGTAAAAAGGGTTCACATTTCATATCAATTAGTCTGGGAATAGTGCCTGATGCATAATTTGTATGAAGAGTGGATAAAACCAAGTGGCCGGTTAGAGCTGCATTTATAGCGAGATTGGCAGTTTCACTGTCTCTGATTTCTCCAACCATAATAATATCTGGATCTTGCCTGACAAGAGATCTGAGGCCATTAGCAAAGGTTAGTCCAATTTTTGGTTTTACTTGGGTTTGGTTAATTCTTGGCATGCGGTATTCAATTGGATCTTCAATAGTAGAGATATTCACTTCTGGGTGATTCAGAATCTCTAACATTGAATACAGGGTAGTAGTTTTTCCAGAACCAGTAGGGCCTGTAACTAGAATCATACCCACAGGTTTCTTTAGACTGTCTTGAACACGTTCTAAAGATTCTTCCCTTAGGCCTAATTGCTCTAAAGTAAAGGCCTTAGAGGTTTCTGATAAAAGACGCATGACAATTTTTTCTCCTTCAGAGACCGGCAAGATTGAGACCCGGATAGAATATCTATAGTCTTCGGTTTCTATTTTGAAACGACCATCTTGAGGTAAGCGGTGTTCATCTAATTTTAAATTAGAGAGGACTTTTATCCTTGCTACAATTCCAGAGGATGTAATTTTGGGTAAGGTCATGGCGTCTCGTAAGATTCCATCAATACGGTATCTTACTAAGACCTCATTTTCTGTCGGTTCAATGTGAATATCTGAAGCTCTTTGCAAAACAGCATGTTTGGTGAGAGTGTCTACGATTCTAATTATTGGCAGCTCTTCAGCCATTTTCTTAAGCTCAGCCTTATCTTCAATTTTTCCTTCATCCTCTTCTTTTATCGGTTTTATTACTCCAGCCTCTTTTCTGATTATTTCTCCAAATTCGACTTCTAAAGTTTTTTGATATTGGCGTAAAACATTTTTGATTGAACTTGGGGTTGTCAATCGAGGTAAAATTTTTAAATTAGTAGTTTTTTTAATGAACTCAATGGTTCTTAAGTCCTCTGGATCTAACATTGCTACTTCCAAATTATTTTTTGATTTTCTAAAGGCAATAATATTGTGAGAGCGAGCAATGGATTCGGGAATAATTTTTAAGATTTCGGGAGAGATATTTTCTTTTTCTAAATTGACAAAGGGAATACCCAAAATATAAGCTTCTAGCTTAATTAACTCTTCTTGCTTTATAAAGCCTTCTGAAATCAAAACATCACCAACTTTTTGTTTGGTTTTTTTGGCTTTCTTTTGAGCCGCACTAAATTGTTCTGCAGTCACTAGGCCGGCATCAAGCAAAAAAGCTTTTAATTGTTGAGATTCTATTCTCATCTTAACTTTTTAGTTTTTTAGCTGTTTAGCCTCTTAAAAGAATCTCTAACCAGTTAATAAGCCACTATACTAATAAACTAATCTGGCTAATCGTTAAGAGCGCTTTTAACTTTTTCAACTACTTCTTCTAAGCTATATTGAGCTTTTACTAAATAAGTTGTGACTCCCATCTCAAGCGCTTTATTTATATCTCCTACTTCTTCCAGGTTAGTTAAAATGATTACGGGGATATTTTTTGTTTCTTCTGTTTCTTTGAGTTTTTTTAAAACATCAAAGCCATGGATTTTGGGGAGAATAAGGTCAAGTAAAATTAAATCAGGATTTTTTGTTTTAGCTAGCTTTAAACCAGTTTCTCCATCAAGAGCTGGAATTATTTTATATCCTTCTTGCCCCAAAACTTCCCCGAAGGTTTTTTGAAGAGCAGATTCGTCTTCAATAAAGAGTATTGTTTTCATAATTAGCTGTCTGTCTATTTGATTGGCAAGGTGAACCAAAATGTCGACCCTTTGTTTTCTTCAGATTCAAAACTTAGTTTACCACCCGCTTTTTTAATAATAGCCCTTGAAATATATAATCCTAATCCTGAACCTTGTGTTTGGTATCTCATAATATTTTCTCCGCGGAAAAATTTTTGAAAAATATATTTTTGATCTCTCTTGGAGATACCTACCCCATTATCTTTTACTGAAAGATGAATGGTTTTATTTTTCTTTGAAATCTGTACTTCAACTCTTCCTCTGTCTTTTATATATCTAATGGAATTATCTAAGAGATTCTCTAGCACCAGTGTTATTTGAGAGGGATCAGATGTGATTTTTGGTAAATCCTTTTGAGAGTTAAAAGTTATCTCCACGTTAGAAGCTCTGGCAAAAGATTTATACCTAGCAATTAGTTCTGTAATTAAATCTTGAAGATAAAATTCTTCTTGTCTCAGAGGAAGTCCGGCGCTTTCAATTTTTGAGACAGTTAATAGGTCAGAAATTAATATTTGCATTCGATTGCTATTTTCTTTTAAAATTTTAAAATATTCAGTTTGTTTTTCCTCAATTTTGCCTAATTTCCCTGACATTAATAATTCAATAGTCCACTTTAAATTTGACAGAGGAGAACGTAATTGGTGGGAGACTATACTGATAAATTCTGATTTCATTCGGCTGGCTTCAGCTAATCGTTCAAAGCTGTGAGTAATAACTACTGTGATAGTAATCAAAATTTCTGCTAAAGAAACGATAACTAGAGCCACAGCTAAAGGATCTTCTATAAAGCGAGTACCGATAATATAAGCAATTATGGTTGAGCTAATAATAAGTGCTCCCATTACTAAAAAAAGAAATTGAGGACACTGCCAGGGAGAAAGATTATATTTTTTACATTGAGCAAGAATATTCAATTGAGACAAGATTTTTTTTGGTGATTTCATTATCTAAGTATAGCATATTGGTTTATCCTTCAACAAATTCAATTAATTATAGATTGACCAAGGAGGAGTAAGGTGATAAAATAGCTTAGATTTTTAATATCGGGGCATGGTGTAACGGTAGCACGAGTCCTTTGGGAGGAT
>Ga0114923_10000596_pt1 | contig 27635 bp, 21 predicted proteins | sample SumtaG_FD_89578 | JGI IMG/M metagenome (GOLD analysis project Ga0114923, IMG submission 89578) | Deep subsurface microbial communities from Indian Ocean to uncover new lineages of life (NeLLi) - Sumatra_00157 metaG | ecosystem: Environmental > Aquatic > Marine > Oceanic > Sediment | place: near... | reverse complement strand
CCTGAAGATGTTCGATTTTCATCAGAGCAGTGAAGATATTAGTGGCAAAGTCCCTGCCCAGATCCATCTTCTGAGTCAACATAAGCATGTTGCCGTCTTCGGTCATGACCTCGCTTATAAGCGCAGCTTCATCGGGGACATCTTGAACCTTGTCGAGCATCTGCCAGTTTTTCAAAGGCTGAACGATAAGTGGCGATCTATCCGAGTTGAGGATCGTGATCCCTGAAAAAAATTCGTTGTCCTCCAGGAGATAGGCCAGATAACTGTGAATGTTCTTCCTGGATTCCTCCTTTTCCTCCCTGGATGTATTTCCCTGTAGCTTTTTGAGGTCCTCGTTGAGGAGGTAAGAAACTGTAAAGGCCTGGACTTCGCGGGACCTGTTTTTCAGCCAGTCATCCAGCTGTTCGGAAAGTCTCTGTGTTCTGGACTCGATCTCGCTATAGACCTGATCTCTGAGAAGATCGTTGATTCGGTTGCTCGCGAACCACCCCCCCATAAAGGAGGGGATCAGGACGCTCGCAATAACGATACCCAGGATCTGAAAACGAAGGGTATTGACTATTTCCGCGATTCTATTCTTCTTTTTGATCGGCGGATTAGTGTCAGGTTTTGCTCTTTGGGCGGTATTTTCATTCATTGTCGAGTTACTTTATAGTAATCTGCTCATTGTCGCAATACTGGCTAGGGGCCTGCATGGGGTTCTCCGACAGACTCCTGGGGCTGGCCAAAACCGTTCGGGGATTTCGAGTTCTTTCAACCATTGATTATTATGTGCTATAACTTCACAAGGTTGATTGTGTTATGACTTTTACGTATTGGTTAGACAATCACAGGTTTTGTTAAGCCTTGGGACGCATGGCCGTCCGTAATTCAGCCTGCGGAGACCGATGCAGCAGATTATAATCAGGCATGACATGGCAGATCATGAAAGTGGCAACACCCCGGCCTTCAGGCAGGATGTTGACTACGTTGGAGGTTCGTAAATGAATGCAGAGGCCAAAACAGTACTTGTCGTGGAAGACAAGGCATCCCTGACTCAAATGCTCCAGTTTCTCTTTTTATCCAAGGGCTTGAGCGTTCATATCGCCTACAATGGTAAAGAGGCTCTGGAAAAAGCCGGCTCCATCATTCCCAGCCTAATCCTTCTGGACATCATGATGCCACATATGGATGGGTTCGATGTTCTCGAAAAACTGAAAGAGGAGCCTGCGACTTCAAATATCCCAGTCATCATGCTGACTGCCCGTAAATCAAGGGAGGATATGCAAAGGGCCAAAGATCTGGGTGCGGTGGAGTATATCACCAAGCCGTTCAAGGCCGTTGAGGTTGTGGACAAGGTGCTTCGTAACCTTCGCTAGATAGGTTCCGGTAACCATGTTCTATCCTGTTCGGTGGGTGTTCACCAGTATCAGACGAAAGGCCATAGCCGGTCTTCTGATCATACTGCTTTCCGCGGTATTTCTCATCGGTCTGTCCATCGTGAGCCAGGCTCGTAATTTTATTCTGGCTGAAGTACAGCGTCGCGCTTCTTCAGTGGCGAGGTTTGTCGGGACTGACCTGGCTTCAGCCCTGAATTCACCCGAATACCGGTCCACTGTGCCGGAGATAGTGGGTCGGATCTGTACCGATCCCAGTGTCATTTATGCGAGCGTCTTTAATGGGAACGGCAAAGTGGTCAGCCAAAGCTGTTCATGGCCTGATAACGAGATAAAGCGATCATTGCCCCTTGGCGAACTCTACGATCTTAAGTCCGATGAGGTCAGGTATCACGTTTCGGGTGATGTTCTGGAGGTGTACCGAAGCATCACACGCCCGCAGGGAATGGACAAGTTCTATTTACTCCTTGGATTCGATATTTCAGATGTTTCTTCTATCGTGGCCAAGATCACCCGGCTCATCGCTTTTAACGCCTTCATCGTATATATATTCGGGCTTCTGGCCCTCATCGCCGCCGTGAACCGTTTAACGGAACCGCTTACGGACCTGGCATCCGGGATCAAGGACCTGGGATTGGGCAAGCTTCCCCAACCCGTACCTGTGAGGGGTTGCGATGAAGTGGGAACACTTTCTGCCAACTTCAACAAGATGATCGAGGACCTGGGACGTTACAGGCAGGAGGTCGAAAAGTATCAGAAGCATCTGGAGGATATGGTCGGGGAGAGGACCGAGGCTCTGGGCGAAGCCAATGTGGAATTGACGCGGATGAACGATAGCCTGAAGGCAGCCAATGACAAGCTCCTTGAGCTCGACCAACTGAAATCGAATTTTCTCGGTATAGCCACCCACGAGTTGAAGACACCCCTGGCGGTAGTAGGAGGTTACCTGGACAGTCTTCAGGACGGTTTTGCCGGTGAGCTAAACGACGCTCAGAGGGGGATAGTGGGAGAGACTCTTTCCAGCTGTCACAGGATGGAGGCGTTAATCAGCGATATGCTGGACCTCAACAAAATAGAGGCGGGCCGCATGCCCATGGAAACCATGGAGCTGCCTGTGATCCATGTTGTTCAGAAGGTGGCAGGTCAGATGATACCGCTGCTTCAGAAAAAGAAGCTCACACTGGACATAAGGGAGGAGGGCATGGAACTGCTGGCCAGGTTTGACGAGGACAGGATCATCCAGGTCCTGGTCAACCTCATCGGCAACGCCATCAAGTTCACCCCGGAGGGTGGCCGCATCACCGTATCCGCGAAACGGGGGTCAAAGAGGGGTCCTTCTGTTGTCCAGATCAGCGTGGCTGACACAGGCATCGGCATCAGCCAGGTGGATCTTCCCTGCATTTTCGAGGAGTTCGCCCAGGTTGGAGAACCCGGTAAGGAGGAGGGAACGGGCCTCGGCCTGGCCATCTGCCTGAGGATCGTTGAGGCCCATAGTGGGGAGATCTGGGCGGAGAGCGTGCTCGGAAAAGGCACCACTTTCCACTTTACGCTGCCGTTGGCGTAGGGGATTCAAAATCAAGATTCAATATTCAAGAATAAGATCAAGAGCTAATTTACCGCAGGGTATGCAGAGCGGCCTCTTGAAGGCCGCACCACCAGTTTTAGCTTAAGCTACCACCCGGCAAGCAGAGTAACCCGAAGCCGAAGAGAAAACTGAAATTTTGAACCTGCAAAACCGGAACTTTAAAATTACGTTACCCAGTAATTATGATTGTCCTGAAGATAATTTTCATTTCTCTTCTGATCATCCTGGATGCAGTCGCTATCTTCTATTGGCCGAAAGAGTCAGACGTTAATCCGCTATGGTTTTTAGGAGTCTTTGCAGTCGTTGGTATTGAACTGGTATTAATATTCTGGCTTGTCACCGTTGTTTACACTTTTATTGTGGGTACAAGTCCATGGAGTTAGGGAAGCTCTGGAGAATCTTGGGGCTTATCCTCTTGAAATGATTCGCCTTCCTCATGCGGTAAATCAGCTTTAGCCGTATTTCGTATTTACGGGGACAAAAAAAGCCGGGTCTCCCGGTTTATTTTGAATCTTGAATTTTGAATTAGCATTGATCCCTCCAGGGTCACTGCATTATCGCCACCCCTCCCGAGCTCGTCAAAGCGTGGACCACCCTGGTCAGGATCTTAACGACCTGGGGGTCGAACTGGGTGCCGGAGCATCTTTCCATCTCCAACATAGCTTCTTGAATGCTCAAGGGGTTGCGATACGGGCGTTTGGTGATCATGGCGTCGAAAGCATCCGCAGCAGCCAGGATCTTGGCTTCGACAAGGATATCCTGACTGCCAATACCGTTGGGGTATCCCTGCCCATCGACCCTCTCATGATGCTGGAGGACGGACATTTTGATCTTCTCGTCGAAATCGATGGGTTCGAGGATCCTGAAGCCGGTGAGAGGGTGCTCCTTTATCCTGTCATACTCCTCGGATCCCAGAGAGGTTGGCTTGTTGAGGATACTCAGCTCGATGGTGATTTTTCCGATGTCATGTAGAATGGCCGCCTGCTGAATGATCTCCAGTTGATCCATGTCGAGCCCCATCTGCTCTGCGATGAGCAGGGAGTATTGTGTGACACGCTCCGAATGACCCTTGGTGTAGACATCTTTAGACTCCACAGCAACGATAAGCGCCTGGACCATTGAAAAGTAACTCCTCTGTATTCTTTCGAGGAGCAGTGCGTTGTTTATGGCCATGGCAGTTTCCGAGGCGATGGTGGCGAGAAGGGTCCTGTCCTCCTCTGAAAAGAATGTTCCGTCCGTCCTGTTAATAAGGGAAATAACCCCGATAAGCTCGTCCCTGATCATGATGGGAGCCGAAATGGCGGTTCGCCGTCTGTAACCCATGGTGCTGGCCGAAGAGAATCGGTCCTGCTTGTCGAAATCTTTCACCAAGAGCGATTTCCTGTTTTCTGCTACCCAACCGGCAAGACCTTTATTGATCGGAACCGACTGTCTGGTACCACTCTTCATATCTGTAAGCCCAAGAGAGAATTCAACAACAAGATTGTCACTGTCGTCCTCCGGGACCAGCAGATGACCGATCTCCGCTTTAAGGAGTTCCACCGGCAGGGAGACCGCCATGTTGTAAATCTGGTTCTTGTCGTGTTCCATCCCCAGCATTCGGCTGATCTGGTTCAGGGCGGACAACCGGTTGATGGCTTCGTTAAGGCTGGCATTGATCTCCTCCAGGTCCCTGTTCAGACCTGAAACCATCTGATTGGCCTGCCTGGTTTCATCAAGTTGACGTTCCAGTTGACGGGAGAGAGCCTCTTTTTCCAGGAGATGGGCCATTTCCTGTTTTTCCATGGCTGACATCTTCTGCCGGTAACTCTCCACCCTTTTCTGCTCGATGAGGGCTTCGGACAGAAGGGCGATCCGATTAGAAATGCTTGAAAGGACCGGCAGTGGGGAAGAGGGGATCGAGGGAAGGACCTCTACATCTTCGGAACGCTCCGAGGCCTTGTTAAGGCGGTGGAGGTATATGAGTGTATAGAGCAATGCTCCCGCAAGAAGAATTACGAGTAAAAGCAGGAAAGTGTTGATGATGCCGAAAGTCATGGGATATTGCTTTTTAGGTCAGGGCGCAAAGCTAGTTTGCAGTTTCCTTATCTCCCCCAATGGAAGAATAGCGGCAGGATTTCAGAATTGTACTTATAGCAGAATGCGAGGTAGGGTGCAATATATCCAGGGGGGGTATGGAGGTATGGAGGTATGGAGGTATGGGGGTATTGAAGATAAACAGCAGAACGTTCGTACCCCCTAACTCCCATACACCCCTACTCCCCTACGGTCTTTTCCCTCTCCCGGTTGCACCCAATTCGTGTATATGATAATGAGCCAGTACCCAGGAGGCAGACCTGAAATGAAGATCTATTCATGGTTTGGTAATGAAGATGGCATTTTTTCTACTGGATACTGGATTCTGGCTTCTGGATTCTGCTTATGAAATTCCAATGGAACATATTTATAGCGGCACTTGGGCTTGCCCTGATCCTCGAGAGTCTGCCATATTTTCTGGGACCCGAGGCGGTTAAGAAATTTATTGGCAAGGTGCTGGAACTGCCGCCTTCCACACTGAGGTTCTTCGGGCTCGTCGGCATTATCGCGGGCCTCACTCTGGTGACCCTGTCAAGGCTGCTGGGGTAATCAACCAAATTTGATAGGGTCGCAAAAAGTCCATTCGTGGATTTTTGCTCCACTAAAAACCAAAAAGTGTCATTTTCGCTTTCCTTACAAATCAATGACTTTAATTATCGATCATTGATTTGGGCCCCCCACCCGGGGCGCGTTGATGACTTTTTGCGAAGCCATCAAATTTCGGATTCCTAATTGAGAATTGAGGATTTGGAAAGTCACGATCGTTCATTTTAAGGATTACGAATTGTACACAAAACCAGCGCATATAATAATTTCCAATTCTCTATTCTCAATCCTCAATCTCCGATCCTTATTCCTCAATCCTCAATCCTCAATCCTCAATTCATTTCTATCCCGTTCCCTGTTGATAATTGCCATCTTGGCCACCGTAATTGCTACTCCTCTACCGCTTCGTGGCGACAATTCCCCCGACGTACGGCTTCTGCTGGATGAAAAACTCCCAAGGGTTGTTGTCAGCGGCGGCTCTTTACTGGTCGAGCGGCGAGACCAGGGGGGTTGGCAGCCTGTCATAAGAAAAGTCCGGAGAGCGGGGTTCAGCCCGGTGCCGGGAGGGGTTCAGCTGGACGGGGCTTCTGTAGTGGCACCGGTTTTCAGGATCAAACCCCGGCAGGGGATGCTCAGATATGCCGGCCGTCCCTACAGGGGCTATCTGACCGTCCTGGTGAGCGCCGGCAGACTTTTGGTCGTTTCCCACTTACCCCTGGAGTCTTACCTCGTTGGGGTGGTCAACGGGGAGGTCGATTCCTCCTGGCCCATGGATGCGGTAAAGGCGCAGGTTGTGGCCGCCAGGAGTTACGCTCTTTACAAGATGAACTCCGGAGCCCGATACTATGATCTTAAAACCGACGTCACCGACCAGGTTTATGCCGGCGTGGATTCGGAGGACGAGAGGGCAGCTGAGGCGGTTGGAATGACCCGTGGACAGGTCCTGTACAAGGATGGGGAACTGATACAGGCCTTTTTCCACTCCACCTGTGGGGGGAGCACGGCCTCGGCCCTTGATGTGTGGGGCGTGGCACAACCGGCACAGGATGGCGTTTACTGCGGTGAATGCGAGGACTCCCCCTACGCCCACTGGACCCTGCCTCTGGATGCTGGAGAGATCGTAAGAGCCGTCAAAGCCCTTTATCCCCGGATTGACAGGGTACGCTCAATGGGTATTCACAGGAAAACCAGGGACGGCAGGATACAAACCCTCTTCGTAGAAACGGGAAAAGGCCGTGTGCTCATCGATGCCGGGGAGTTCAGGAAGATGATAGGCTACAGACGCCTTCCGAGCACCAGGTTTTCCTTTGGGATGTCCGGTGACAGGATCGTCCTCACTGGAGCGGGTTACGGGCACGGTGTCGGACTGTGCCAGTGGGGAGCCCGCGGCAGCGCGTTGAAGGGAATGGATTACTGGCAGATATTGGGGAGGTACTACGTAGGCGCGGAAGTTAGGCGCGCCTACTAGAAAATGCGCGAATGCAGAATGTAGAACATAGAATTAAATTCAATTCAAAACTTGGAAAACTTGAGAAAGAACAAAACCATGTTTGGGCAAACAATAAACGTGCTTGGGAATTCGAAAATAGGTAGGATTAGCAATTCTTCTACGTTCTGCATTCCACATTCTGCATTCAGAATGATTGAGCCTTCTCCTACGTTCTACATTCTACATTCTACATTCTGCCGGGAGGGAATATGACTCCCAAACCGACCCTCTCTCTTGAAATGTTCGATTATTCTCTCCCCGAGGAACTCATTGCCCAGAGGCCTGCCGATCTCAGGTCGGCATCGAAACTGCTGCGCCTGAGCCGGGAGGGGAGGCGTATCGAACACCAAAGCTTCAGCTCTTTGCCGGATTTTCTGAGGGAAGGGGACCTCCTTGTCCTCAACGACACGAAGGTTTTCCCAGCGCGCCTCATGGCCAGAAGGGATACAGGCGGCGCGGTCGAAGTTTTTCTGCTTAAGTTCCCGGTCGAAGGAGAAAAAACTCCCTGTCTGGTACGTCCAGGCCGCAGGCTTCTTGCTGAGGAGAGGCTTGTTCTTAAAAACGGGATAACCCTGATCGTCAGACGCTGCAAGGAAGGTTTTACAGTAACCGGTGAGGATATCGATTTGCGTGAGGCTGTTTTGAAATTCGGTAAGGTGCCTCTTCCTCCCTACATTCGGCGGGAGGGGGATGGACCAGATGACGCTGACGAGGAGCGTTACCAGACAGTGTACGCAAGTAACCTGGGAGCCGTGGCCGCCCCGACAGCCGGCTTGCATTTTGACGAGGGTGTTCTTGCGCTGATCAGGAAAAAGGGAGTTTTCATCGGCAAGGTTACCTTGCATGTGGGGCCGGGCACATTCCAGCCGGTCAGGGTCCGTGACATTACCGAGCACCGTATGGATGAAGAGTGCTATATGGTGCCGCCAGACACAGCAGATCTGATCGAGGGTGTAAAAAAGGGTGGCGGGAGGGTTGTAGCCGTGGGTACGACAGTGGTGAGGACCCTGGAGTCAGCCTTCGACGGCCGTGGTGTCAGAGCAGGTGAAGGGGCGAGTGGGCTCTTCATCTATCCGGGCTACCGTTTCTCGGTGGTGGATGCTCTGCTCACAAACTTCCATCTTCCCCGGTCCACCCTCCTCATGCTGGTCTGTGCTTTCGCCGGCACCGACTTCGTGATGAAGGCCTACAGGGAAGCGATTCAGCAAAAATATTGTTTCTACAGCTACGGGGATGCGATGTTCATAGAATAATATAGTTCCAAGTTCCAGGTTCCATGTTCCAAGTTAGTCCATATGTTTTCTAATATATAGAAATAAGGTAATAAAGCGAACAGGAGAACATTAAAGTGGAAATACGATTGGGGTTATTCCTGGAACCTGGAACCTGGAACCTGGAACTGATACTGGCGTGAAATTCACTCTACTGAAAACGGATCCATCTGGTGCTAGAGCTGGTGTAATAGAAACCGCGCACGGAAAAGTGTTCACGCCGGTATTCATGCCCGTGGGTACTTACGGCGCCGTCAAAACGGTCACGCCTTCGGAACTGGCCGATGCCGGTTCCACCATGATCCTCTCCAACACTTATCACCTGTACCTGAGGCCGGGCTCTGAACTTATCCAGCGTCTTGGAGGCCTTCACAGCTTCATGGGCTGGGATGGACCCATTCTTACCGACAGTGGGGGGTTCCAGATCATGAGCCTGTCGGACCTCGCCCGGGTTACTGAGGAGGGGGTCACCTTCCGGTCCCACCTGGACGGAGACAGACACAGCATCACCCCGGAACTGTCCGTTTCCATTCAACAGCAGCTGGGAACCGACATCGCCATGTGCCTGGACGAGGTTATCGATCCTCTTTCCGACAAGAAAGCCATGGCGGGAGCGGTGGCAAGGACCAGGAGGTGGGCCGAAAGGTGTTTTAATTCCCGAACCAGCAAGAAGATGGCCCTCTTCGGGATCGCGCAGGGCGGGACATTTCACGATCTGAGGATTGAGTCTGCAGAAGGGCTCATGGAAATAGAGTTCGACGGATATGCGGTGGGGGGACTTGCTCTTGGCGAACCCAGGGAAAAAACCTGGGAGGCGGTTAAAAGCACGACCATGGTCCTTCCCAGGGATCGCCCCCGTTATCTCATGGGTATGGGAACACCCATGGATCTTCTTGACGGGATCGAAAGGGGTGTCGATATGTTCGACTGCGTCATGCCCACAAGGAACGCCAGGAACGGCACTCTTTTTACCAGCAGGGGAAGGCTTTCCATAAAGGTGAATGCTCTGAAAGAGGACCTGGGGCCGCCCGATCCGGACTGTTCCTGCTACACATGTCATCGTTTCAGCCGTGCCTACCTGAGACACCTGTACACGACCGGTGAAATGCTGGGATTTCGGCTTTGCACAATCCACAATTTGAGTTATTATCACCAACTTGTATCCGGGGCACGGGAGGCGATCCTGGTCGGCTCTTTTGCCGCTTACAGGGAGCAGTTGGAAGAGGGGTGGAAATCCGGTGAAGGGTCGGGTCGACATGACGACATGACGGGGTGACGGGGTGACGCGGGGAAGAACCCGGCCAGACGGCACTACGACCCGAATGCAGGTCCATCCGAACCCGTTTGAAATTTGGAATCTGGAATTATACTGAACGGCCCCCAGGCCGTTGAAGAAGGAGGAAAAAATGTTTACTGGTATTGCTCATGCTGCCCAGTCTACGGGGTCTCCCGGTGGCTTTGGGGCCTTCCTGCCCATCATTGTTCTGTTCGCGATCTTCTATTTCCTGCTCATCCGTCCCCAGCAGAAAAAGTCTAAGGAACACCAGGCAACACTGGATGTACTAAAGTCAGGGGATACGGTGATCACAAACGGCGGCCTTTACGGGACGGTGATAAAGATCGACGGACACGTGGTGACGCTCCAGTGTTCCGACAAGGTCCGGCTCAAGGTCATTAAAAAGGCGATCTCCTCGAAAGTCGATCCATCAACAATGGAAGAGGGCGAATTGTAACAGGTTAGAGCTTTCGGTTGGGAATCCAGAATCATTGCATTGATTACCTGGCTGGATTGTCTGAAAATTCAGCATCGTATCGACAGGGTTAAAGGAAAAAGGGCTAAACGATGATGACTTCGCAAAAAGTCATCATTGCGCCCCGAGTGGGGTGCCCGAATCAATGACGAGAGATGTAATGTAAGTCATTGATTCGTGAGGAAAACGGAAATGACACTTTTCGTTTTCCGTTGAGCAAAAAGCCAATAATGGACTTTTTGCGACCCTTTCAAACGATGCCAGGAGGAAAAATGCGCACCAGAGTTAAAACAAGGCTGATCATCGTATTCATTGTCCTCATCGGCGCCCTGGTGTCGGTGACGCCCTCCCTCACCGGGTCACTCCCGGGGTGGTGGACGAAGATCCTGCCTTCCAAGGCAATTCAGCTGGGCCTGGATCTCAAAGGCGGTATGGAACTTCTCCTCGAGGTTCAGACTGACGAGGCCGTCAACAACGGCCTTTCGAGGGTGGCCAGCGATCTCAAAACCATCTTCAAAGACAGGAAGATCCGTCTGAGAAGGGCTGAGACCACTGGATTCAACCGCCTGGTTGTGGAGGTGCGAAGGGAAAAGTACCGGGACGACGCGATGACTGTTATCCGGGAAGAGTTTCCAGGCACCATTGTCACCGAGAATAGTGAAACAAAAGTTATCGTGAGCTACCCTGAGAGTGAGATCAAAAGGATCAGGGAGAACGCCGTGGTTCAGGCGGTTGAGACCATCAGGAGCCGCGTGGATGAGTTCGGTGTGACGGAACCAACGATCCTCCGCCAGGGGGAATCAAGGATCCTCATACAGCTGCCCGGTGTCGAGGATCCCCAGAGGGCTATTACTCTGATCAAGAGGTCGGCCGTTCTCAAGTTCATGCTCGTGGATGAGGGCGCTTCGCCGGACAGTGTTCCTTTCGGCGATGTGGTCCTGTACGGCAAGGATTATGATGCGGCGACCAAACGGGTCCGGCGGACCCCCTACGTTGTGGAGGACAGGATTCTCCTGACCGGTGATACAATTAAGGATGCCAGGGTCCGTTACGATTCCCAGTATGGGCAGCCCTACGTTTCCCTGACCTTCGACAGTGTCGGGGCTCGTATTTTCGAGCAGGTGACCGGGGACCACGTCAAGGAGAGGCTTGCCATCGTTCTCGACGAAAACGTCTATTCCGCGCCTGTTATCCAGGAGCGGATCAGCGGAGGCCAGGCCTCGATCTCCGGAAGCTTTACTGCGGATGAGGCCACCGACCTTGCCATCGTCCTGAGGGCGGGAAGCCTGCCCGCTCCTGTCAAGATCCTGCAGAAATGGACCGTTAGCCCATCATTGGGATCCGACTCCATCCGTAAGGGACTCATGTCCATCGTCTTTGGTTTTTCCCTGGTCATCGTCTTCATGGTCTTCTATTTTCGATTATCCGGAATCGTGGCCAACATAGCGCTGGTTATGAACCTGATCATTATCATGGCTGTGCTGGCCGTTTTCCAGGCAACCCTCACCCTGCCGGGAATAGCGGGTATCGTCCTTACCATAGGCATGGCAGTTGACGCCAACGTGCTCATCTTCGAGAGGATAAAGGAAGAACTCAGGACCGGAAAGACGGTCCGGGCAGCTATCGACGGTGGTTATGGAAAAGCGCTTCTCACCATCGTCGATGCCAATGTGACCACCCTTATCGCTGCGCTGGTCCTTTTCCAGTTCGGCACTGGCCAGGTCAAGGGGTTCGCTGTTACTCTCAGTGTCGGGGTTCTCGCCAGCATGTTCACGGCCATTTTCGTCAGCAGGGTTATTTTCGAGGCTTACCTTGAAAATCGCACCCTCAATGAACTCAGTATCTGAGAGCGGGAGGCAAGCAGAAAAATGGATGTTATAAAACCTGGTATCGACGTGGATTTTATCAATAAAAAACGTATGGCCTTCATTTTTTCCCTGGTGATTGTCCTCATCGGCATCGGGTCCCTGGTGGTAAAAGGCGGCCCTCGTTACGGCATCGATTTCGCAGGCGGCACCCTTGTGCAGGTAAAGTTCGACCAGGTCCCGGATGTGGGAGAGATCCGCAGTGCCCTGGGTGAAGAGGGACTGGGGTCTTCTGTCATCCAGTCTCTGGGTGAGGATAAGGTGGCGATCCGTCTCAAGAGCGAGGAAAATCAGACCGATACCGTTTCCGATGACGTTTTCGCCATCCTGGTTCAACGATTCGGCCAGGACAAGGTTTCCCTGGAGCTTGTGGAAATGGTGGGACCGCAGGTGGGCGCGGACATGCGCCGCAAGGGGATTCTGTCGATCCTTTACGCCATGGTGGGGATCCTGATCTACGTCACGGTGAGGTTTCAGTTCCGATTTGCTCTGGGAGCCATCGCGGCTCTTGTTCACGATATCGTTATCACCGTGGGTGTTTTCTCACTGTTTGACAAGGAGTTTACCCTCCCGGTTATCGCCGCTCTGTTGACCATCATAGGTTATTCCCTGAACGACACTATTGTCGTATACGACAGGATACGCGAAAATATAAGGCGGACGCCCAAGGAGAAACTGGCTGTCGTGGTCAACAACAGCATCAACCAGACCCTCAGCCGCACAATCCTTACCTCCGGGACCACGCTTATAGTGGTCGCATGTCTTTTTATACTGGGTGGTGAGGTGATCCATGACTTTTCCTTTGCCCTTATAGTGGGGGTGCTGGTGGGAACCTATTCGTCCATCTTTATTGCGAGCCCTATCCTCCTGATGGGTGGCAGGGGAATCGTTTCAGCCAGGACATCCGTAAGATAGAGATAATGCCGGATCTCTTTACCTGGTTTCTTTTCGGGAGCGTCATGATCATGGCGCTCCCTCTTCAGTTACTGGGGCTTCCCGGCACGTGGCTTCTTGCGGCAGATGCTTTCCTCATCAGTTGGCTCAAGGGTCCGGACCTTATCGGTTATCACACCGTCATCATCCTCGGCCTCATGGCCCTACTCGCCGAGGTCCTCGAATTCCTGACAGCTGTACAAGGAGCTCGCTCAGGGAAGCCAGTCAGGGGCGCGGCTGCCGCTTCCATTGTGGGTGCATTTGCGGGGGGACTCGCCGGAGCGCCTATACTTTTCGGCCTCGGGGCTATACCCGGAATGGCCATAGGTGCCTGGCTGGCGGTCTTTACTGTGGCTCTTGCCGGCGATGCGACACTTCGTGGAGCATCTGAGACCGCTATGGGAGCTATGACGGGCAGAATCAAGGGGGCAGCCTTCAAGATGATCGTGGCTGTTGCCATGGTTGCGGTGATCATCATTTCACTGGTATTCTGAATACATGAACTACGAGGAAAAGAGATGGGTCGTACGGCCCCAGGATCCAAAAACCGCTTTGGAGATCGCCAATGCGCTGGATACGACGCCATTGGTTGGGCAGGTGCTCCTCAACCGGGGTTTTGGCGATATCGAGGACGCGACCCAGTTTCTGAACTGCCGGCTGGCCGATCTCATTGATCCTTACATGCTCCACGGTATGCGGGAGGCTGTTGAGAGGATTATCGTTTCCCTGGAAGAGAAAGAGAAGATCCTGGTTTACGGGGACTACGACGTCGATGGCGTGACGGCTACCTCCCTGATCCTCCTTTTTTTAAGGGATCTCGGGTTCACCACCCATTACTACATCCCCAAGAGGGTGGAGGAGGGCTACGGGGTCAATAAGGAGAGTATCCGAAAGTTCAACGAAGAAGGGATCGGTCTTATTATAACCGTGGATTGCGGTATCTCCTCGGTTCAGGAAATTGACTATGCCAACTCCCTCGGCATGAGTGTTATTGTCACTGATCATCATGAGCCCCCGATCAAACTGCCGGATGCCGCTGCCCTGATCAACCCTCTTCTTGCCGGATGCAATTTTCCGTACAAGTCTCTTTCAGGTGTAGGGCTGGCTTTTTATCTTATCGCCGGTTTGAGGAAAAGGCTCAGAGAAAAAGGATTTTTCGAGGAAGGAGGTGAGCCTTCCCTGGTTGAGTACCTGGATCTGGTGGCCGTGGGAACCATCGCGGACATTGTACCCCTCACCGGGATCAACAGGATCCTGGTCAGGGCAGGTCTGGAACAGATTAACATCAACCCGAGGCTCGGCATCAAAACGCTTCTGGATGTCTGTGGAATACAGCCGGGGCACGTGGATTCTTCCTCTGTCGCGTACAGGCTGGCTCCCAAGATCAATGCTGCGGGCCGGCTCTCCGACGCTATGCGGGGGGTGCTTCTCTTGACCACCGACAGTAGTGTTGACGCCGAACGGGAGGCAGGTTTCCTGGACGTGGAGAACGACGAGCGACAGCGGATTGAAAGGAAGATCTACGCCGAAGCGGTGGAGATCATTCAGTCAGGCGGGATTGAAAAAGACCGCCGCAGCATTGTTCTCAGTTCGGCCGACTGGCATACCGGAGTTGTCGGGATCGTTGCCTCTCGGCTTATGGAAAGATACTTCCGGCCCACCGTCCTTCTCTGTCTGGAAAGCGGTGTGTACAAAGGGTCGGCAAGGGGAATACCCAATTTTCATCTGTTCCAGGGCCTGTCCAGGTGCCGCGATCTCCTCCTTGAGTTCGGTGGTCACAAGTACGCTGCGGGAATCAAGATCGCGCCCGAGAACCTGGAAAAATTCATGGAGCGGTTTGAGTCCGTCGTGCGGGAGATGGTGCCCGAGGATGGATTTACCCCGGTGATGAAATTGGACGCTCCGGCCAGACTCGATGAACTCGGGATGGAGGAGATTGAAAAATTTCAGGATCTGTCGCCATTCGGAGCGGGGAACCCTGAGCCGGTAGTGTTCATTAAGGATGTTCAGATCCTGAATCCAAAAGTAGTTGGCGGCGATCATCTCAGCTTTCTCGCCAAGCAGGACGGTGTGACGATTGGCGCCATAGCCTTTCGCCAAGCCCATGAACTGGAGCATCTCAAGGATAAGATGGAGCTGGCTGTGGTCCCGGAGGTACAGACCTGGCGGGGTGTCAGCCAGGTGAAGCTCCGCGTCAAGGGGATGCGCGCATCAGAAGATGAATAACGCGCAGTGTCTAGTATCTGGATTTGGCAGAAGCCAGTAGCCAGAATCCAGAAGCCAGTAGAAAAGCTGGATCAAAAGCTGAAACACAGCAGATTAGGCGAAGTTACCCAAAGGAATACTTGGATCTTGGGTAGCAATTCTCTGAGATCTGAGATTTGAGATATGAGATTCGTATCAATCCGGGGGTTTTCCTTGTCTGAGCTCAGATACGATCCCGTGAAAAAGACCTGGATCATTCTTTCGGCGGAGCGGGGGCGCCGTCCATCCCACTACCAATCCACTACACGAGCAGTTCCTGAACCGAAAATATGCCCCTTCTGCCCCGGCAACGAGGCGATGACGCCGCCCGAGGTGTACAGTCATCGTTCCCCGGACACCGCCCCCGACACCCCTGGCTGGCGGGTGAGAGTTGTTCCCAACAAGTTTCCCGCTTTGCATAAGGAACTGCCTTGCGAACCGTATGTTGAGGAAATCCACAGCAGCATTCCGGGCTTCGGCGTCCACGAGATCATTATCGAGACCGCGGTGAGGGACCGTCAAATTGTGGATATGACTGATAATGAGCTTGCCGAGGTCCTGATCGTTTTCCGCGAGCGCATGCGCACTCACTTCTCGGACGGGAGATTTAAAACAGTCATCCTGTTCAAAAACCACGGCAAGGAGGCCGGGGCGAGCCTCGTTCACTCTCATACCCAACTCATGGCTCTTCCGGTCATACCCAAAAACGTTGCCTCACAACTTACGAGCTTCGAAGAACATCTGATCGAAAAGGACCGATGTCTCATGTGCGAGCTCCTGGTAAGAGAGGTCCAGGAAGAAGTCCGAATTGTAGATGACAGCGGTGGGTATCTGGTCGTCGCCCCCTTCGCCGCATCTTCTCCTTTCCAGCTGAATATCGTACCCAAGGACCACAGTCACGATTTCTCCCTTTCCGATGACGACAGCCTGGACAGCCTTGCCACGGTCTTGGGGAGCACTCTGAGACGCCTGCACTCGGCCTTGGGCGAGCATCCCTGGAACATGGTCCTTCACAACGCCCCTATGGATCCGGAAGGACATTTGAATGTCGAAGCCTACCACTGGTTCCTGGAGATCACGCCACGCCTTACGAACCTCGCCGGGTTCGAGATGGGATCGGGATTCTATATCAATACGGTCGCGCCTGAAGAGTGCGCGGAGTTACTCAGAGAAACAGGAATTCAGAATCCAGAATCCAGTAGCCAGTAGAAGGGCAAGATCAAAGGCTGATTTACCGCGGAGTACGCGGAGGGACGCAGAGGAAGGCCTTAAACTGGGGGAAGAGCAGTTCCTTTATAAACGGCGGATTTCACCACGGAGACACCCTTCGATCCCGCCATCGGCGGGACTCAGGGCAGGCGGAGACAGGCGGAGGAAAGCTGAGCTTGGGGAAGGAACGGTTTCTGTAAATGCGGTGGATTTCACCACGGAGACACGGAGAGCACGGAGGAAGGCGGGAAACTGGGGAAAGAACGGTTACTATAAAGGCGATGTTTTTACCCCTGAGCTCACTGAGAATACTGAGAAAATCTAAGGCCAGGGGAAAACCGTTCGTCATTCCGGGCCGAGCCGAAATAAGTCCCATCCCATACTCTTCCCCTCCCTTGAGGGGAGGGGATTGAGGGGAGGGTGAAATAAACGCGAGGACCCGGAATCCAGCATATTAAAACGGTCAAAGCTTTAACGCAGAGGACGCAGCTTGTCCGCCATAGCTGATCGAAAGGCGTTAGCGACGGCGGAAGGCGACTCTCTGGTAGGCCGCACATCCCGCAGAGGGCCGCAGGGAAAAGCAAATTCGAGGGTGTAAGGAGTTCCTGTAAAGCGGCGTTCAATCCAACACAGGGTATCACAGGGTTAATCTTGAATCTTGAATCAAGGAGATTGCTTCTTGACATCTCATGTGCCAAATAAAGGTTTTGAAGAGAAATTAACCGTCATCAGGCGTCGCCGAGAAACTTTTTTCGTCCCTAGTTCTTTTTATACCCTTTGTATTTGTAGTGATGGGTATTTATGAACTCATCACACACCGTCAGATGAATTTCTTAGTACCTGGGTCTGTTTGTTTATGTAGTTATCTGCGTTCTGTCTTTTCAGGTATGGAGAGCTCGTTGCCCCCGCTGCGAAGAGCGCTTCTTCTTCGGTAAGCTTCTCTTTCATCCCTTATCGCGCTATTGCCGTCACTGTGGTCTACCTTTAAAACCGAGCTGATTTCTTCAATAATTAAGAGGTTGTCCGAAAAATACAGCCTTTAAATCCCCCATTCTTCAGGTTTTCTCCGTGTTCTCCGTGACTCCGTGGTGAAAATCACCGCATTTACAGGAATCGCGTCTTCCCCAGATTTATTCCTTCTCAGTGACCTCAGTGACCTCTGTGGTGAAAATTGCCGCATTTCGAGGAATTGCTGTTTCCATTTTATATTTCGATCTCCCTTTGTGTTTAGTTTTTCATGTTTTGATTCATCATGATGTCGTGATTGAAGGGGGTAGTTTCAGGTCTCAGGTTTTCCCCGTGTTCCCGAGTCACCGCGTCTTCGCGTCATGCGGCTTTCTTTTCTTCCCCGACCCCGAACTTATTTTACTTTTCGCCAGAGACCGGCAATGGGTCTTTTGATTCGGCCATAACTTCAACGGGCATGACTATCAGCGAAGTTAGAGCTAAAATGATAGTAACGAATGCAGGTATTATAAATGTTTTTATGTTAAGGAACCGTTTTTTCTACTGACTATTGGCTCCTGGGTACTGGGTACTGCTTTCTTGACCCACACCGTAACCTGTTCTAATATGTGCAAATCGAAAGTGTTGAGTTGCACTTTACCCTTTTTCAGCAGCGGCCGGGTCCTCCGGTCCCGTGGAGGCATGCTCGGGGGAGGAAAACCTTTGAATGCCGTGGTCATGGCGGGTGGATACGGGACGAGGCTCAGACCGCTGACTATCAAGCGGCCCAAGCCCATGATACCGGTGGCGGGTCGCCCCATGCTTGAGCACATCGTCAGGCTGCTCGTCAGACATGGTTTTAAGCGGATTCTGATGCTGACCTACTTTTTCCCCGAGGCCATTGAAGATCACTTCGGGGATGGCAGGGATTTCGGCGCGCAGGTAACCTACCATCAGGACCCTCCAGGTGGCCTCGGGACAGCAGGGGCCGTACGCGGCGTGGCGGATATTATCGACGGGCCTTTCCTCGTAATTAGCGGTGATGTCATAACCGATTTCGATTTGACCCACGCCTGGGAATTCCACCGGGAACGTGGGGACCTGGTAACTATGGTCATCACCAGGGTTCATAACCCTCTCCCCTTTGGTATGGTGATCACGGATGAGGACGGCAAGGTCACCAGGTTCCTGGAGAAACCGTCCTGGGGCGAGATTTTCAGCGATACGATCAATACGGGTATATATATTATGGAACCTGAGGTCCTGGACCGGATCCCCGAGGGCATCAGCAGGGATTTTTCCAGGGATGTCTTTCCCGGGCTCCTGGCAGAAGGGCATCCGCCAAGCGCTTATGATGCCCAGGGCTACTGGAAGGATATCGGGACCGCCGTCGAATATCTCCAGCTGCACCGCGAGATATCCGCAGGTACCATCTCACTGGATATCCCGGGGGAGATGAAAGTATTGGAGGAAGCTGTCCTGTACCTGGGAGTGGGCGCCCAGGCATCAGAGGGGGCTTGGTTCACCGGAACGGTCGTTCTGGGAGACGGAGCACAGGTAGATGAGGGATGCAGGGTCAGGGATTCCTTTATCGGACCCGGGTCCACCGTCGACACGAACGTTCGCATGAGATCCTCGGTCGTCTGGGATGGGGCTCAACTGGGGTGGGGTTGCTTTGTCGCAGGGAGCGTCATCGGGTCGAGGACGCAGGTCCGGATCCGGGCCAACATAGAGGAAGGATCCATCATCAGCGAGGATTGTCTCATCGGCCGCGGCAGTACCATCCGGGCCGGTGTGCGTATCTGGCCCGAGAAGGTTGTGGAGGACGGAGCGGTCCTGTCCAGCGATTTCATCTGGGGTTCGCGCTGGCGGGGGACACTTTTCACAGGGAGTAAAGTCAGCGGACTCGCCAACAGGGAGATTACACCGGAGTTCGCGGCCAGGCTCGGTGCTGCCTTCGGTGCGACCTTTCCGGAGCACTCGACACTTTCCCTCTCTCGGGGGATCCACAGATCGGCGCGAATGATCGGCGAGGCCATCATCTCAGGTATCCTCTCTGTGGGCGTAGGTGTCCACGACGCGCGGGTGATCCCCATTCCCGTTGCCAGACACCAGATAAAAGCGGAAGGCGACGTGGGAGGCGTGCACGTGAGGAGATCTCCATCTGACCCCGAGATCCTCGAAATAAGACTTTTCGGTGAGGACGGAAGGGAACTGAGTATTTCCCAGCGTGACGAGATAGACAGGTTGTTCTTCAGAATGGACTTTCGAAGGGCTTCCATGGATAAATCTGGGTCCATCATTTCACCTGATTACGGCTCCGAATCCTACGAAAAGGCTTTCCTGGAAAAACTGGATCTCGATGCCGTATCGAGATCGAGGATGAGAGTGGTCGTGGATTATTCCCTGGGTACAACCCTGAAGGTCCTGCCTGCCCTCCTGGGCCGAACCGGAGCGGAGGTCGTCTCACTGAACTCGCATATGGACGAGGAAAAGGTGATCCGCACAACCAGACAGTTTGACAGGGCTGTACGTCAAATCTCGGAATATGTCCAGGGGCTGGAAGCCAACATCGGGTCGATCATGAGTACCTGTGGTGAGACCCTTACTCTCATTGATGAGAGAGGAAGGTGGATCGACGGCGGAAAAATGCTGCAGATACTTGCCCTTCTCATCTTTAAAACGAGTCCGGGGTGCACTATCGCTGCTCCGGCTAACGCCAGCTGGAACCTGGAAAGACTGGCGGACGAGCACGGTGCCAGAGTATTCAGGACGCCCATAGACAACAGTGCTATTTTGAGCGCGGCCTCCTCAGTTTCAGCCTCCATGGCAGGTAACGTGGAGGGAGGGGTGGCGTTCCCCGATTTTCACCCATCCTTTGACGCCATGTTCTGTCTGGTCAAGACTATGGAGATGATGGCTCTTTCCGGGGCTCGATTGGGTGATCTCGTGGACTCGTTGCCTGAGGCGTACCTGCAGCACAGTATAATACCCTGCGCATGGGAGGCCAAAGGGGGGGTGATGCGCAGTCTGATAAAGGAGTTGGGTGAGGAGGCAAAGGGGATAGAGGGAGTCCGTCTGGAGGATGAGGACGGCTGGGTACTCATTTATCCCAGCTCCAACCATGCCTGTTTTCACATCTATGGAGAGAGCAGGGAACTGGCACATGTCAACGACCGGTTGGAGACATGGTCCCGAAAGATTGAAAAGATACAGGGGGACGCGTATTGAACCAGATAAAGTTCGGTACATCGGGATGGCGCGGTATCATCGCGGATGATTTCACCTTCGAGAGGTCTCGTCTGGTGGTGGCTGCCGTGGCTCGTTATCTGTCTGAATCCGGTGATGGAAGCCGAGGTATTCTGGTGGGCCACGATACGCGGTTCCTCGCGGAGGAGTTCGCAGCAGACGCTGCCGGCCTCCTCAGCGACCTCGGAATAGATGTCCTGCTGTGCTCCGGCCCGGTCCCCACTCCGGCAGTTTCCTCTATCATCCTCAAGAAGGGTCTCGGAGGGGCGATCAACTTTACAGCCAGCCACAACCCCGGTAGCTATCAGGGGATCAAGTTCAGCCCGTCCTGGGGCGGCCCCGCCCTGCCGGAGTCAACTCGAATTATCGAGGACAAAGTAAAGGAATATCAGCTTAAAGGTCTGCCGCCGTCCGCTCCCCGAAGGGGAAGCATCGAGACCATCGATCCTGCTCCCGAGTACCTTGAGCAGCTAAGGTCGAAGGTGGACATGAACGTCATAGCGCGGTCCGGGCTTACGATCGTTTATGATGCCCTGCACGGCGTTGGCGGGAACTACCTTGACAGGGCACTCAATGAGGCGGGCTGCAAGGTAACGACCATCCATGGGGACAGGGATCCTCTTTTCGGGGGTTTTTCTCCCGAACCATCCGAAGAAAGGTTATCTGAACTCGCGCGGATCGTGTCCGCTGACGCAGATCTGGGGCTCTCCACCGACGGTGATGCCGATCGTTTCGGAATCCTCGGCGGCAGCGGCGAGTTCTACACGCCAAACAGCATTCTTGCCATGCTGGCCGACTATCTCCTAAGGGTGAAAGGGACCCAGGGAGATCTTGCCCGGAGCGTGGCGACAACAGGCCAACTCGACGATATCGCCGCCGCTTTTGGCCGGAAGTGTCACGAGACTCCTGTGGGTTTCAAGTATATCGGTCAGCTGATATCGGAGGGCAGGCTGGCCATGGGGGGCGAAGAGAGCGCTGGGATGTCTATCCGTGGTCATGTGCCCGAGAAGGATGGAATACTCGCCTGTCTGCTTGTTGCCGAACTCGTGGCATCGACGGGTAAACCCCTTTCCGAGATCAACGAGGAATTACAGGATACCTACGGGCGGCGAATCTCAGTAAGGGTCAACATCCAACTGACCGGGGAATTGATATCCTGGCTGCGTGAGATCCTCGCGTCTCCACCACTTGAGGTTGGAGGTTTTACCGCCATGGATCTTATCACGGTAGATGGAACCAAATGGATATACAAGGACGGCGACTGGGCTCTTCTGCGTCTGTCAGGTACAGAGCCAGTTGTCAGGCTTTACGTAGAATCCAGAGACCAGGACAGACTGACGGACCTTGTAAAAGCTTTTTCGAGTTGGATCACCGGGGATGATGGAACCGTGAACAATAATAAGACAGGACATTCGCGGTGATGGTATTTCCTGTAAAGCGCAGACTCTGGTTTATCCTGGCTCTGGCAGTTTGCCTGTTCCTGGTTTACAGCGCTGTTGGTGAACGGGGCATTGTCAGGCTGAACCGGATGGTGGATCAAAGGGATGAACTTAGATCCACGGTTCGTGCTCTGGCAGAGAACAACGCCAAACTGGGTGAGCAGGTCAGCCTGCTCAGGGATGATCCGGCCACCATCGAATATCTCGCCAGGACCGAACTGGGCATGGTCCGGGATGGTGAAACTGTGTACATTCTTTCCGACCGACCGGAGGGCCAGCCGAGGTGAAGATCGGAGTCGGCGACCGGAGTATAAAACGCGTCTTCCTGGTCACTGTCGGCCTGTTGATCGTATCCCTCATCCTTCCCGTTGCCGTCTCTGGACGGGCGCCTCAATTCTACCTTATCGCTCAGGCATGCCTTTCCGGCGGTGCACTTACTCTTGCTGTATTCATGGTTCTGAAGCGCAAGCAGGGGATCAGACACATTATCATCGACCTGGCCGCCAACGTCACGATGTGCGCCGCTGCAGGAGTTGTGGTACAGGCTCTTTATGCCGGACTGTTCCTGGTACCGCTGGTGTTCTTCGTGGGATATCCTTACACAGTGTTTGCCCGCCGTTTCGGCCTTTTCTGGATCCCCGCGGCTATCCTTTCAATTGCTGCTAGCGGCAGGTACCTGTTCCTCAATGACCCGGGGTTGGTCTACTGGGCAGCTGTTTTTCTCTTTTACAGCGCCGTACTTGGCGTCAGGATGGCAAGGGACTGGAAAAAGATCATGGACACAGAATCTGTGATCAGCCGTATCAAGAGTGATGCCAAGGAGATGATGGACCGCATACGGGAGGACCGTCCGTCTGATCTATCGGATCGGATCAAGAGCGAAGAGGCCGCCATTGCTGTTGCCTTGGACGAGGATGACCTTCTCCAGAATCTGCTGAAAGTGGGATGCCGCGTTTTTAACGCACGTTCAGGTGTTCTGCTTGTTCCCGATCAGCCTGGTTTATTCAGAATGAGGGCCGCTGTTCTCAGGGGAGTCAGAGTCGTCGAGGACCTCGTACCCTCTGACAAGGGGTTTATCCATATCACTAAAGAACGGGAAGGGACCCTCTGTGTTTCCGATGCCACCTCTGCCAGACAATCCCTTGGTTTTTATTCCAATGACACTGAGGTAGGATCGTTCCTAGTCAAAATAGTTTACGATTCAAGATGGGCAAGGGATACCGCTGACGGGACCGCATCGGAAAAGATCATGTGTGTTCTTTACTTCGACAGCGAGGTGATCGATTCCATGTCCCTCGACCCTTTGACGGTTAAACGTCTCGAGGAGTTCAGCAGTCTCGTGCTGGATTCCATGATCATTTCCGGTAGCCTTCAAAGGATGACTGCCGAGATGTCGGCTAAGGATGCCATATCACGTTATGCCCAAAACTTGACCCGCTCCCTGGAACCTGATGCCATTGCTGAAATGGCCCTTGAGGCTGTAGTAGAGGCGGTCCCCAAGTGTGACGGTACTGTCGTCATGCTTTACGACAAAGGGTTGTCGGTGGTGGCTTCTAAAGGTAATCTTGAGGCAAAATTGGAGAGCAAGAAGATCCTCAGGGATGAACCCAGCCAGGTGGGATGGTTGCTCAGGCGCTTTTCCGAACTGGAGTCCGGCAAGGGCATTGGAGACGCTCAAGGCGCGGAGATCGTCATTAACAATCAACAGGCCAAGAGATCTCCTTTTTTTTGCAAGGGGGAGAAACTGAGCAGCATCATTTCCTTCGCCGCCATCCCGTGTTACATGAGCGGGAGTGCTGAACCGCTTAAGGCCGCCATCGCTGTCGTTTCCAGCCAGTCGAATGCCTTCGGGAAGGATGAACTTGAGGAACTCCGCACGATCGCCGGTATGATGGCACCGGCTTTGGACAATGCTATTCAACACAAAGAGGTTGACAAACTCTCGAGAACTGATGGACTGACGGGCCTTCTGAACCACAGGACTTTCCAGATCGTGCTGGACGGTAAGCTGAGTCACCTGAGCAGGGGGAACTTCAAGAGCATGGCCGTCATCATGGTGGATGCAGACCGGTTCAAGAACGTGAACGATACCTTCGGGCATCCGGTTGGCGACGAAGTCCTGGTGGAGTTGGCCCAGCGGCTTAAATCAGGGACCAGAAAAAACGACGCGGTGGCGCGCTATGGCGGTGAGGAGTTCGCTGTCATCCTCGACAACGCTGGCGAAAAGGAAGCGCGAGAAGTGGCCGAGAAGATGCGCCACTCGATCCGGTCCAAACCGTTCGCGACCTCAGCGGGCAAGATCCAGATCACCTCCAGCTTCGGGTTCAGCGTCCTGACCGGGGCCGATGGGATCGCCAAGAAAGAACTTCTCGAGCAGGCTGATCAGGCCCTGTACCACGGCAAATCAGGTGGTCGTGACCGGGTTGTGAGCTACAGGGATATCGGGACGGCCTCAACTGAAATTGAACCGGTTGCGCCGGATACTGACTCCATAATCTAGGAGCGTGTGGGAATACTCAAAACCATTGTCTGGTTTTCGACAAATTCAAGTCACATCGCTGGCGTGATCGAGGTTTTCGGACACGCTGCCAGGAGGGTAGAAGATGGTAAAGGTGGCTGGGATCCAACTGGCCAGCAGAGAGGATAGTGAAGCCAGTCTGGGCAAGATGATCGAACTGGCTGATCTGGCTGTGGATAGGGGAGCGGAACTATTGGCCTTCCCCGAGCTGTGCGCAACAAAATGGTTTCCTAATCGGATGAGACAGGGCAACTTCGGGCTTGCTGAGACAATTCCCGGGCCAGGTACGGACCGCATGTGCGAATTCGCGGCGTTAAATTCGGTTGTGATCGTTTATCCCGTGTTCGAGAAGGCAGGGAAAGGGGAATACTACAACAGCGCTGCGGTCATCGACGCAGACGGCAGCCTGGCCGGTGTTTATCGCAAAATGCACATCCCCAATGTCATGGGGTGGCACGAAAGGTTCTACTTCCTTCCCGGCAACAAGGGGTTCCCTGTTTTTGAAACCCGTATCGGGACCATCGGGGTTCAGCTCAGCTGGGATATCTTTTTCCCCGAGGGCTCCCGTATCCTGGCACTAAAGGGAGCGGGTCTGGTCATTGTTCCCACCTCCAACGCCTACGCCAGCCAGGAGAGATGGGAGAAGATGATAGCCGGGAACGCCCTTGCCAACGGCATCTTCTTCCTCAGGGTCAACAGGGTGGGACGGGAGGAGAAACAGTCCTTTTACGGCAAAAGTTTCTGCATGGACACTCACGGTGAACTGGTTCATCGGCCTGCCGGTTCGAGGGACTCGGTCCATATTACAGCCATCGAACTCGATGAGGTGACCAGAACCAGAGAAGAGTGGGCTTTTTTCAGGGATCGCAGGGAGAGCCAGTACGGCGAGTTGGGAGGGCGTCTTCCAACGGCGGACAAACTGGGATTGCCCTCAGGACTCTATTCAGGAGGGAAAGATGGCAATTGAACCTATAAACATGGATCGAGGGTACAAGGTCACTTTCCTTTTCGTAATGGCCCTGCTGTCGCTGCTCCTCCTTTTTACGGGCTGCCAGTCCATAAACCCATTATCGAAATTCGGCGTTGTCGATGCTACACCTGAAGAGGCGAGGATCAGGAAGCTCATGAAGTGGCATTCAGGCCGCGTCGAAGTTTACCGTGAATTCCGGACCGTGTTCACCGCGCGCGCTGTGTACCTTTCCGACGAGATCCAGGAACTGGCCACGGATTGGGAGGCCAAATCGAAACTGATGAGCCCCGAGGAACGAGCGGTGCTTGAAAAAAGGTTCCTGGGTGACGATGCACAGCTCATCAAGGTCCTGGTTGGATTTTATTCTCCCGAGGAGGAACATAACGACCTTTCCCGGGAAAACTCAGACTGGATCACGTATCTGAAGAATCCGGATGGGACCGTTACGAGGGCCACCTGCCTTGACGTGGATGAAGAAAATGCGAGGATATACATGAGGTTCCTGAAGTGGGACCTTTCTTGGGCAAAGCTCTATCTCCTGTGTTTCCCCTTCTCACCAGATCTTCACACCCCTGAGGATGGCTGGCTCAGCATGGTGATCTCCGGACCTCAAGGGCAGGGTGAGATACGCCTGCAGGTTGCGCCACCCGGCGACCAGCCATGATCATTCTCGCGTCGGATACTTCGACATCTTCGGGCAGTGTGGCTCTGCGGGATCAGGAGGGAAAAGTACTGCGGGAGAATCTGGACAGTGCCAGACCCCACAGCGAGACCCTGCTGCCGGCGGTGGAGAGAATCCTGGGCCGTGCCGGCTTGGTGCGGAAGGATGTTCAGGCCATCGCTGTTGGTACCGGTCCGGGTGCCTTCACCGGCCTGAGGGTTGGCCTCGCGACCTTTAAAGCCTGGGCAGCGGCATCCGGGCTGCCCCTCATACCGGTGGTTTCAATGGATGCTGTCGCTTGGCCCTACCTGAAGGATGGAACCCCGACCGTAGTGCTGGCCGATGCACGAAAGGGGGAGGTTTACGCTGCGTATTATCCATCCCTTGAAGAGGGAACACTCCCCCGCATGCAAGGGGAGGTGATGTTGGTCCCCCATGAAAGTGTCTTGACCTGGGTGTCAACATTAAACGATCCCGATGCACGCCTGATCGGCACCGGACTTCCCCTTTTGGCGGAAAAAGGTCTGTTGGGTGATCTTGAGGATCTTGGGGATGATTCCGGTGCACCGGATGCTGTCTGGATCCTTGATCTGGCCGAGATCCTCTTCTCCATCGGGCGTACTGTCGATCCTTCAGATCTGGTTCCTTGCTATGTACGTCCCCCTGATGCAAAAAAAGCCTCACCGGGCACAATAGTCATCGGCATATCCGACACCGGTGACCGTACAGGCAGTTGAAGAACAGCGGGTTGGGTATTTCACAGATCATGCAACTATTCTTAAGGCCGATGACACCCGCGGATCTTGATTCCGTGATCCGGATAGAGGAGCAGGCTTTCCCACACCCCTGGACCCGTGATCAGTTCCTGTCCGAACTTCAGCGTGGACCTGTTTCACGGTGCCATGTGGCTGTGATGGGGGATTGTGAAGTTTATACCGCCCCAAATGCCTGCTCTATTGAGGGACCGGTTGCGGGGTTCATCATGGGCTGGTTGGTTGTAGATGAGTTTTATATCAATAATATTGCAGTCGCGCCTGAAGCACGCAGACGTGGTGTCGCCGCCGCGCTTCTCGAACAGTCCATTCGGGAGGCGACTGAGCTGGGAGCGGTATGGTGCCGACTGGATGTCAGGGCTTCTAATACACCGGCCAGGAATCTCTATGGACGATTCGGGTTCAAACCCATTGGGACTCGAAAGGGGTATTACCATAACGGAGAGGACGCGGTTGTGATGGGAAAAGAACTTACAAGCAGGGTCTAGGGTCTAGGGTCTGGGATCTAGATTTAGAACCTGGAACCTGGAACCTAGAACCTAGAACCTAGAACCTAGAACCTGCCTTTCTCTGTCTTCCCCTGCCTTCCCCTTTACAAACCTGTGGCCATTGATTACTATTTGCTCTTCCTGCGGGCATAACTCAGCTGGTAGAGTGTCAGCTTCCCAAGCTGAAAGTCGCGGGTTCGACTCCCGTTGCCCGCTCCATCAATAAAAAGCCGCCGATTCGGCGGCT
>Ga0114923_10000595_pt1 | contig 27637 bp, 32 predicted proteins | sample SumtaG_FD_89578 | JGI IMG/M metagenome (GOLD analysis project Ga0114923, IMG submission 89578) | Deep subsurface microbial communities from Indian Ocean to uncover new lineages of life (NeLLi) - Sumatra_00157 metaG | ecosystem: Environmental > Aquatic > Marine > Oceanic > Sediment | place: near... | reverse complement strand
TAACTCAAAATCTACTTTCTGATAACCACGAATTTGCAAGTTCTTATCGATAAAAATTTGAAAATGATGGGGGCAAATCAACCCTTTTTGAATTGAAATTGTTGCGAGATGAGTATTTCCTCTCAATTCTCTCCCGGGAATGCCAACAATGTCCCTTGTTTTGCAAACTGGACAAATAACTTGTATTTTGTTAGTTTTACTATAAACTACCATTAGAATTTTCACATCATATAATCAAAAGTAGGGTTCATCTTCTTCTTTAAAATGAGATATTTAAACTTCAATGATTCTTAAAACTATTTCTTGATTTTCTTACATCTGAAATTCCCATTTAAGTTGTAAAATAGCAATCTAGCCCCCCAATGTCCAATTTCAAGCCAAAGAGCCTAAACTAATCTTTAAGTTTTAGTAATGCTTTCAATTATTATTCTCTTCAATTAAGATTAGGAATTAGAAATGCAAGATAGAACCTCTAAAATGGATGTTTTTTTCAATCCTAAAACAGTTGCGATAATTGGAGCATCAGAAAGTTTCAGGTTTGGTTATGGGACAACGTCTTATCTTTTAAATTCAAACTTTAAAACATATCCCGTGAATATAAGAAGTGATACGATTCTTGGACATAAGGCTTATAAGAATATCAAAGATATTCCTGACGCTATTGATTTAGCAATAATCCTTATTGGGAATGAATATGTACTTCAAGCAATAAAAGATTGTGTTGAAAAAGGTGTAAACGGGATAATAATTGAGTCGGCTGGTTTTGCTGAAACAGGAAAAGAAAAATTTATTAAGATCCAAGAAGAAATCGAACAAATAGCAAAAAAGACAGGAATCCCAATGATTGGGCCAAATTGTATCGGAGTTACTAATTTTCATAATCAATTCACTACCTCAGATATGGATTTCGTTCATGCAGGCAAGGGAAATATCGCAGTTATTGCTCAATCAGGTGTATTAGGGAATATTTTTATAGATTGGGCTAATAGTAATGGGATTAATTTTTCAAAAGCAATCACAATTGGAAATAAAGTTGATGTTGATGAGGTAGATTTATTAGATTATTTAAATAAAGATCCGGAAACAGATGTAATAACTCTTTATTTGGAAGGTACGAAAAGAGGTTTAAAATTGAAAAGTGTACTTAGCAACATGAGGAAACCCGTTATTATTCTTAAAAATGGAAGGAGTGAAATTGGCACAAGAGCAGTTAATAGCCATACGGGTTCTATAGCAGGAAATGACAAAATATATGGAGCTCTTTTTAAACAATATCCAAGTGTCTTTAGAGTTGATAATTTTTTTGAAATGTTTAATATTGCCCAGGTCTTTGCTACTCAACCATTACCAAAAGGAAAAAACGTAGCGATAGTTACCGGTTCAGGCAGTTTGGGAGCCATAGCATGTGACGAAATAGTTAAACAGGGCCTAAGGCTAGCTAAGTTAGATGAAAACACAATAAATAAAATTCAATCGGTGATCCCCAATTGGGTATCCATACGTGGCACCATTGATTTAGGTCCATCAATGTTTGAGACTTTTGTTCCATCAGTTAAAGCAATTTTTCAAGACGATGGTGTTGATTGTGTGTTATTTATCTTTTCTGTTCCGAGAGTACCACTTCAAAGAATGTCTTCCTATGCATTGGAAGGAGTAAGAGCACAATTAAATACATTAAAAAAATCTGTGGAAAAATCAAATAAACCCTGTATTCTTGTTTGTTTTGGTTCGAGATGGACTTTTGACTTTGTAACAGAAGCAGCACTACATTCAGAGTCAAATTTAACTATTCCTATAATGACCCGAATTAATCAAGCGATTAAAGCGTTTAAAATGATGGAAGAGTATAATAGAATAAAAATTAATAATATAACTTAACTTACAATATTATTTTTTAGATTTTTCTCAATTTTTCTCCAATACTTATTTCGATCTTATTTTAAAAATTGGACTCCAAATTCTTTTAATTTAATTTTAATCACCTTTTAATTAAGAAAAATAATAAAATTAAAGTGATAAAAAAATGGTTGATGTGTCTATTTTTAGTAATGCATTAGAAGAAATCGTTAATTGGTTTGTGATTCAGCCAATATACGCTCAAATATTGGTTTTAGTTGGTGTTATAGCAATTCTAGCACTCACGGTTGTTATCGTGTATTATGTTTTGAAAGGAGTTGCTTACTTGGTGTATTACATTCTAAAAGGTGTTTATTATCTATTGAAAGGATTAGGTTTACTCTTCTATAAGCTTTTTGAAGCATTATACTACGCAATTTCAGGAATTCCTAAGCCTAACGGTAGTAATCCAGCCCAAGAACAGCAAGTCCCTCCACAAGTTGAGAGACAGCCCGAAATAATAGTCAAGGTTCCAAAAACCTACCAACCGGTTAATCCTGATATTACCTTTTGCAGTGAATGTGGAAGTAAATTCTCAGATTCGATGAGCCAAACGCTATCAAATAAAGGAGTTGTATACTGCATCCACTGTGGTAAAGGATTTCAGAGCCAATCAGTTAATGTTGAATCTTAATCTTTTTTATAATTTTTTTCTTTTTTTAAGAATAGCTTTTCCATCCACTTAGGTAAGATTAATCCCCCATAGGTGAAAATTAGAGAGATTAATGCTAGTAACCTACCTATGATAATTATTGGAACAAAAGGGACTAACACTTCTAAAGTGCTGGCAATGGGAAATAAAATAAAACCGAAGAGGAGTAACCTTCCTTTAATTTTAATGCGATCATTTTCTGATTTTAAAGATTTACTTGCCAGCCAAAAACCTGATATTAAAACTATAATTAATTGAGTTAAAAGATAAACCTCGTTAAATGGGGCATAATCCATCTGAATTTCGTTTAATAAAGTTCCTAAAATATCTGTATCATAAAAGATTAAACTTAAATATACAATTTCAACGATGAAAGCCACAACTCCGATAAATATTAAATACTTCTCTCGTTTTTCAGGTTGAATCCCTGAAAGATTCAGTATCGCCATTATCCAAAAGAACAAAAATGCCCCCCCCATACCTCCATGAAAAAAGAAATGAATCTCCATTGAGGGAACTACATCAAAAAAAACTATACTAATAAAATTTATGGCTACTCCCGACCATGGAAATGCTACGCCTATAAATCCAATCCCCGCATAAAGGAAAGTTTTATCTTTTATACTAAAATATTTTGAAATTACTTTAACCCCAACAAATAACACAATTCCTATATAAATTAAGGTAAAAATACCTAAGAGCATAAGACTCAAACTTAAGATCAACTTTTACACCTTCTAATTGAATTTTATTTTCCTATTATTATACCGGTTTTACGTTATTATATTTATAAATTTTTCTGTTAATAAACTAGTCGATATAAAAAAATATAAGAACTATTTGCTGACATTATTTTACTTATTTATGAAAATGAGAATTCTTTTAGTCTAATCGTTTGATTAGACTTATTTTAAATATCAGTTTATTATTTTATCTTCCTTTTCTCCTAATATTATTTATTTCTGGCTTCAATTCAAGGTTTTTTCGTATAATACCACGGCAAAAGGTTCCCCCTCATCGTATGAAAACCCTAAATCTTCGACTAAATTTACTATTTTCGGGGAACAGAATACATGATAAATTTTATTTTCCCTATCTTGAAATTCTTTTCGAAGAAAAATTTTAATTAGTTCAATCGTAATTTCGGGTTCCCCATATACTATCATCCAAACATCTTCAACATCTGGGTTTTCTTGAATTGAAATACTTTTAAATTTAACTATTTGGAGTATTGCCTTAGAATTTACAGTGTACCATTCACCATCTTCCTCTGAAATATTTTTTATTGGTTTATATCTCCAACCCATACAAACCTCATTACCAGAACCGATATTGAAATTTTGATAGAGCCCCTTAGCGTTATCTGCAGAAATCTTTTTAACATCTAAAGGGTGGGTTTTAAATTGCTTGATCTTTTGCCTTTCTACACTCAAAACATTCATGCTTTTTTTTCTTTTAAACCCAAAATATTTTGCTAATGCCACAGAACCTAAGTTTTTAGAAGATGTATCATATTGAGCTACTTTTGCTTTTACTTGTGAAGCATAAAATAACGCATACTTAATCATCTCTCTACCAATACCTTTTTTTTGATAATCATTTTTCACTCTTCCTCCTTCAAGCCATGCAATTTCTTTAGAAACAAGTTTTACTCGTCCAAATCCGACCATTTCTTCTTTTCTCTCATCAAGAAATGTTCCATAATTCATACAATTTTCATCTTGAAGCCAATTTTCTATAACTTGAGGTATATAATCCTCTCCCTCCCATATATCCTTACTTATTTCTTTGATAGCAGGAATGTCGTCTGTTGTTAGCTTACGATAATATAGCTTCATCTTAATAATCTAAACATTTTTTTAGGAAATTGTATGAATTATAATTTTTAATTAGTCAGTTTTGATTCTCCTTCGTTTTGAAATATCTATTAAATAAATTAAAATAAAAAAGTAAAGCAAAAAGAGAATGGATTATCACGCAGATAAAAAAACCTAGAGTTATAAATATAAAACCCAAGAAAAGTCCAAGTAAAAAGGAAATGATTAGAAATATTCCTAAAATCCTCAAATTCTTAAAAGTAAACCAAGTATGGAAGTGATAAAGTGAGAAAAACAAACTAGAAATAATTAAAACCAATATAAAATCTAAATTGAGTGAATGAAATAGAAAACTGAGTAAGTAATATCGAAAAATCAGTTCTTCCATAATCATTGTTAGCAGAAAAAGTGATAGGATAACTAATCTTTTTTTTTTAGTGATTAATGCCTGGATGACATCATGCTCTTTTATCAACTCAAGACTTTCAGTGTTAAAACCAAAAATATCTATTAATTCTCCTAACGTGAAAAGTACAATCAAACCACCAAATATTATTAAAAATGTGTATAAATTAATAGCTTGTGGAATAATATTTTCTACATATAATCCAAAAAACATTGGTAGAATTAAAAGTAAGGAAATAACACTGATAATAATATACTTTCTATTCTTTTCCAAGCTATTCACTTAAAATTAAGAATTGTTATTCATTCATCCTTTAGATTAAAAGTTAAGCAGGATAATCGTTTTTTGAACCCATAAGTGTAGTTGTTTCTTCGATCCACTGAGATAATTCATTATCTACTCTACAAAATGTAACTATTTTATCCAAATCTTTTAATTTACTAAAGGAACATTCAACAATGACATCCCAACCCCCATAGACAGGGGTTGCATATGTAATTTTCCAATCCTCATCTTGATCAGATGATTTTAAATTTGTTAGTTTTTTTACAACTTCCCATTCAGTGCCAATTACTTTTAACCTAATTAATATATAACCTCGATAGTACATAACAATCATTTATTTTTATCTTTCATTTATTTAAAATGTTTTTAATTCTCAACTAATACTAATTTAAGAATGGATACAAATCTAAAGGTTTATAAAAAAATTAGAGGATGATTTTAGTATAGAATTATTTTATAAAATCCCTAGAATAAGTTAAATGAGTTTACTATGAGTGAAAATTCTTCGAAAAAAAATAAAGATCAAAAAATATTTGTTGATTTGCCTTTACATTTACTTTTAATGTGGGATTTAGATGGAATCATTCAGTATGGAAATTTTGGATGGACTGAGAAATTGGGGTATGAATCGGAGGAGTTGATAGGAAGGAAATTTTTAGATTTTGTTCATCCTGATGATAAAAAAGCCACAATCAATGAATTGAACAATTTCTCTAAAGGAATTACAACCTTCACATTTGAAAACCGCTACCGTCTTAAAGATGGCACATATAATACATTCCAGTGGGCGGCTAATGTCAATCTAGAGAAAAGGATTTTTTTTGGAATTGCTCATGATGTTTCAGAACTAAAAAAAATTATAAGTGAGAACGAGCGAAACCTTAAAGAAGCTCAAGCCATAGCTCATATTGGTCATTGGAAACTCAATCCTATTTCCTTAGAAGTATCGGGATCCGATGAATTATTTAATATTTTTGACCTTAATGATGACGCTAATATACTTGAAGCCTTTTCTGAGGTGGTTCACCCTGATGACAAAGAATTTGACCTTAACACCATTAACAGAGGGATGAAGGAGGGGATAGCCTGGGATATTGAACATCGATTGATTACCAAGAATGGTATTGAAAAGTGGGTTCATGCTATTGGTGAGCCTATTAAAGATGAGACGGGTAAGGTTATCAATGTATTGGGGACAATACAAGATATTACTGAGCGTAAAAAATTAGAAAAAAATCTACAAGAATCTGAAGTAAAATACCGTGAAGCTTTCAATCGAGCTGAAATATATAAAGACCTATTCGCACACGACATTAGTAATATACTCCAAAACATTAAAACTTCTAATGGTCTATTAAAACTGTGGAAAGACAACCCTGAGGATTCGAATATAATCAATGAAGTTATACAGATTGTGGACAACCAAGTTCTAAGAGGAGCTAAACTAATTTCAAATATTCAAAAATTGTCTCAAGTTTCAAAGAAAGTAGAATCACTTAAAAAAATAGGACTAATGGAAAAACTCAATGAAGCAATTCAGTTTATTCAAAAAAGTTATTCCGGGAGACTCATAAATATAAAAATAGATTCTCTAATTAGTGAACCAACAATAATCGGAAATGATTTATTATTAGATATCTTTGAGAATCTATTGATCAATGCTGTTAAATATAATGAAAACTCAGAGATTAAAATTCTAATAAAAGTCTCAAGAGCTACTGAGGATGATATAAAATATTACAAATTTGAGTTTATAGATAATGGGATTGGGATATCAGATATCATGAAAGAAGGAATCTTTAATGGGACAACAAAAAGCGAAGATAAAACAAAAGGTATGGGATTAGGGTTAATTTTAGTAAGAAAAATAATTCTTAGTTTTAAAGGTAAGGTTTGGGTAGAAAATGCAGTAAAAGGTGATCTAAGTCAAGGGAGCAACTTTATAATCCTACTCCCGGAGGTTTTATGAGATGGCATCAATTTTCATTGTTGAAGATGAGTTTTCACTATTAAGATTATACGAACTTATTTTAACTGCTTATGGTCACACAGTAGTAGCAGTTGCGAAAAATGGGGAAGAAGCAGTAAAAAATACAAATCTATTTCCTCCAAGACTGACATAATCATTATGGATCATCGAATGCCAATTAAAAATGGTATAGAAGCATCTAAAGAAATTTTGGAAATCAATAAAGATGCAAATATTATATTTGCTAGTGCAGATAAAGACGCTCGGAAACAGGCTAGGATGTTAGGAGCACTCTCTTTTAAAGATAAACCTTTTAGTAATGAAAAATTGATGAGGAATATTGAAAAAGCTCTTAAAAACACCCTTATAAGAAATGCTTTTTAACCTTTTCAATAAGGAAAATTTAGAATATTTCAATCTCGTTATTTCTCTATTGTGAAAATAGTGTAAAAAAAAAAAGGAATAGTGTTTAAATATTATCATTTTTACTCAAATTTATAAATAATTTCTTTTATTTGATAATAAGATGCTTTAAGTCGATTCTAAGATAAATTTGGTTGCACTCATAAAATAAGATAAGTTTAATCCAAAAGCTTTTTGTGATTAATCAAAAATTTAGAAAGAAAGCTTCCAGGTAATAAGAAAAGGACATATCAACTTAGGGTGTTAGTTTCAATTTAATAAAAAAATAACAAAATTCAAAGTTTATATTGAAGATCCAATACAACATTCGAGTTTAAACCATGCTACGACAAATTTTTTTTATCTTAGAAGATGAGATAATTTATTATAGAAGTTACGCGAAAGGGATAGATCCTTCAATTTTAACTGAAGTGTTTTTGAGCATCAAGAAAGATGTTTTTAATGAATTTGGAGAGGAAACTGGTACTTATGATTTCTTTGATTCAAGAATTCTTTACACTATTGAAAAAGATCTCAATTTATTAATACTCTTTGTACTTGGGTATTCTGATGAGATTAAGAGTGCTAAACCCCATATACTGAGAATAAAGAAGAGATTTTTAGAATCATTCCGTCAAAATATCAAAGAAAAGGATATATCCTTGAAAAGCGAAGAAATAGATCCTATTCTTGACGCAATCCAACGAAATTTTAAAGTTAAAATATCTATAGTCGGACTTTCTGGTGTAGGAAAAACTACTATAACACAATTGATTAAAGCAGAAGAGGTTCCTCTGGAACATATTCCTACTATTACAGGAAAGGTTGCTACAATTAAACTCGAAGGAATTAGTCTATATATATGGGATTATGCGGGTCAAACAGAATTTGATTATCTTTGGGAGAAATTTATGATGGGTTCAGATGCCATAATTTTAATGACAGAGTCAACCCGAAAAAATCTTGAAAATAGTAAGCGTTTCATAGAAATTGCAAAAAAAGCTGCACCATTTGCTCGTTTGGCTGTTATAGCTAATAAACAAGATTTACCTGAAGCGTTAAAATTAGAAGAAATTGAAAAGATAATGATGAGTAAAGTTTATACATTAGTCGCCATCGCACCTGATAGTCGAGATAAAACTATCAGAATTATAGCAGATCTTTTGGATATGAATCCTCAAGTATCACCTTTGCTGAAACCTATCTTTGAAAGGGATCTCTTAATTACCAGTGGGAAAAGTGCACTAGGACAAGGAAATCTTGAAGAAGCAGTAAGAATTTTCGATAAAGTTAGTTCTCTTTGCGTTGAGATTGGAGATGATTCTCAAGCCATTGAGTATAAATCTAAAGCTGATAAGTTAAGAATATTTCTAAAATAAATCAAAATTACGTTTTAGTTATTATGAAAATTCAAAAGAATACTAAGGTAACAAACAGTTTAGAACAAAGAAAGGCTAAATTTATAAATTCTTTGATAGAAATTAAAAAGTTCAGCAAAAGGTGTGTTATTTTTGATTTACTCAAGTTTAAATATATTATCTTTTACCAAATAATAAGAATTAATAATATTATATCCAAAAAATAAATAAAATTATAGAATTAAGGTACAATAATAATGGCAACAAAGATCACGTTTATAGGAAAACCCGAAATGGGTAAGACAACCTTAAAAAAGGTCCTTTTTGAAGGTGAGGATCCCAACGAGCTCATATTATTTCCACTGGAAGCTACAATAGGGATTAAATATTCTATACATGAATTTATGGATTCCAAAGTTAGTTTAATTGATGCTCCTGGACAATCATTACAAGTAATTTTAGAAGATGAACAAAAACAATTAATTGTATTTGGTGATAGTAGTGCGATAATTTATGTTTTTGATTATCCTACATGGATTTCTGATTCTCAAGACGTTATTGATGATATTAAAAAAATCTATGAAATAAATAAAAAACATGCATTCGGAGCAAAAATCATATTATTTCTCCATAAGGTCGATCTTCTAATTAAGAAAAAAATTGGTAGTATGCTTGCGTTAATTAAAAGACAAATTATAAGACAATTAGATCTTCCTGAGGAACTTTCAATTTATTTTACAAGTTTGCATCCAAATCTAATTTATACTACATTCAACGCAATATCTAACACAATTAGTATTTTTTCAAAGGAAACATCAACTTTAAAAGAAATCATCAGAAAATTTTTGGGGAATTTGTCTAAAACTAGTTGTTTTGTGTCAAATAATGATGATAATCTTGTTATACAAGAATCTACAAGCGATTTTGATGCTAGTATACTGTATTATTTATATGAAAAAATATATCAACTAACTATATCACCAGAAAATATTCCTTCAGATTCTACTATTGTAAGTCTCGGTTCTAAATTGTTAACTATGAAAATTGAAGACATAGGCTCCTTTCATTCCAATTTTAAAAATTTAATCATTTTTTCAGAAGAACTAGAGAAAGATGATATGATTGGAATAGTAGATAATTTAAAGAAGGAATTAAGTCAATCTTTTAATTAGCTTTCACAAATTATAATGATATAGAAAATGCTACGACAAGTTTTTATTGTACTAAATGACAAATTGGCTTATCAGAGAAGTTATGCTAAGGGTATAGAGAATTCTCTTTTTAAAACTGTATTTCAAAAAGTCAAGAAAGAAGTACTTTCTGAATTTGGTACTGAAACAGGAACTTATGAATTTTTTGAATACAAGCTCTCCTTTATTAAAGACAACGGCTATAATCTCATTTTTATTTTTGTATCAGGATTGGGTGATGAGTTTAAAGATATAGAACCTCAATTAAAGAAGTTTAAAAAGGAGTTTATAGATTTTTATGGAGATTTGATGAAAAATGAGGAATTTGAGATAATTAATGAAGTTCTGGACCCGATTGTAGATAGTATTCATAGAAATTTGAAACCAAAAATCTCAATTATTGGTTTTTCAGGCGTTGGGAAGACTACTACCACTAAATTAATAAAATCAGAAGAAATACCTATGCAACATATCCCTACAATTACAGGTGAGGTAGCTACTATTAAGATTGGCAAATTACACTTCTTTCTCTGGGATTTCGCAGGTCAAGACCAATTTGATTTCCTTTGGGAAAAATTTATTAAGGGAAGTGATGCTGTTCTTTTGATGACAAATTCGACTTTAGAAAACCTTGATAAAAGCAGATCTTTCTTTACATTAGTGAATAAAATTGTCCCATCTGCTCGCCTCGCAATAATAGCAAACAAACAAGATCTACCCGAAGCGATGAAAGTTGAAGAAATAGAAAGATTAATGGGCAATAAAACATATTCAATGGTGGCAATTGACCCTAACAATCGATCCAAAATGATCCGAATAATTGCAGATCTGTTAGATATGGATACAAGTGTATCACCTTTATTACAACCTATATTTGAAAGAGATAAATTAATGGATAAAGCCCAAAAAATAATAGAACAAGGAGAATTTGAAGAAGCTGTTACAATATTTGAAAATATTAGCAATCTTTGTCTTGATTTAGGAGATGACTCTCTAGCCATTGAATTTCAAAATAAAAGCGATAAAATCAGAAAAATATTAAAATCTCTATAATAACTGAAATCAATGGTATTTTATCTTAGACTCTTTCATTTATCCACTACCAAGTTCGAGTTATATTTTGCATAAAAACTAAAACTTTTTCATTTTCAAGAGGAACAATATTAGATTGAAATACTATTTGATTCCCATTAAATGGTAAAATAAATTTCATTTCTTTAGGAGTTTTATCAGAAAGAGAATCTTCAATCTTAATTTGTGCTAATTCGGCAATTTCCTTCGGTAGAAGTGTACTTATATTTTTACCTATAATGTTTTCAATTGAAAATACTTTTTCTACTATTTTTTCGATTTTCAAATCTAATTTAAAATCTAGTAGAACTCCGGTTTTTGTAATTCTGAAAATGGAGAATGGCACATATTTAAAGAGAATATTATTTCTTATTTCATTTTCATGTAATTTTTCTCTATTTTGCATTCTTTCTATAGCTGTGCCTAATTCTAACCCCATAGTGATAATTAGATCCATTTCCTCAGGTAACAGCTGTTTGTTGTCTTGAAAAATCATGTTTATTGACCCAATAATTTCAAATTTCGAAAATAAAGGGATAACTGCGCTTGAGGAGACATCCATTCCTTCAAAAAATTTATCTATAGGCTCTGGAAAATTATTATTAATAAGTGCTACACCTTTTACAAAAACTATATCGTAAGGATTTTTATTAATATCTAATTCATGATTTTCTAAGAAGAAATATGAAGGGAAACCTTTATGAACCTTGATTCTCGCTATACCTTCTTGCTTATCTGTCAAATATATTCCGCATCCTTTAAGATCAAATAAATCAATGAAGTTATCACGTATGTTAGATAGTAATCCTGGTAAATCATTGGCTTGGTTAGCTAGGCTTATGATTTTATTTAGGATATCTGTTTTTTTCACTTGTTCTTTGAGTTTATCTTCGATTACATGGATATCCGTCATATCATGAAAAATGTATTGTATAAAGTATTGATCTGCTAACTGGATTTCGTTAATAGTCACTTCCAGATACATCGGGGTACCAGTTGACTTTTTAATTCTCGAAATGATGGGGGGAGGTTGGTCAATTAAATGCTTAACCATGTTTGGATCCACTAATCCTTCATCAAACAAATCAAACTTTAGAGCTTTGTGACCGATAATTTCGTCTTTTTTTTTTTCAATTAAGTTTTCGGCTTCTAAATTCACATCAACGAGTATTCCTGAATCCCTATTCATTATTAAAATTGCATCTCGTGCTGCTTTAAATAGAGCTTGATATCGTTGTTCAGCCATTACTAATGTTTTTATTGCAGGTTTAACAGATTCGAAGTATGAATAGAAGAAATTTCTAACTTCTTGTAATTTACTAACGTCTGCTTTGAAATCTTTTGGTTCATGATCGAAAGCTTGATAAGCATCCTCAAGTTTAATAATATATTGAGCAAATCCAGCAAGAAGCTCACTAGCCAGCATTAAAGTTAGATTAACGCTTGATTCTGTTACCAAAGAAAGTAAAAAGCTCTCATAACCACCTCTAGCAAAAGGGCTTATAAGTTTGAAAAATAAATTTGCTGTTTTGTACTCATTAAATATATGGATGAAGACGCCTTGAGTAGGAATATCCATTAAGAACCGGATCTTACTCAGAATTTCACCTTCTAATGACTTTGGTGCTTTTAAAACTATTGTTGGTCCGTACAGAGGGTCAAAACGACTAAGAATTAATGCTATTTCCAAGATCTTTCACGATTCTAAAGAATTTACTTTCGATTTTTAAGTAAAAATTGAATTATTTAAATTTTTGTTTAACAGATTATTTTTAAATTAAATTAGCATAATAGAGTTCTCTGAATTTAATTCTATGTTTCAATAGATAATCCAATTAGTTGAATAAAAGGTTTCATAATTTTTTTACATTTAACTAAAACCTTTAAATGGGGATCAATCCAATTTCATTTAAAGAAAATCTTATAAAAAGATCTAACTATTATCTAATAATGACTATGGAAGAATATTTACAATCCACAGAATTTTTCGATTTTGATGAAAAATCTGTAAGTAAAAAAGCTATCGAGATTACAGAAAACTGTACTACCGAAAGGGAAAAAGCTATAGCTTTATTTTATTGGGTTCGAGATGAAATTAAATACAATATGCTAACATACGTACCTCGTATTAAAGCTAATTTTAAAGCTAGTGAAACTCTGCGGAGAAATGATGGATTTTGTGTTTCAAAATCCATTCTTTTATCAACTTTCGCTAGAGCAGTGGGAATTCCTGCGCGTATTCATTTAGTAGATCTAATTAATCACAAAATGTCTCAGAAAATTGCTGATTTTATGGGAACATGGACTATGCATTATCACGGATATAGCGAATTCTATTTAGATGGGAAATGGGTGAAGCTTACTCCATCGTTTGATAAAGCGACTGCCATTAAAGGAGGGTTTCTCCCAATGTGTGAGTTTGATGGTGAATGTGACGCAGTTTTTCCGGAATACGATGATGAAGGAAATCAATTCGGGGAGTATACTATGGATAGAGGTGTTCATGCGGATCTACCTTTAGAAGATATCGCAAAAGTCTTTGAAGAAAAATATCCCGCGCTTCATGGTCTTATGAATGACTCCAAAACAAGTAAAAAATAAAACTATAGCCTAAGAAAAAAAGCTAACTTTTACCAAAATATTCTTTTTTTAACCCTAAATCTCGTAAAAATATTTTATATTTCCCTAACTTTCCCCCATAATTGCCAGCTGAAATTTTTATAAGCCCTTCAATATCTATAATTCCCTCTATTACTTTTAACATTGTTTTTTGAATCGTTTCAATATCAAGAGCGTTAAAAATGATTTCTGGGATAGATTTTACACTCTCAGGAACTTTAAATTCTCCTTGAGATAACTTACCTTTTAATGTGGGGCAATAGGGGTGATTTGTGGAAGGTCCAATTTCTGGAAAATTAGTTTCTGGTTTTGATCCTGCCGAGCAAACATCAAAAGTGGTGCAAACATCATCAATTTCGGCAATAATTTTCACGGCTTCTCTCCCTGCAATAATTCCTGTATCAATAGAGTTACAAAATAACCATAAATTACCTCCCATAACCCCTGGAGCATAAGATAATTCATTTTCAATCAAAAAATCATGTCCCATCATTATTGGGACCGAAATTAGATTTCGGTTATAAATCTCCACGATCCATTCATATCCATCCCCACAATGTCCTACATTATCCATCATTTTGAATTTTTTTTCAGTTGTCGAAGGATAATAATCGAACACAGCAGTAGTGGGAATCACAAGAATCCCCTGTCTCATTCGTCTTCCTAATTGATCGTAGAATTTCGCTGTAGCTTTTTTACCGGTGCCAGTTACCCATAACTGAACAATTGCTCCTATTCTACCATCAATCGTTTCATCTTCTCTAAGCCATCTTACAATTCCACCCTCCGCGTCCCCAAAAACCGTTGAAGGGAGTGCTGTAAATGCATTTATTGCCCTGTTTAAAAATTCAGCATCTTGAGCAGTAACCATTAATTGAACACAAAGCCCCTCAAATGCCTCACAGAATGTATCTTCAATTATTGTCATTTTCAAAGATTTAAAATTTAGTTTTTATAATATTTTTAAGATATTACATGATCGAATAAAAATTTAAATCAAAAGCTTATTAATTCTATAATATTAAATTAAATACTAGAAATACATACACAGAGATTAAATGAAATGCCCCGTGCGATAATTTTGTATGAAATCGATGAATCATTTGGGCCAAATATTTTGGCTGATTATTATCTAAAACAAGATGATAAGATACCATCTATAGTATTGAAGGAATTTTCCGAAAAGCATGTAAAAAAAGGTTACTCAGACGTAACAACACGAAATGATGAAAATCGTTTCTATTCAAATAAAGTTAATGCTGAATCAATCAATAAAGATAATCTCTACTTAAGTTTTATCTTAGAATCTTCTGAGGATCTTATCTCTTTAAAGAGCTTTTTTGAAAATATTGAAACTAAAGTTATTCAAGATTTTTCAACCGACAAGAAAAAGATGACTGAAATCCTTAAAAATAGTCTAAAATCAATATTGAGTTTAGCTCAAAAACTGCAAGAACCAAAAATTATAAAGGAAATATTGAATGAGAGGACTAAGAAAATGCTTGATGACAGCTTACTCCAAGAAGCAAGAGAATTGATTGATCTAGGTGAAGAAGTCCCTGAAAAACTCGCTGATGAGGTAAAAGTTGCTGAGGAATTATTAAAAAATAAAGAATATCGGAAAGCAAAAAAAAGTTTTTTGAAAGCCTCAGAATTAGCAATGCTCATTCAAGAGGAAGAAATTGCTTCTTTCTTAGATAATAAAGCTGAACATGTTGGGAAGATCCCTGATTTACTAAAAGAACGTGATAGTCTAAATAGAGAAATTGAGAAAATAGCAAGTGAATTACAAGGGAATAAATTATATTTATATGATTTACTCATTGATCCTATCGATAGATTAATCGAAATTTCAAATAATATAGAAGAAAGCGAACTAAGTGATGAGTTAATGAAATTTAAAAATAATACCCAAAGAGCAAGTCGGCTTGCAAATGATTTAAAGGGAATAGATAATAAAATAAAGGATAATATAAGTAAAATATAATTTATTCTCTAGAATCCTCATCAAGGGAAGTCTCTTCAATCGCAGGTGACACATATTCTCCAATATCTCCAAAAATGCTTTTAGCTATCTCAAATCCCCACTTTGTCGGGAATTTTAATGCATTTTTAATCAATTCTTCCCCAATTTCATTGTTTAGCTCAAATTTATGAATCTCTGGGTTACTTTCAAGAATTAAACTAAATTTCTTCCCTGCCGTGCCTTGTGGTACAATTAATAATGCTTCATCAATAGCCTTTTGCTCAATCGCGTCTTTTAGACGTTTGGCTGCATAATAACCTGCGACTCCTGCACTTCTGTCAAAAGTTTTAATAGAAGGAATTTCTAAACCCCATTTTTTACCTTCTGCTTCGATTAACACTGCTAAAGTTTGAGCCCTTTTTCCAAGCATAAACTTAAACTCCATTTGAGTTTTAAATTGCTTTCCTTTTTCCTCCCCAACCATATTGATACATTTTAATGTAGCACCAGCAATAGATTGGGGATTAACTTCTATAGAATATTCTTCCTCTGCTAAAATATCCTCAATCGTCTTTTTAATAACTTCTCTGGGTTTTGAAAAATCAATCACTTCTTCTTCGGTCTTCGATTGAGGTCTCGCTGTAGCAACTATATCTCCCCCAACTTCTAAAAGTTCTTCAACTGTCATTTCTTCCATAACAACTTTATCAATAAATCTTCGGCAAAGTTTAATGGAGTTCCTTGGATTTCCATGTGTTTTTTCGAAAATCATCTCAATTAGCTTTTCATTCAACGGGAAAAGCGGGTAGAGGGGAGGGTTCAAGTTGTTGTCATCCCAAAAAGTTTCCATTGATTTCGAAAAGAATATTTTAAGATCATTAAGACTAAAAGGTTTTAACTCTTGTTCGGGTTCCATTCTCGAGCGCAACGGTGCATCTGCTATCTCGAGAATTCTCGGCCATATTTCTTTTAAGACAGCAATTGTGATAACTAAACCTTTTACTTCATTATAAAGACGTTTTAAAATCTCTAGGAATTTACGTTCAGCAACTTCACCTAACATTCTATATGGGCTTTCTAATTCATCAAAGTATAGAATAAGAACCGTATCTAAATTCTCCGTAATGATTTTTATTAAACTTAAGCAGATGTCATCTTCTTCCAAAACAGAATTTATACCTAATTCATTTAATTGATCATCATCTAAGTCTTCGCCAAGAAGCCACCTTTCTGCCAATGCCTTCTTATTTTTATCTAATTGGTATGTTACTAATGCTTTTACACAATCTGCGAAGACTCCAGGAAATTCCCTAATTCCCTTTTGAATAACTTCTTCAGCTTTGGGTTTTTGAAATAGCCCCTTTTTTTCCCCACCCCATTTTTTCACTAATCTTTCAGAAACAATATCAAGTAATTCAGCACCCATTTCTTCAATTATGCATGTATATACGTGAAGTAATACACGTATACTTGCTGGAGGGCTAGGGATATAGACTATTGACCAATTAAAATCTTCTAATTTTCCTATTTCAATCTCTTGATCATCTTTAGCTTGCTCTCGTTTTTTCAAATTCTCTCGTTCCTTATCTTTAAAGGAATGATACGCATGAGTTTTCCCTGTCCCTGCTGATCCCAGAATTGGAATTAAGCGTGATGATTTATCTCTAGCCGTTTGACGAACTAAACGATAAACCTCTCGGTCAATAAAGGCACGTGGACGAGCCACGTCAATTTTATCGGATAAATGGCCTCGAGACACAAAATTTGAGAAGGGTAATATCGGGGCTTCACGGAGAACATCTAAATACATATTTCTGTCATCATCACTTAACTCACTATACATTTAATCTCACTACTCTCCAGGTTTTATTTTTTGAATCGTGTATAATTTTATTTGGAATAAATTTATTAGTTTAGACAATTTTATCTACGATATAAGCTATTTTGTTTTTAGCTATTATAATACTTAAGTAAAAATTTTACTTATTAAATTTAATTGATATTTAGATATTTAATCGATTACATTAAAGAGATGAGCTATTATACCTAAAAGAGATAAATATGATGATGAAGATGATGAAGATGAAGAGGAAAGTCCTTTTAATTTCTTTAAACATCTCGGGGATCCCAGTAAATTCTTTTCAGATCCCAATAAATTTTTCATCGATCCAAATAAATTATTCAAATCAAAGGATTTCAGAAAGTTATTTAATGAAATTTTTAAGAAAATGAAGAATAACTTACCCCCAGAATTACAAAACCTTTCTCCAGAAGAGCTTATGAAGGAGTTCACAAGGAATAGATCCAAATTCGGATTTTTTCCTATTACTTATGGATTTAATATTAATTTAGGAAAAGATGGTAAACCAACTATAGATTCATTTGGTAACGTCAAAGCAAAGCCATACTCAGGAAAACCAGAGGTAAAATCAAAAAGAGAACCGCTGACAGAAGTTAATGATGATGAAGATCAGATTGTTGTTATAGCTGAAATGCCGGGAGTAGATCGGGATGATATTGAGCTTAAAGCAACCAGCCATAGTTTAACAATTTCAACTAAGGAGAACGCTAACATGCATTACTACAAAGAGGTTGAATTTTCCATAGCGATAAATTCGGATGTCGCTAAGGCAAGGTATGTGAATGGAATTCTTGAAGTACGCTTGAAAAAAATTGATGACAAACACAAAAATATAAGAATTGATTAATAATTTCCATATTTTAGTTATGAAACTCTACATAACTCTTTACTAAAGTATTTTTTGTTCTCGATCTCTTTTTTTTGTTTGAATTGTTTAATTACAAAAGGTTTATTAGCTTCTTTATCAAATAAGATTTTAACTAATAATTAATTGGTTGTTAAATTGTCTAAGACTAAATTATCTGAAAATAAAGAAAATATCTCTCAAAAAGGATTAATGGTTATTGGAATTGTCTCATTAGCAATATTGATTGTCGGGATAATAATGTATTATGTTAACTTAAACGAAGCGTTCTATGTTTCGACATCTTCAGTTCAATCTATTTTTAAGGCTATAACTTACCTTGGGGAACCAGTTGTTTTTATAATTATCATCGCTATTTTGTTTTTAGCTTATAACAAAACGTATGCTAAAAGCCTTGCTTATAGTCTATTGTTTTCATACTATCTGAATGGAGTATTCAAAGAACTATTTCAAGATCCTCGCCCTCTTACTAATGTTCCTGGTTCTGATCATGGATTTGTCGAACCCGATTATGGATTTCCATCTGGACATGCCCAAACCGCAGTATCATTTTGGGGACACGTAGGTTATGAATTTAAAGATAAGTATGAGTACAAAAATATTCAAATTGTGCCAATTCTTATGTCTATCTTGATTTTTTTAATAGCGATTTCAAGAATTATAATCGGTGTTCATGACTTACAAGATATAATTGGAGGTTTACTGCTAGGCATCGGATTTCTGCTTTTATTCATATATATAGAACCGTATTTAACTGAACAGTTCAACAAACTAAATTTCCTTACTAAAATTATTGTCACAGCTTCGATAGGAATCTTTTTGTTTATTCTAGGAACACTCTTATTTCCTTCAGCAGGTTTAGGATTAGTGACTCCATCACTATATTATAAAGATGATGGTGTATTTGCTCAAGTTGGAGGTTCTATATTAGGTTTTAGTGTTGGATATTTATTAGAACAAGAATATATTAAATATGATCCAACACACCTCTCTACAAAAAAGAAGTTAATAAACCTAGCTATAGGAATAATCATCCTACTTGTTATTTTTGTACCTCTCGAATATTTAATAAAGGTTGACAGTGTATTTTATAGATTCTTCCGTTATGCTCTTCCAACGTTCGTATTAGCCTATGTAGTTCCTTTAATATGCACCAAGATAGATCCAAAAATCTAACTTCTTTCTTTTTTTTTATTTATTTTTTTGCCTAACAATTAATGTTATTGAGAAAATAATTATAAATGTGCCAATAAGATGGAATATCGTAAATTCTTCTCCAAGAATAATAAAGGAGAAAAAAGCTGAGACAATTGGGGTTAATGAAAGAATTACACTCGCCTTCCCAATTTCGAGATACGTAAGGCTCTTATACCAGAGAAACAGGCTGAAACCATAATCTACTCCCATCAATAGAAAATAAATGAAATATTGGGGATCAATAACAATCAACATGTTTTCTTTGGGAAAGAAGAGAAGGTAAGTGAAGAAGAGAGTTATTCCACTAAAGGTATTCCTCATAAAAACAACTTGAGTAGGAAATAAATCGTTTTTATCAAAGCTTGACTTTGTAAGAGTATGCACGAGAGTAAACATGACAACGCTAATGAGTAAAATTATTACCCCCATATTTAATTCAAGAAGGTTAAAAGAAGCCTGGGTAACTGATATAATCAACCCTAAAAAAAGCAAAAAAAAGCAAAGAATCTGAGTTTTAGATATTTTTTCTTTAAGAAATAAATACCCAAAAATTAATGCAAATATTATTTCGCTCTTAAATATTAAAGAACTATTAATTGCTCCTGCGAGTTTAAATCCTATATAGTTGAGAACAGGAACAATACTAAAGGTTAATCCAATAATGAGAAGTAGTTTGAGACTTTTACCCCTTTTCCATCCATTTAATAAAGATTTATTTATTAATTGCTGCTTCTCGTCTATCTCCACTTCTATGCTTTTTTTTAATTTTTTTCTTTCTAAAATATAGAGAGGTAAGAAGATGAGTGCTTCTATTAAAGCTGTAATAGCAGCAAATAGGTAAGGGTCGATAATCTCAGGCCTGGAATTTGCAATAACAGGTTGGAGACCTATTGTGAAAATTGCGATTGTACCAAAAAGGATTCCTTTTTTCAAGTTCTCATTTTCCACAATGCATAAGAAAAAGTGGTGTAAAATTAAAAGTATTTAGTTTTAAATATTTGAACTTAAAAAAGATTCAGAATTTTAATACCCACTTCTTTTGTGAAGAAATAAGCGTTCAGCTGAATATCTCAATACCTTCCCTTGCGATTTCCTTTAAAAGAATTCGATTTATTATTATTTTTTCGGTTTCTGGAACTTCATCATACGGAGTAAGAATCTGATTTATGTATATGCTTTCCTTGAAAGGATGTGGTCGAACTTCTTCTAACATTGTTATAGAAAAATTAGAAACAATTTATAAAATTTCCTATTTTTCATTTGACAAAAGGGAGCGAAAATTGCTGTATTACAAAAAATTAAAAAGAGATTTAAATTTGATAAACATTTTCCTTTTCCTATGTCAGATGGAGAAACATCAAATTCTGAAGAAAGATTACCCATAGATGCCGATGCTCCTTTAATCGATACTGTCGATGTATTCGATAATGAAATAAATTTAACAGAGATCCTTAAAGAAAATAATGGAGTAATAATTGACTTTCACAGAGCAGCTTGGTGTTATTATTGAAAAATTCAGCTAGGAAAATTAAATAAAAATGTTGAAGAAATCAAGAAGAGAAATGTAAAACTCATTACAATAATGACCGATAGAACTATGGCAATAAAGAAACTCGCTGAAAAGGAAAATTATGATTTTACAATTATATCAGATGAAAAGGCAGAAATTTCAAAACAATATAAAGCATTTGGTAAACCTGTTGACTTCGATATGATAAAAATGCTAATAGCGATACCTACAACATATTTAATTAATTCTAACGGTAAAATTGTTTGGAGATATCTCGGTAACAAAACAGAAAGACCTACAATTGAAGCAATCTTGGAAGCAATCGATACCAAATTATAAAAAATTTAATAATAATTGTTTTTGGATGATTCGAGTATAAAAAAATGAGATACTCGCGGACAAGCCTCGCAAGGGTTTAAACAAAACTTAGATGTGCTAAAATAGATCAAGCAATTCTTTAACCTTATCTTTTCCTTCTTGATTCTCAATACATTCTAAGATTCTTTTCGATAACTTTTTTTTTTTCTGAAAATAAAGATTCATAATCTCCTCTTTTGGCATTCCAGGATAACGTTCAACTAAAGCAGCATCTCTTCTTGGACAGCCTCCTCTACGCATGCAACAATAGGAAATCGAGCCAAAACATACTACATCTGATGCCCAATCATTCTCTTTAGAAAATTCCTCCTTGATTCTCGTAAATTCTTCAGAATTAATTCCAACTTCATCTAATTTCTCGTCTCTTTGACATTTGAATCCATATGCTAAAGAATGTCCTGGTTTACAGCAAAAAGTTAAAGCCCTATAATCACCACCCATGCATATAGGGACGGGTGCGTCTTTCTCCCAACCAGGTATGTCGCGGAGTTTATCTTGTTTAATGTTAGGCATTATTTCATACACATATTAATTTTTAGAGGGCTCTCGGGGGGAATCGAACCCCCCCCTAGGGATGACTGTTAAAAGAGCAAGTCTTACTTTTATTCACAGTCCCCAATACTAACCATTGTACAATAATTGCTTGTTCATCAATTTTTTCTATACTACGAGAGCCTTATCTAAGACGGTCACAAATTATATTTACATTAAATGTTTCTTTCTAAAAAAATTTTATTCTTAGCCTAATTTTCATTCTGTTTTACGATTTTTTTGATGTATTCAAGTAACTGGTATACAGCATCATTTAATTCTCCAGAATTATCTACTATAAAATCTGCTGTTGGGAACTTTTGGTTTTGCTTTGCTCGTTCTATCCTTTTTTTTAATAATTTTTCAGTTTCTCTTTTTCGATTTATAATTCTTCGAAGTGTAATTTCAAAGGGAACTTCTATGAAAACCACTTTAGTATTTTTGTACTTTTTTCTTGCTTCTTCAATTGCCGTACGACTAACATTTAATATTACAGAATATCCTTTTTTAAGCCATTTTTCTATGTCTTTTGGAACCCCATAATATAATTCATAAATATGCCAACTTAAAGCAAAATCACCTTTTTCTTCTAATTCCTTGAATTTTTTTGTAGTGACTGAAATATTCCTTTCAAATTCAGACGAAGGTCTAGTAACATATCTTTTAGGAGAATAAATTTGTTTTAAATTTGAAGGATATTCTTTAATAACACCAGAGATTATCGAATCCTTACCAGAACCGGAATTTCCGACTATTAAAAATAAGGTTCCAAGAAAAATTGTCGTCATTTGCTTTCCGTAATTAATTATTTAACTCTTAAATGTAATTAGGTCCAGTTTAAATTTAAAGTCTGCAGAAAAAGCCTTTATTTAAAACTCAATTTTATCAAGAAGAAAAACTATTAACAAGTAAAAAAACAGAAAAAATTAAAGTATGAATGATGTTATTATCATTCTTAACAGAAGACTTTTTTTTAATATCACACATTTTGATTTAGACATGGTGAAAAAAAGCAGTTATGAAAAATCAAAGATTTCAGAGATACCTGAAAGCCATCAGAGATATTTAGATGAAATTTTTAATATTTCGAGAAAAAAGAAGGGGGGATGGGTTGCAAATAAAGAAATCGCCGAGAACCTCAATGTAGAACCTGCTTCTGTATCAGGTATGTTAGAAAAACTAAAAAAAAAAGGACTAATTAACTGGGAACCGAGAAAATCAATAAGGTTAACTGAAAAAGGGAAAAAAATCGCAAGACAGTTAGATGAAACACATACCTTACTTTACCAATTTTTCGCTAATGTTCTAAAGATTGAAGATAAAGAAATTATAGAAAATTTATCTTGCGAAATAGAGCATCATATTACTTTAGATGTAAAGGAATCCTTAGAAGATTTTCTCTCAAAATATTTAAAATAGAATTCATTGATGCAATTAACTAATTTTATACTTTAATAAGAAATTAAAATGACTGAAGAATTAAAACATAAAGTTGATCTGGTTAAGAGTAAATTCGAAAATTTCGCTAATTTCATAGAGTTACCTGATTTTAGGTCCTTTCTATTGTTCACTTTAACTAGTCAGGTACCTATGAACGTTCTTGCCCAAATGGGTTTAGGAGGAAATAAAGAAACAATTAATCTTCCTTATAATCCTATTTTGAAGATTTATTATCAAAAAATTAACCTTTTATCAGTGGGATCTTTGATAATTTTTGTTAAAAGTGATCCAATCTCCGAGAAATTTGTTCTCGAGAAAGATGATTCCACAATTAAGAGTTTCTTAAATCCTGATGAAATGAGTATGGCCTTTCGAGGAAAAGAAAAATTTCTTCTACCGATGATGAATGACTGTAGTAGTTGTGACGTGGATAGTAAATCAAAAGTAACCATTAAAATTGACGATTTATTCCATTCATTAGAAAGTTTTCTTGCAGTTGCTGAACCAAATTTACTTTTTGTAATTGATGGTAAAAATGATTCTGAACCTGATGTATTATTTACTTTTAACATGATGCCAGAGATGCCAGGTAAGACAGATAAGAAGATACTAAAAATTGACGTTTATCTTGATGAAAAACATAAAACCAAAGAGGTTACATACATCAAACGTAATCAAGAAGATTACAAAATCGAATATCTACAAGAAGTCAAAGAAATTAGTCACGCTGAAATTTATAAATCGTCTTTTTCATTGATAATACATGTGAAATCTTTAAATGAGCCATAATTATTATTTAATCTCATCATTTCGAAGCTAAACTAAGAGTTCAATAAGATCTATAATAAATATTTCCTCATTAATAATTGACATTTTTGAAATAAGAGATTTGCTAATATTCGTTAGGAATTAACCGGTTAACATCATTAAAGGATTAATATATTCAATTTATAAATCATCCGACAAAAATTATAAAGTATAACCACATATTATAACATTTTACGGTATTACAAGGTTAAAAGGGTTATTAATGATGAAGATCATAACAATTAATTTACCAGAAAAATATTTGCAAGCCATCCAAATTTTAAATGATAATGGGGCTTACCCCTCACGAAGTGAAGCGATCAGAATGGCTTTACATGATTTTTTAGACAAAGAGTTAAAGATGTATAACGATCTTGATGATGACAGCTTTAAAATGCTAATGCGGAGTAGAAAAAGTAAGAATAATCACTAAAACTTCTTTTCTTTTTTTTTAAGATCAGTAATATAATAACAATTTAATAAACTAATTTTAGGATTGAGATATTTCAGTAGTTAAAAGATTAAATAGATTTAAGATGCATTTTAAATTATAAATACTTCAAATAAAACAAATTATTCTCATTTAGGATTTATACTATGGATATCGAGATTGATACTTGCAATGGATGCGGACAATGTGCTATTGTTTGCCCGGTTCAAGCAATTCAAATGATTGATAATAAAGCGGTTATCGATGAAGAAAGTTGCGTAGAATGTTCAGTTTGTTATAGAGATGCAAATTGCCCTGTTAAAGCAATTAAAATTCGGAGACTTAAGTGGCCACGAGCAATACGCGTTCCTTTTAGTAATGTGCGTGTTACTCATAAATTAACGGGAATTGGGGGCAGGGGTACTGAAGAGATGAAAACTAACGATGTTACAAATCGCTTTGATTTTGGTGAGGTTGGAATCTCTATAGAAGTAGGGCGACCCGGAATAGGAACGCGACTTGAGAATATTGAATTATTTACGACAAAATTATCTAAAATTGGAGTATCATATGAAGAAAAAAGCCCTATTACAGAATTATTAGTCGATGATGAGGGGCATATAAATGAAGAAATAAAGGATCAACGTGTACTTTCTGCTATTATTGAATTAAAGGTTCCAGAGAAAAAACTCTCTCAAATATTAGAAGTAATCAAACAAGTGGAACAAGAAATTGATACTGTGTTTTCTGTTGGAATCGTTTCAAGAATAAAGGATAATAATACAAAGGAAATTATAAATAGAATATCAGAGCTTGGTTTTGAAGTAAGACCAAACGCAAAAATAAATATTGGATTAGGTAGACCTTAAAAATATGGAGATGAACGAACTTTGACACATACCTTACACAGGAAAGGAATTGAAAAGGATTTAAATAGAGATTATGTGATATTAGCCATGATTTCTGCGGGAGTAAATGATCATTATGATGACGTACGGCAAAAAATGGTAAAAATAGGAGAGATTTTTAATGAGCATAATCCAATTAATATTATGTCTGAATTAGGATGGAGAACATCAGCTACCATTACTGCTGCTTATAATGATATCGAGATTGTTAACAAAATTATTCAAATCCTTAAAGAGGAAGATTTAGGAATTTCTATCGTTATAAGTGGATTAATATCTGAAATAGAAAATGTTCTGAAGGAGGTAGATTTAGATATCCATACTGTCCATTTTTCACTCGGAACATTTGGTCATCGAAAAAATGAGATATTACCATCAGAAAAGCTATTAGAAATTACTACTATGTGCGGTCATCACACAGTTTCACCACAGTCAATTACACATTATGTAAATTTGATTAAACGAGGAAAAACTACAATTGAGAAGGCAGCAAGTAAGTTAACAAGACCTTGCGTGTGTGGTATTGTTAATACATCTCGTATAATTGAAATACTTGCCACTTTAGTTAAAGAATAATAAAAAATTTTCACCATATTCAAAACAGGTAAAGACATAAATACCTCTTATATTCTTCTACATTCTATTTTTTAATTCTGATTTTATACAAAACATTAAATTTAAAAAAAAAATTAACTTAAAAATGGTAATTACTCTTTAATTAAACCTTATCATGAAATCAAAAAGAAATATTAAGGATACCGTTTTTTGCCATACTTATTCTATCGTCGCAAGAGATCCTAAAACAGGAGAAATGGGTGTAGGAGTGCAAAGCCATTATTTTTCTGTGGGTTCTGTAGTTGATTGGGGAGCCTCTGGTGTAGGGGTAGTAGCTACACAATCATTTGTAAACAAGTCTTTTGGATTAAGAGGACTTGAACTAATGAAACAAGGAAAAACTCCTGAGGAAGCATTAGCCATATTACTCTCGGATGACGAAGGGAAAGAAGTAAGGCAAGTTGCTCTACTTGATTCTCATGGTAGGGTTGCAGTACATACTGGATCAAAATGTATTAGATATGCAGGACACGAAACAGGTGTTAATTTTTCAGTACAAGCAAATATGATGTTAAAAGATACAGTTTGGCCAGCAATGGCACGAGCTTTTGAATTAAATAAAGACCTTTCCTTACCAGAGAGAATAATTAAGGTATTAGAAGCAGCAGAATCAGAAGGAGGAGATATAAGGGGAAGGCAATCCGCTGCGATATTGATTGTAAAAGGTGAACCAGTAGAAAACGAATGGGATGATCCAATTATTGATATAAGGGTAGAAGATCATCCAGAACCATTAGAAGAACTAGAAAGGTTGTTAAAACTTCGAAGAGCTTATAAGATAATGGATAAAGGAGACGATGCTATGGAGAAAGGTGATGAAGATAAGGCGCTGGAAGAGTTTAACTCAGCAAAAAAAATTTGTCCTAATAACATTGAGATGAAGTATTGGACAGCAATTTCTCTAGCTAATATGAAAAGGTTTGACGATGCTTTACCATTATTTAAGGAAATTTTTACTGAAGATAGCAATTGGCGTATACTTACAGAAAGGTTAATTGAAGTAGATTTATTAAATATATCAGAAAAAGAATTAAACAAAATTTTAAACTTGGAGTGATAAAATATGAAAATTGCACGATATTATAATAATGAGGATGTTAGGGAAGATGAAATGCCTAAGCCAACAATCGGTCAGGGAGAAATTTTAGTTAAAGTAAAAAGATCTGGAATTTGTGGTTCAGATATACTTGAGTATTATCGATTCGCAAAAATGGAAAAATTGGGTGTAAAATCATTGATTTTGGGTCATGAAATTGCAGGAGATATTGTGGAGAAGGATGAAACAGTGAAGAATCTTAAAGTTGGAGATCGTGTATTTGTTTCTCATCATGTGCCCTGTTTTGAATGTCATTTTTGTAAACAAGGGCATCACACTGCATGTAATTTGCTTCATAATACAAATTTTGATCCTGGCGGTTTTGCTGAATTTGTACGAATTCCTAAGATAAATATTGAAAAAAAAGG
>Ga0114923_10000594_pt1 | contig 27642 bp, 29 predicted proteins | sample SumtaG_FD_89578 | JGI IMG/M metagenome (GOLD analysis project Ga0114923, IMG submission 89578) | Deep subsurface microbial communities from Indian Ocean to uncover new lineages of life (NeLLi) - Sumatra_00157 metaG | ecosystem: Environmental > Aquatic > Marine > Oceanic > Sediment | place: near... | reverse complement strand
GAATAGATAATACTCCACCGCACGACATAGATATAGTACCAGAACCAGACCAAGACCCAATCGACAAACCCCCTATGATCAGCTTCAATGCTATAGATGACACCTCTGGCATAGACCATTATGAAATCAAGATTGATGCAGGGGAGTTCGAAACTGTAGAAAGCCCTTACCAATTTGAAGAGATCACAAGTGGTGAGCATACTATCACAATACAAGCGTACGATAAAGCAGGGAATATGACAGAAAAAACAATTACCATTAATATTGCGCAAATTGAAGCGCCCACCATTATTATCCCGAAAAAAAACACCTACTTTAGAGTAGGCGATGATATTTACATAGAAGGGTTAGCCTTACCAAACGCGATACTCTATATCTACCTAAATGACGAACTAATAGGAGAAGTCACCGCAGATGAGAATGGGAAATTCTCAATGACCTACAAAAAATTATTGTCCCCAGGTAAGTACGAGATCTATGCCAGGGTCAAAGATACCTCTGGAATAATTGGTGCTTATAGTGAAAAGGTTCCTATAAGAGTTGATTCTTATGCTATCAAAATTGGCGGGATTGTCATACCAGGGATATTTTTCCTAGTTTGTATGTCAGTCTTCTTCCTTGTCTTGATACTTCTACTGATATTCTTATACAGAAAATACAAGAAGAAAAAAGGGCATTCAAAAGAAGAAACTGCAAAACTTGAAAAGTCAATTGATAGTAAATTAGATAAACTCGAGGATGACCTTAGTAAAAATATTACTAAAGTACTCTGGAGAAGACAGCCTGTGGACAAGGCTCTGAAATATGATATAAACAACGAAATAGAAAGAGAGATAAAAGAAACAGAAGGAGAGATTGATAGTGAACTATACAGACTATCTGGGACGAAAAAGAAGAAACGATCCCGGGCCGGAATTTTTACCAAGATAAAGTCAATCCCAGGCAAAATCAAAAAACGACTGCGAAAAAAAGCAAAATGAGAGTGACCCTGCTCTAATCTAGAAAACTCCATTCAATAACGCCCTTCACGCGGCCGTTATCTAATTCTCTCGAATCCCCTTTGGACAACAATTCAATTGGCACAATTGCAAGTAAAATTATTGTATAGATAATCAAAGAAAGAATCATAAGTTTGCGGACTACTACCAAGAGTTTTTTATAAAACACTCTATCCATATACCCAATCAATCTATGTATAATAAATAGCACCAGGCCTATCAAAACATACAAAAGCACTCTCTGCTCACTTCCCCAAAGTTCTCGCCCGAGGAGTTTTTGGAGTAGATACATGATAGGCGCACCCAGCATGAATAGTTCTATCCCTAGAAGCACGTACTCCATCCGATCCTTTTTTGTAACAAACATCACAAGAATCGCGACATTGATCAAAGTATGATAAATCCAGGCAGAATCTGTGAAAATATATCCTGTTGAATATCTAGTGTCGTAATCAACTGCCCACTCGATGAATAAAAGCGTTGTGCCTGCATAGATTGTATAGAAAAGGATTCCGCCACTGAAAAACGAAGTGATTTTGCTAATTGTTTTCTCGTACCTATCCATAGGTAACCCAACAGAATATCCAACAGCGCAAACCATACACATGGTTACGTGAGCATTTGATGAGGCAACGAGCAAAACTAGCGCTGCAAGGCCAAGTGGGATTGCTGTGATTATTTGAAGAATTTTTTTAGCATTCATTTAGGGCTTTTAATAGCCTTATCAAGACCAGTTTAATACTTGTGAGATTTTTTTTCAACTTTTACTTGCAATTTAGTATTATTTGTAGTAAAGTTTGACACTAGAAATCCCCCCTGGGGGGACTACAAAATAAATATTAACCAAGAAATATGAACCATAACCACAAACATCACAAAACCAGCAAAGTAAAAAAACGCGCACTGCACAGAATCAAAATCATCCAAGGTCATCTAAAAGGAATAGAGAAAATGCTTGAAGAAGATCAATACTGCGTTGATATTATCCATCAATCCATGGCTGTTCAAAAAGCTTTGAAAAAATTGGACATATTCATTATTGAGGATCATCTGAAGACATGTGTGATTGACCAGATCAAGGACGGAGACGAAAGTAAAACCGTGGAGGAGCTAAAACAATTGTATGAAATGAAATAATTTAATTTTTATAGATATATTGTGGCCAAAAAAAAGTCCAAATCGAGCGGGAATCAAAGTATAATTTTCATTGTGGTTGCTATTCTGGTTAGTGTTGGAATAATTGCTTTGGCAGTATCGTCTGGATCAAGTAATTCCGACTCTTCAGACAGCGACTCAGGGAGCGTGGCTGGCAAAGCCACTGATGGCTTCAAAGGTGATCCAGGCATTACTGTGACTGCGCAGGATTCTAGAGTTTATATAGACGAGGGCAAAATTAATGACGGGGACATGCACTCATTCAATTATTATTCTGAAACAGAAAACAAAAATATTTATTTCTTTGTTGTGAAAGCAAATGACGGGACATACAGAGTTGCAGCAAATGCTTGCGAAGTTTGTCATGATACAAAGAAAGGCTTTACACAAGTTGGGAATAAGATAAAATGTAACAATTGTGGTACTACATATAGCAAAGATCAAATTGCTATGCAAAAAGGCGGATGCAATCCAAGGCCAATAGATAAAAATGCCGAGGTTGCGGAAGGACAATTAGTAATTGCAGTATCAGATATTGAAGATTCTGCTGAATTATTTTAGAAAGGATAAAAATTATGAATAATGAACTAAAAGAATGCACCCTATATGTTGATGGAATGCACTGTGCTGCTTGCGAAGTATTGATTGAAAAAGAAATGCTTAAGCAGGAAGGAGTTGAATTCGTTGAAGCAACAACCAGAAAGGGAGAGGTTAGACTTGAATACTCGAAAAGCAAACCAGATATTGCAAAACTTAACAAAATTTTCAAAAAAGACAACTATAGATTCTTGAATGAAGAAATCGAACCAAATCGAGCAAAACCATTTTTACAATTGAATTCAAACGGACAGTTAATAATAAATAAGAAAAGATTAATAAGCGTCACGACAATCATTCTTGCCACCCTGACACTTATTCTGGGATTCATTTTCGTCAACAAACTTGGAATCGCATCCTTGATAAGCGTCAATTCCAATTCTGCTTTACCAGCATTTTTCTTGTTTGGACTGCTTGCTGGAGCTTCAAGTTGCGCGGCTTTGGTTGGAGGAATAGTTTTATCTATGTCAAAACAGTGGTCGCAAGCTTATGGGAAATCCGATTCATTTGCAGAAAAATCTCAACCTCATTTTCTGTTTAATATTGGAAGAATTGTTGCATTTGTGGTTATTGGATTCCTACTTGGTTCCCTAGGCAGTGTCATTGGGAATATTTTTGATAATACACTGCTCTTTTCTTTAATCACTCTAATAATTTCGTTTGTGATGATCGCTCTAGCTTTGCAGATGATTGGCGTCAAAGCTTTTCAAGGATTTCAAATCAAAATGCCAAAACTCACGAGCAAGTTCGCAGCAGACGAAACAAATTTTCAAGGGAAATTCACACCATTTATCATGGGCGCATTGTCATTTATATTGCCGTGTGGATTTACTATCACAGCTTATTCTATGGCTCTTCTTTCCGGAAATCCAATTCAAGGAGCCTTGATCATGTTACTTTTCGTACTTGGCACCACGCCAATGTTGCTGACAATTGGGTTAACAAGCGTACAATTCACACAGAAGCCACATCTTTCCAAAAACTTCTTGAAAGTCGCAGGGCTACTTGTACTTTTCTTTGGGGTTTACAATATTAACTCCCAATTAAATGTGCTCGGACTTCCAAGTCTTGATGATCTAACAAGGGGCGGGAAAGTTGAGGCTTCTGCTGATGATCTTCCGCCAATAGTTGATGGAAAACAAATCTTAAAGATGGATGCCCTGGCTTCAGGCTATTCTCCAAATGTATTGAATGTGCGAGCAGGAATTCCTGTTGTCTGGGAAATCACTGACAAGGGAACAAGTGGCTGCACAAATGGCGTAATCTCAAAAGGACTATTTGACGGTCAGATTAATCTAACCCCAGGCGAAATAAGCGCAAAGGAATTCACGCCAAACGAACCCGGCCGCTTCAAATTCAGCTGTTGGATGGGAATGATTTCAGGAATCATCAATGTGCTTGATGAGGGAGAAATTCCAGAAGTAGATGCTGTTGCAGATTCTGGTGACGCAGAAACTATTCCTTCTGGGGCAACTGGATGTGGAGGTGATAGTGGAGATGGACAAGGCTGTAGTGGTGGCTGCGGAGGTGGTTGTGGAAATGAAGGGTGTCCTTATGCGGAATAATTAAATTTTTAAGTCTCTATTATGTACATGATGGCACCATGGGGCAATTGGCAAATAATAATGTTTCCAATCTTTCTGGTAGTAGTAATTATACCGATAGCATTTATTATAATATTATTATTCCAACAAAATTCTAAAGAACCCGACAAGAAATCCAGCGAAGATGCTGTAGAAATAGTGAAAAAGAGATTTGCTAAGGGAGAGATTAGTGAGGAAGAATATAAAAAAGTTCATAATTTAATAAAAAATTAAAGCACATAATAATGACAAGACAAACCTTCCCAATAGTTGGCATGCATTGTGCAGCTTGTAAGAGACTGATAGAGAGTATTGTATCTGATCTCAATGGTGTTAAAGCAGTGAATGTGAATTATGCTGCGGAAAAAATGTTTATTGAATATGATAAGGAAAAAATCTCACTGGAGGAATTGGAAAAGGCTGTTGCAAGTGCAGGATCATACAAATTGGTTACAAGTGGGGATGAAACTGTTTTAGCTTCTCCTCCTGAAGCAAAAGAACTCAAAAAAAAAGAATATGAAAAGTTGAAACGGACTGTGATGCTAATTGGACTTGGAAGTATATTCTTCTGGATAATTATGGGATGGATGCTTGTTGCAAAGCAATTTGATTCTGTTGATAGTTTGAAAGAAATTCTGGGCGATCTTGAAGTAGAGACAGGACCTCTGAACTTGAAAACTCCTCTACTTTTTGTAATTCAATTTCTTTTAGCGACACCCATTCTTTTTATAGGAGGTAGACAGATTTTTTCTTCAGCATTTTCTGCTTTGAAAGTGCGAGCAGCAAACATGGACACATTGATCGCACTTGGAACTTCTACTGCGTGGATTTTTTCTACAATAGTCACCTTCTTTCCAAAAACTTTTAGTTCTGTGGCAGACGAATTGGACGTATTTTTTGAAGCATCCATCTTTATAATTTTCTTCATAATGCTTGGACGGCTTCTTGAGGCACGAGCTAAGGCCCAAGCAAACGACGCAATCAAAAAACTTTTTGAATTACAGGCAAAGGAGGCGACTGTAGTTCAAGACGGAAAGGAAATCAAAATATCAATTGATGAAGTTGTAATTGGCGACATTGTGGTTGTCAAACCAGGAGAAAAAATCCCTGTTGATGGAGAGATAATGCAAGGTGCAACAGCCATAGACGAATCAATGATCACTGGAGAATCGATCCCGGTTGAAAAAACGAAAGGTGATAACGTAGTTGGTTCAACAATCAACAAAACCGGAAACTTTCAATTTAAGGCTGAAAAAATTGGAAAAGATACAGTTCTTTCTCAGATAATTCAAATGGTGGAACAAGCACAAGGATCATCTGCACCGATTCAGAAATTAGCAGATCAAATTTCTAGCGTATTTGTTCCGATTGTGATTCTGATTGCGACTTTTGCATTTTTATTTTGGTTTTTACTAGATGGAAGTTCGCTCCAATTTTCTATATATGTCGCTACCACAGTTTTAATAATCGCTTGTCCTTGCGCACTCGGACTTGCCACCCCAACAGCTGTTATGGTTGGAATGGGCAAAGCTGCACTCAATGGAATTCTAATAAAAAATGCACAAAGTCTGGAAATCGCACACAAAATAAATACAATAGTTTTTGATAAGACTGGAACGCTAACAAAAGGCGAGCCCGAAGTTGAGGAATTTATGGTGATGGATCATCTTGAAAAGGCAGGTTTTGAAAAGCAACAGCTACTGGAACTTGCAAAGGCAATCGAAGAAAAATCTGAGCATCCACTTTCGCAGGCAATTGTAAAATTTAGTGGAAAAAAAATGACTTCAAAATTTGAAGTCCAAAATTTCAAGGCAATAGAAGGCAGAGGTGTTGAAGCCGAAATTGACAACATGAGAATCTTGCTTGGAAATGAACGATTGATGAAAGAAGAGAAGGTTATGAAATGCGCTGAACTGGGCAAAACAGCGACCAAACTTAGGAAGACAGGCAAGACTATCATCTATATGAGCGTTGATGGGAAGAATTTGGCAATATTTGCCATCGCCGACACCATTAAAAATTCTTCAAAAAAAGCAATTCAAGAGTTGCATGAGATGGACATCAAGACGATCATGCTCACAGGAGACAATGAAAGTGCAGCACAGTCTATTGCCAAACAATTGGGCATTGATAAGGTTTATTCCGAAGTTCTTCCAAAGGACAAACTAGAAATCATTAAAGAATTGCAAAAAGGGAACGAACAGATCGTTGCAATGGTTGGTGATGGCATCAATGACGCCCCGGCTCTAGCGCAAGCCGACATAGGAATTGCAATGGGCACAGGAACTGATGTAGCAATTGAATCTGGGGACATCGTCCTAGTCAAAGGCACACTAGACAAAGCAATCGAATCTATCAAACTATCAAAAAGTACGATGGTTATCATCAAACAAAATCTTGGCTGGGCATTTGGGTATAATATGCTAAGCATCCCAATTGCAGCTGGAGTTCTCTACCCATTCTTCGGGGTTCTACTCTCTCCCATGATTGCAAGTGCTACAATGGCATTTAGTTCAGTTTCAGTTGTGTTAAATAGTTTGAGGTTGAAGAGATTTAAATAAAACAGCCCCTCTTTCAACTAACTCTAGTTCTTTGGATAAATTCATTTTACCACCTCTGATGGACTTGCTCTTTTATAAATCTGTCGTAAACGCCTTCTAATTCGTCCATTAGCTTTTCATCAATTTTTGGCAGCTCTGTTGCTTCAACATTTTCTTCAACTTGGGCTTTGTTCTTGCCACCAGGGATTGTACATGAAATTTCTTCATGCATCAAAATCCATTTCAAAGCAAGTTGTGCCATTGTGAATTCTTGTGGCTTCTTATTTCGGATTTCTTCAACAGCGTTTAATCCTGTATTGTAATTCACTCCTGCAAATGTCTCGCCTTTATCAAACATCTCGCCATGACGATTGAATTTTCTATGATCTGTTGAGGCAAATTTTGTGTCAAGGCCTAGTTTTCCTGCAAGAAGTCCGCTTGCTAAAGGAACTCGAGCGATGATCCCTATGTTATTCTTCTTAGCAAGCTCAAAAAAAAGTTCCTTAGGCCTTTGTCTGAACATATTGAAAATAATTTGCACAGTTGCAACACCTGGAAATTCAATCGCCTTTACCGCCTCCTCCACCTTTTCTACACTCACTCCATAGTGCTTGATCTTGCCTTTTTTCACCAAACCATCCAGGCCTTCAAATAATTCGGGTTTGTAATAAACTTGCGTTGGCGGGCAATGAAGTTGAACCAGATCAAGCGCATCAACTTTCAAATTTTTCAAACTTCTATCGATAAACCCTTCAATATTCTCTGTTGTGTAGCCTTCTACAGTATGCGGATTCAATCTTCTTCCTGCCTTTGTTGCTACAAATATCTCTTCTTTTCTGGATTTCAAAATTTGAGCAATCAATTTCTCACTCCTGCCATCCCCATATACATCAGCAGTATCAAAAAAATTTACGCCCAAATCAACTGCTTTATTCAAGGCTGCAACAGCATCTTTCTCACTGACCTTACCCCAGCTTCCACCAATAGCCCAAGCACCAAAACTAACTTCAGAGATTTCAAAACCAGTTTTCCCAAGTTTGCGGTATTTCATAAAAAGGAATTTAAAACATATATCAAATTCTACGAGGAAGAGACTCCAAAGTCAAAGTCTTGACCCAGGAATAAATAGTATTCATAATAAAGTATGTCACAAAAAAAGAAATCTACTAAAATAAGTTTACAAATTTTACTGATCGCAACTGCTTCCCTACTTTACTTTGTGCTTGCTCTGATACTGGTATTTCCATATAAGGAACCAAATAGTAAATCAGAAGTTAAAGGCACTTTTAATTTCAATGTACAAGTTCCCGAGGCAGAGGCAGAGGAAAAACTCTACACAGTGACCGAAGTTTCAGATGGCGATACCATAAAAATCGATATTGATGGTGAGATTGAGACTGTAAGACTCGTTGGAATCGATACCCCAGAACTTCATCATCCAACAATTCCAGTTCAATGTTTTGCACAAGAGGCATTTGAGAGAGCGAGATCTCTTTTACTTGAACAAAAAGTTCGTGTCAAGAATGATGGCAAACAGGGAGAAAGAGACCGCTATGGACGCCTACTTCTATACCTTTATCTACCTCAAAAAAATGACGAGGATATTTTCGTAAATGATTCACTGGTGCGAGAAGGCTACGCATATGCTTATACAAAAATTGATTCTGATTATCTTGAACAATTTCAGCAAGCAGAGGCAGAAGCACGAAATAATAGTAGGGGACTTTGGGCTTCCTGCAAATGCTCAAAAGGAGAGGAAATCTCAAGAGAATGCGTGAGCTGCAATCAAACTAAAGTCGAATACAATAATTGGGATTGCACCACTTATACAGAAAAAACCAGTGATAATAATTGTTACCGATTGTGCCCAGCTTCGTCGCAAAAAAACACAAAAACCACTCCACCACCTAGCCCGGAACCTGATCCAACTCCAACTACTCCATGGGACTGCGATTGTTCCAAAACTTGCTCAGAAATGAGTTCATGCGAAGAGGCCCAATATCAGCTTACAACTTGCGGCTGCAGTGTAAGAGACGGTGACAATGACGGAATTGCTTGCGATAAGCAGTGTCAACTTATTAAAATCAACTAATCTTTCATGGTTCTTTTAAATTCTTTTGCAGCATTTTTAAATGCTTCCTTGAGCTTTTCCCCGTCGAACTCCTGATCCTTACACTCCTGTCCTTTTTCATCTTTCTTTTTCTTAGACTCAGATTTAAAGATGCTGCTCATACAATCAATCACTGTAAAGAAAAATGCTACTACAAACATCAGCACGTAAAACGCAGACCTAAAAGGAGAATCCGCCAGAGTCTGGAAGAGTCCAAGCCCAAAATCTCCGCCAAGTAATTCAAAGAACTTGAACATAATATAAACAAAAAACAAACTATTGAGTGCATTGATAGGGGCTGAAGGTAAATTCAATGGGAAAAGAAGAGCCTTGAACATGTTGGCAAAAAAAGTAATCACACTCGTGATAACCACAATATAGAAGTACTCCTCCATGAATTTTACTATCTCCTCGTAGTAATAATTTGATATCACAAGATCAAGCACATTTACCATAAAGAGAATAAAGAGAACTGCCATGAAACCAAGGACACTCTCGATAATAACTCTCAAAGGAGATTTTCGAAATAGCATTATAGACATTTAAAATATAAAAAATTAATGGTTATCCTCTTCTGCTTCCATCGCTTGCTTTTTGTTCTTATGAACAGTGCCTTTAGGATGATTTGCAGGAGAGTATATAGTATACAGCTTCAGATCTTGGGTTTGGGATATGTTTACTAAATTGTGCTCAACTCCAGCAGGCACGATAAAAGCATCTTCAGCTTCAACATTTGTCTCTTCCTCGTTCATAACTAGCTTGCCCTCACCTTCTTCTATTCGGAAAAACTGATCAACCTTGTGATGGACCTCCGTACCAATATCTTCGCCCGGAAGCAGATTCATAACGACCAACTGAGAGTGTTTACCAGTATATAACACCTGACGAAAGTTTGCATTATTTGTCGTGGCTTCTTCAATATTTGCAGCAAAACCAATCTTGGATTTATTCACGGACATTGTGAAATAATAAAAACTATTACTACATGTTAGTACTATTTTGGGGAGTTTACAAATGTTCAAATTTCAAATAAGATGACTCAGATCCTAAACTTTACTAAACCGAAGTGGCTTTAACATTACTAGGACAGGAGGCTCAATCTCTTAGGAGCGACCTAGAGTCTCTTCCCCCAATTCAGGACACACCCATTGATAATGAAATTTTTCCTTCCCCAGTAGAAGGGGAGTCTATGCGTGGGGGAAACTTTCTTGTTCAAACAGAGGGACTCTTGGATGAGATAGAAAGCAACGGCCTCAACTGCAACTTCGAAACTCTGTACAGTGATTGGGCCACAGATTTTACTGAAAATAATCTGTCAAGTAGAGAGCATCAGATGCTTAATTTTATTGTATTGACATATTTGCTTTCGCAAGAGTCTGCACATACTGAGGTAAAACAGCTCTCACTCGAAGGAGCGGTGGGAAGTGGAAAAACAAGGGCTCTTGAAGGAATTATGGCTGAATTGGACAACCTGCAGGTGGTAGAAGAACGTTTTGATTTAAACTCTTGGTTTCCAGAATCTCTTCACGAGCAGAGCTTCGATCATCTACCTCCTGAAGAGCAACCGCCAAAAGTATCAATGTTTGGATCACAAGTTTGTTTTGCTACCTTGACAGAGTACTACAGACAACAGAAACTCCGAGATGCTGCATCTGGCGATATAGTATTAATCGAACGTGATCGACCAGGAGATTGGGCTTTTATACTCCACTATCATACAAAGCAAAACCGTCTTCTTGATGATAATGAATTTAGAGTACTTGGCAAGCTCTATAAACTCTTTGATAAAAATCAACCAAAAAACACCTTTTCAATCTTTCTTCATGCACCAGCCCACGAGCTACATAGGAGAGTAAAAGAGAGAGCCCGAAAAGGTGAGGGAGTCTACACGCCAAAATGGCTAGAAATGAACCAAACATACACAGAAGACGAGCTTATCAATCGCAAAAATACGAATGGATTTAATTTTGAACCAGTTGATACAAATGGTCTCCTCATAGAAGAGATGCGGACTAGAGTTGTAGATATAGTACGAAAATTCATAGCAAGCCCAGTATTAAATTAAGCTTCTAACTATGAATAGCTTCTGGAAGAAACTTGTAACAACATAAGGCACTACAATTATCACCATTCATGCAATTGCAAACAATATACACATTTCCAAATTCCATGTATAATCACGCAAATGAAAGCAGAAGCACTAGGCTCCTTTTATGAAAATTATGCTTCACTGCCTGATGATATTGCTGAAAGCAACCCCCTGCCCGAGCACGCTGAAAATATGCGATCAGTGCTGCGCTTTGATCATCCAGACTATCCAGAATTCATTAGAGCACGAGATAATGTCCTTGATCATACCTACCGCGCGGTGCATATAGCAAGATTATTAAGTAAAACAGAACCTTATCAAACTAATGATCCCTTACCACCCTTCTTGCTAGACGGAGAACCCCTTATTGATTGGCAGCTGGTAGAAGACATAATTTGGATCCATGATATCCCAGAAATAAAGACAGGAGATACCCCAGCTATTGTCAAAGATGTAGTAGACCCTCTCAATCAAGAACTTAGCGCTGCTCAGGAATTTTTCGAGGTTGGTAGCCCACACGATGAAAACTACCATAATTTCATAATTGCTGAAACCTGGCTAGAAAACAAACAAAGAGTATTTATACCAACTACCGAAGCCTTGATAGCAAAAACCCTAGACTTTGTAGAAGGTAGTTATACTTATTTTTGGGCATGCAAAAAAAGAGTACCCAACCTAGAAGAAGATACTGTAGCATTAGAAGATCTTCAGAAAATATGGAAGTATGCACAAGCACAAAAACGATTATATACAGACGCTGTTGCTCACGTCAATGCAAGTCTGATCGGATCTGATTGGCTTGAGGGTGTTGTTCCTGAACATGCTTATGGCTATACTAAGGACTTGATCACAAGATTATTAGAAGATAACTCGCAACAAATCCGCTCCATGTTCCCAGATATCCTCCAAGAAAATAGAGCCTAGCAGGCTATATATTTTTAATATACCCGTCTTGACACTGCGAATATTGCTATGTATATTAAATTCGAGTACATATTTTATATTTTACATTACTCACTGTGAGTATAAATCAAAAGAAACTAAAAGGTTTCACTTTGATTGAGATACTTATCGTTGTTGCACTTATCGCTATTCTTGCTGCAATAACAATTATCGCAATCAATCCTGCGAAGAACTTCAGAGACTCCAGGAACAGTCAGAGAAGTACAGACGTAGGACAAATCCTAGATGCTGTTACACAGTACACTTCAGAACAAGGGAATGCACTAGCTGATCTTGGAACAATTCCAGCTTGCTCTGCAAGTGCAACCAATATTGGAACAGCAGTTGGAAATGTCGATCTGGCATCTAATCTTGTTTCTGAGTTCTTAGTAGCAATTCCAATCGATCCAGGAAGTGGTTTTGATGACACCGATACAGGATATACTATCTGCGAAGAAGGAACCGGCCGAGTCACCGTTGACGCGCCAAATGCAGAAGGAAAAGTTATTACTGTAAAAAGGTAGAGATTATCTTGAGACTAAAGAAGGGGCTTGAAAAGCCCCTTTTTGTTTATCATGACTTGCGATCCCTTTTTATTTATGAGAGACTGATATAAATTATTTTACATCAATAAATAATGAAAAGAAATCTCACTTATTTTTCTGTCGCTATCCTTGTAATTGTTTCCCTTGCTTCAATTGGCCTATATTATTATCTTTCTCAAGAAGACCTTGGAGCGGGAGACGCGGAAGCAGCTTCTACATTGGCATTGGTACAAACATCACCAGCTGCTGGCACTGACCTGCAGCAAGGAGATACTGTTATTGTGGAATTGCAGGTGAATCTACCCGAACCAGATCCAGGCGATAATCCAAGTGTTGGGGAAATTGCTATAACCTATGATCCTGCGATACTAAATGGGACAAATATTGTAGTATCAGATGATACACTGAAATTACTTGATAAAATTGACAATACAAATGGAAAGATGAGCGTAGACATTGCAAAGGTTGGACAGCAAGGGTTTGAAGGAAACCGAGCCCTTGTGATATTTACTTTCAAACTTGTAAAAGACGAAGGGGCGACAACTCAAGTAAATATTGACCCAACTACTACATTCGGCTATCCAAATATATATGATGGAACCGGACAAAATCTCACTATGATTCTAGATCCTGACGCCATATCCCTGGCTTTAGTGCAGGGATCTCCAACTGCTGGAACAGATCTTCGGCAAGGAGATACTGTTACTGTAGAACTAAAGACCAGCTTACCTGATCCAGACCCAGGGGATAATCCAAATGTTGGAGAGATTGCTATAACCTATGATCCTGCTATACTCAATGGAACTAATATAGCTGTACTAGATGATACAATACTACTACTCGATACTATTGATAATACGAATGGGAAAATGAGTGCAGATATAGCAAGAATTGGACAACAAGGCTTTGAAGGAGACAGAACTCTTGCAATATTAACCTTTAGTTTGATCAAGGACGAGGGACTGACAACTCAAGTCAATATTGACGCAGCAACTACATTTGGCGCTCCAAATGTATATGATGGAACCGGACAAAATCTCACTATGACTATAAATCTTGACACTTCATATTGTGGTGATGGGAGAGTACAAACCCCAAATGATGATGGAGTCAATGAAGTTTGTGATGATGGGAACAACTCAAATAATGACCAATGTTCATCAGACTGTCTAAATGCGTGTAGTTCTCCTAGTGTCTGGGATGGTTCGCAATGTAGCTGTCCTGAACCAAGCTGTAAGACTTGTCCAGATAATTCTCAGGTTTGTAAAGACTCGAGCAACAACTGTTCATACCCTGTATGCCCTGAACCACCTACATATTGCGGAGATGGAATAGTACAAACCCCAAACAGCGAAGGCGTAAATGAAGTTTGCGATGATGGGAACAACTCAAATAACGATTTCTGCTCAGAGGACTGCTTGAATGCATGTACTGATCCACTACTCTGGGATGGTGCTCAATGCAGTTGCTCAACACCTACTTGCATGAATTGTGATGATGGCAGTGAAATCTGTAAAGATCCAAGCAACAGTTGTCAGTATCCTGCTTGTCCAACATTCGCTCAAGGTTGCAATATGGATCGGGACAAAAACGGGACAGTTGATTTGGAGGATTTTGGAATATTTGCTTTCAACTATAAAAAGAACGGAATCGATTGCAGTCTTAACATAACGAATGATGACTGTTATCTCGATATTTCCGATCTATCAATATTTGCTAAAATTTATTTACAAACCGATGCTTGCAAACCTCAATAAAATTAGTGTCCTGATAGTAATACTTGCATTTATTGCTCTACCAAATCTGTTGGTACGAGCGCAAGAGACTACTGAATTTGAGCTTATTTACGAACAAAAGGAATATCAAGTTGGAGAAGAAGTGCCCTTTGCAGTTCGAGTTGCAAATGTTGGGGACGATCAATTCAACGCAGTCAGACTAGAAGTTTTCCCAGGTACAGGTATGGTGGTTACGCAGTTAAGCAGAACAGAATTAGTGCTTGGATTAAACAAATTAGTTGCAGGAAATTATGCTCATATTGATTTGGGTAAAATTCGAGCATACTTTGCAGAAGGAGATATCATAGCAGTTGGAAAGGCCAAGGTGACTAATATTGAGGGGACAGTATTGTCTCTAGATGCTTCCAATTCAAAAACTGCAGATGAACCAATAAAAACAACAACTGTAAACCAAAGTGCTCAAGAATATATGAGCCTACCAACAACAGATATGCCAGAGGAAGATGGCGAATCCGCTACAGTAGAAGATCAACCAACAACTGATTCTGATGGGAACAGCACCTATTTCATAATTGGGGCTGTAGCCATCTTAGGAGTTTCATTAATCCTGCTTCTAATAGTTATAAGAAAACTAAAAGCAAATACTTAGCAGGGATTTGCAATATTCCCCAAATTAAGCCAAAATAGGCTGGATAAATATTTAATTGCCCAACACACATGCCCAAGAAAAAAGAAGAGCCGGAAGCGCAAGTTGAAGAGAAGGAAGCAAAACCAGAAAAAAACAAAAAAGACGATAAGAAAAGCACAGGCAAGATCACAACCAGCTTGAGTGAATTTATCAATAATATTGTACTTGAAGCTCTTGATATGGGAGTTTCAGATATTCATATTGAGCCAAGAGAACACGACGCTGTAGTAAGATTTCGAGTAGATGGCTTGCTTCGAGATATTCTCACAGTAGAAAAAAATTTTGAACAGCCTTTAATTTTCAAAATCAAAATTGCGGCTAAACTTAGAACAGACGAACATTTTGCTCCACAGGACGGACGAATCAGATTCGTACTTGGCGACCGAAAAGTTGACACTCGGATTTCAATTATTCCAATCTCAAAAGGAGAAAAAATCGTGATTCGACTGCTGAGCTCTGAAGGAAAGTCATTCAAACTTGAAGACTTGGGGCTAACAGGAGATGATTTACTACTAGTACAAAAAGCTTATCAGAAACCATATGGAACTATCCTGGCTGTTGGACCAACCGGATCTGGGAAAACCACTACTCTCTACTCTATTTTGAAGTTACTCAATTCCAGGGAAGTGAATATAACAACCATAGAAGATCCTGTTGAATACGATATTGAGGGGATAAATCATATACAGATCAATACCAAGGCAGAGCTCACCTTTGCAACAGGTTTGAGGTCAATTCTCAGGCAGGATCCTGACATCATCATGGTCGGAGAGATTCGTGACCAAGAAACTGCCAAAATCGCTATAAACGCAGCTATGACTGGTCATCTTGTTCTTTCAACTTTACACACAAATGATTCAATCACTACAATCCCAAGATTACTTGACATGGGAATTGAGGCCTTTTTGATTGCCTCAACAATCAATATTGTCATAGCCCAAAGACTTGCTAGAAAACTATGTGAATCATGCAGAACCCAATACAGACTGACACAAAAAGATCTTACAGAACTCAAGCGCATCAGACCAGATATTGCAAAGCTATTGAAAATAAATATTTCGCTTTACAAAGCCAAGGGATGCACTAAATGCGACAACTCAGGATACAAAGGCCGAATTGGACTCTTTGAAGCTCTCAATATTGATGAAGACATAAGAGATGTCATCATACAGGGAAGCGGCAGTGATGAACTACTCAAAGTAGCAAGAAAAAAGGGCTTAAAATTGATCGTAGAAGATGGAGTCAACAAACTTAAAGAAGGGATTATTTCCTTGCCGGAATTACACAGAGTAACAGCATTAAAAGAATAAATAAAAATAATGAAAATCACTCTTAGTAAGAACAAATCAATATACATTTTTAGCAATATATCTACACTTGATGTTTCCCTATCCATTAAGCACCTAGGAGTTATGCTTCGATCAGGCCTAGGTATTGAAGAGAGCATAATAGTTCTGGCTACCCAGACTCCTGACGAAAGAATCAGACTTGCATATGCGGGCATTCTTGAGAACATGCACTCAGGGAAGACACTGGCAGAATCCATGAAAGAGCACAAGAAAATTTTTTCAGACATTGTAGTTTCTATTATTGCTGTTGGAGAAGAAGGAGCAACTTTGGAGAAAAACTTGAATTTCCTTGCTGAGTATCTTAAAAAAGATTATGAATTGCAACGAAAGATCAAAGGAGCCCTATTTTACCCTTTCATTGTACTTGCTCTCACTGTAGCAGAATTGATTGGTGTCATATATTTCATTCTGCCAAAACTTGAAAATCTTTTCATGGCCTTTGAAGGCATACCAGCTTTCACGCTTTTTGTCATGAATGCGGCCCGCTTCTTTCGAAACAACGTAATATTTATTGTAATAGGAATTGTTGTAGTAATTTTCACAATAAATAGACTTTTGAAAACAACGGCTGGGAAAAAGTTTAAGGATAGGGTAGCTCTTAATTTCCCGATTTTGAAAAAATTAAACAAAAATATCGTTTTAACATATTTTGCCAGAACTTTGGGTGCTCTTTTAGAAAGTGGAATTCCACTAGAGCGAGGCCTATCAATCACACAATCCACAGTAAATAATTCACTTTATGCCAAAAAACTAGAACGCGTACAAGAAGAGCTCAAAACTGGCAAGAATCTATCGGCCTCTCTTGCAGCATATCCAAAATATTTTCCAGTGACTTATGTCAAACTTATTGAGATTGGTGAACAAACAGGCACATTAGAGGAAAACCTTGATTATCTTTATGAGCTCTATTCTGAAGATGTAACAGATATGACAAACAATCTTGCAACCGTAATCGAACCTCTTCTATTGATTTTTGTTGGCCTAATGATAGGTGGCCTTGCCTTACTTATCATTGCACCTATTTATCAGCTCACAGGTAGTATCAATGCTTAAGAAAAATTTAAAAGCATACACATTATTGGAACTTTTGATAGTAATCAGCCTAACAGCTCTGATTGCAGCGCTTCTTTTTCCTATTTCGCTCAAGCAAATTGGAGAGAATAAGTTGAAAAATTCTACACGAAATCTGACTTCTTTGATTTTTAATAGCCAGCAAAACGCATATGCAAGACGGGAACAGGAAGCCTATGGCGTAGTCTTTCAGAGCGGTGGGATGACACTTTATTCTGGAGATAATTATGCCACAGCAACTTCTCAGGAGTATATAGACCTGGAAAATGGCATCACGATAACGCAAATCAACCTAAATGCTGGAGGAAGCGAAGTCAACTTCCCTGCAGGAGAATTCAAACCTAGCACAGCTGGAACTATTGTTCTGAGTGAGGAAAACAATACTTACAAAATTATACTTAATGAAGAAGGATATATCTACTATCAGAAAATATGATGAGAAATTTCGCAAAAAAACGATTCCCTTCTTTTAGTCTTGTAGAAATTCTGCTTGTAATTGGACTTTTTTCAATGATTGCCGGAAGCATCACCATGATAGCAATCGACGCCATTCGTTTCTCGCAAAATCAAAGGCTACGATTTGAGGCAACCTTAAAAACAGAGGAATCTGTAAATGCAATACTTATGAACAAAAACGAATCCTGGTTTACTATTATGCAAAACACTGACACGGGTCCAAAACATATAGTTTATGTTGATAACTCTTTCGATATTGTTGATGGCGAGGAAGACATTAATGATATCTCCTTCAGTTTTGTCATAAATTCCGTGTACAGAGACGCTTCCGGCAACATCTCCCAAAGTGATGGGACTTTAGATATAAATACTAGAGAAGTAGTGCTGAGCGCAACTTGGGAAGACTCACTTCAACACCCGCGGAGCTTGAGTTCTATCTTTTATATCACAAATTGGAATACTCCAAGCTGGAAACAAACAACAGAGGCTGATTTCCAAACCGGAACAAATGATGGCACACTAGCTACCCCTACAGGTGGTGGGGCCGTAGAACTAGATCTAGACAGCACTGTACAAGGAGATTGGTGCTTGCCTCAAATCAGCTTGACCGAATACGATATACCAAGACAGGGTGTCCCAACTTCAATTGTAGCCACACCAAATCAGGCATATTTCGGTACTGGAGAAAATGCATCTGGTCCGCCACTTGAACATGTTTCAATCAGTAGCGACGACCCGCCTGTAATACAATTAATACAAAGCTACAATGATGGAAAGAAAACCAATGATCTTTTTGTTGATGAGAACTATATCTACCTCGCAACTACAGACAAAGCCAAAGACATAAAAATCCTGGATGTAAACACCAATCCGTTTAATGAAGTTGGATTCTATGATTTCGTATCTCCAAAAGGACCAGAGTCTATCTGGATCAACGGAACTGTTGGATATGTCATTATTGAAAATACACTTGAAACTTTTGATTTAACCGACAGAACAGGCTCCAGACCCAATCTTGGAACTATTACTTTACCAGCCACGGGAGTTGATCTTGAGGTGGTTGATGGATTTGCTTACGTAATAGTATCTGCAACCACAGCACAGCTTCAAACTATAGATGTGAGTGATCCTGCAAATATGGAAATAGTAAGCTCAACAAACTTAGACAGCCAAGAACCAGCGTCGATTTTTGTAAACGCAGACGGAACCAGAACATACATCGGAACTAACGAGTCTTCAACCCAAAACGAATTCTTCATACTTGATACCACAAACAAACTCGCAGCTGCTACTCTAGTAGCAAGCGCGGACACAACAGGAACTGACGTAAAAGATCTTTCAATCATTGATAACCGCGCAATCATTGCTGGCGAAAATGGCGAAGAATATCAGGTTTTCAAAATCGAGGACGAGAACGCACCCGAATACTGCGGGGGGCTGGAAAATGACCATGGTATATATGGAGTGCAAACAGTAGTTGACGAATTTGGAAATGCCTGGGCATATGCACTTAGTGGTAATTCATCAGCAGAATTGATGGTGATCGAAGGAGGAGATACAGGTGGCGGTGGCGGCAACGGACAAGGTACCCAATACCTGGATAGCGGAACCTTTGAATCAGCAGTATTTGATACCCTCAATCCACAGGCTTACTATTACACAATCAGCTGGGACGAGCAAATTCTTGCAGGCTCTGATCTACAAATTCAGCTAAGGACTGGTGCAACTTCTGACTTGAGCGCAATTCCCTGGTACGGGCCAGACGGCACTGAGACTACATATTTCACCTACGCACCAGGAGAATACATTCATCAAAATCAACAAAGCAAACAATATATTCAGTACAAACTCTATTTTAGTTCAGACAAAGTAAATACTTCTGTTCTGGAGGAGATTAGGATTAATTATCAATGAAGAAACTAAAAGCAAGTACACTTATTGAGGCAGTAGTTTATCTAGCACTTTTTGGAGCTGTCTTTTTGATGGTAATGCAATTCGCCTTCGCAATAGGAGGTAGCAATGACAAAACAAACTCAAATAACGAGATCCAGAGAAATATGATTTTCCTCAACGAACACTTTACAGGCACTTTCAGTGTTAGCGAATCGATTGATGACACCAATAGTCTATTCAATATTCCCGATGGAATTCTGCGCTTTAATACTGCTAGCGGATATCTTGAATACAAATTAGTCCAAGGGAATTTGGTTATAGAAGATGGAACTAGTTCGATCGTACTTACAGACCCTAAATTTAGTGTAAATAGTTTTTTGGTTGAACCGGTCCTTGGTAATGATGCAAGCGTGGTTGGCTCAAAAATTACAATGGAGATTTATTCATCAAATACAAGGACGACTAGAACTTTGCACTCTTCTTACTTGCTTGATTAATATGAAAAATATACGAAAATTGGCAAAAAAAAGAGAAAAAGGGGCGGTAGCACTGACTACTTTAATAGTGGTTTCCGCAATTCTTATGCTTACGGGCATTACCATCTTGCTTGTCAATATTGATCTGAGCCGCGCTACAACAAGCTCAAACGCAACGATCATGAACAGGATGCGCCTTACCGCATGCCTAGAGGAAAGCTTAATAAGACTAAAGGATAACGACATATTTATAGGAACAATCACTATGAACTTCAATAGTTACACCTGCGAATCCATAGTCACAGACAATGGAAGCCCAGGCGTTAAAAATATCTCAATCACAAGCTCCTCTCATGAATTTAATTACCAGAAAGACTTTCAAGTAGACATAACAACGGATCCGATGACGCTATTATAAGTCGGCAGTGTCCCAGAAGAGTCACCTGAAAAATCCAAAACATATCTCGACCTTTGTGATAAATTCATACTAAGATAACGTAACCGATCGGGTATGTTATCTTAGTGTAATTCTATAGACAACACCATACACCCAAAAGGAAGGATTTGGCCATACTATTGATCTGTCTAGTGTTTCTCGAGGTTTGTTGGGGGTACCAGCACTAATTTAGAGATAATTTTCTGTCGAGAGATTATTAAATATTGGACGATCGTCCAAAGTGAGTCCGGTGGGATTCGAACCCACAACCTACCGGTTAAGAGCCGGTTGCTCTACCATTGAGCTACGGACCCACAAGTTTGAATTATGCATTTTACCAAATCTGCACATGAATATCATTACTCATCCATGCACATCGTTCATCCATTTGAAAACACTTAAGCCTGCGTAAATAATCTCCTATTTCCAATAAAATAGCAGGCTTAGAGCTCGCAATTCTAGCAAATATGTCAAATTCACAAATAGCCAAGAGCGCTGTTTGAGAATAGATGAACGATGTGCACCTGGAGGGACTCGAACCCCCAACCCCCTGTTCCGAAGACAGGTGCTCTATCCATTGAGCTACAGGTGCCAAACATTACCAAACCTTAATAATTATACCTTAAATACTCAAATTTGGGGGTTTTACTGAAGATGTACTCTAGATCACTTCCACTTCTTCATCATTCTGCTCAGCTTCAGAACTCAAAGTTGTCTCTTTCTCAATTATTCTAATTAGTTTAGAATCCTCGCTCTTGGTCAGAAGATCTGACAAAAGATCCTTTCTTTTTATAAACGCCTCAATTTTGCCTTCCTTATACAAGCTCTTGTAATCATCATCCATGATCTCCACAATTGTGATGGCTTTTGGATTGTACATTTCCACACCAACCGCGATCACGATCGAGTACGCATCCGGATCCGTGAATCTATCATTAACAAGGATGATTGAAGCCAGCGCATCTACTGCATTCGCCTCTTCAAAAGTATATTTATCAATTGGATTAGCATAAATAAAATCCACATCATTTGGAAAAGGATTGAATTCCACGTCATTTGAAATTAGAACAATTTTTAGTTCTTTGCCAAAATGACTTCTAAGTAATTTGACTACACCGGCTGTCAGCGAGCTGTATCCATAAACTACAATATGATCTTTATAGTGAATACTAATTCGCCCTCTTTCTCTTCTCTCATATGTCAGACGGATCAATCCAGCGACCTCAGAGATTACAATGGCAAGAAGAACAAGACTTGTCAAAATAACAATCGAACCTAATACCTTTCCTTCATTGGTGATAGGATAGCGATCTCCATATCCTAAGCCTGTCACAGTCACAACCCACCACCAAACAGTCTCCCCTACGCTATCCATCTTCTCATTCACACCCCGCTCAACAAGCAGGATGAGCATAGATATAGAAAGAGAAAAAGCACTTGTAATAGAAAGCCAAACAAAGGCATACCTCAAGCGCCTGCTCACTTCTTTGTGAATTGTAGGTTTACTTAACATCAATATTCGCCGGCTTTTTATTCTTAAATAGAGAGAATCCAGTCAAAGCAAACACAATCGAATACATGACAAATCCATATACACATGCTGGAAGGGTTGCAATTGTAACATCTTTTTCTCCGCAGGAAACTATCGCGTCTTCACAACCTGCTTCTGCAAAAAGTTCATAATATGAAAGGTATCCTGAAAAAAGCATTCCAGCTATTGCAATGACCAAAATTACTTGTAAAGTTTGTTTATAAGGCATATTAAATGCATAAAATTTAATAATACAAGATTAAAACTTTCTCAAAATAAAAGCAAGTCTTTGCTAATGTTTGGTATAATTGTATGCAAGCCGAGGTGGTGGAATTGGTAGACACGCTACCTTGAGGGGGTAGTGCCCGCAAGGGTGTGCAGGTTCAAATCCTGTCCTCGGCACTTAAAAGATATATGGCTTTTCTGGTATAATCTTGTCGCTTCTTGAAAATAAAGATGTTAGTTCAAATAGGGGATCGTAGCTCAATTGGTTAGAGCACACGCCTGTCACGCGTGAGGTTGCGAGTTCGAGTCTCGTCGGTCCCGCCAATTCAGAACGAGTAAACGAGTTCTAGAATTGGCGAGGGTGCCCGCATGGGTATCCCGCCAAACCCAGAAACCAACCCTATCAGCAATTCTCCAGGCACTCTCTACGAGACACGGAACTTTTAGCACAAGTTGTAGTTGACATTCGGATAAGCTAAAATATTTCCATGATAGATTCTATTAACTCATATTCCGGTTTTCTAGCTGGCCTTGTTGGCATGCTAAGTATGCTTTGGACAGTCGCTTTTGCAGACAAAGCTTCGTCTCGGAAACTTACACTAAGTGATCTTATGATTGTTGACTTTGATAGCAAAGTCGCTATGACCTTGGGCATGATGCTTGAAGCTTTCTTAATCTATTTGACTATCCGTACTGGCAGCGAAGAATTACTTGAGAGAATTGATTTATCAGTCTATATTGCGTTGTTTGGATCAATTTTATTTTTTATCACCCCTTGGTTATTAAACTTCGGTTGGATTCAAGGACATAAAATCACTATTGCAGGCTATTTCGTATTGAGTTTCATATATCAAATCATACTTAGTTTTAAAATACTTGAAGAGCTTGGTGACATTGAATCTATTCTTTTATTTTCAATTCCTATGATCAATATTGCACTAACGCTATTTTTATTACTGCGAAAACCACAAAAATGGTATTTTGAAGTTGTTTATTCACTAGGAAAAATCTCTTTCTTAATTTTGCTAAATTTTATGTACATCTAATATGACAATCAAAACCAAATCCCACAAAGAAATCTACAAAAACAAATGGATGACAGTGTATGAAGATGCTATTGAGCTTCCAAATGGACATAAGGGGATTTATGGTTACGTAGAAAGAGAACCCGGAGCGGATGCCATCATCGTCAATGATAAAGGTCAAGTATTGTTAATTGAGCAGTATCGTTATCCTATCAAAAGTTTTCAAATAGGGATTCCAGGAGGAGCAATGGATGAAAACGAGAAGCCAGAAGAGTCTTTAAAAAGAGAAGTAAAAGAAGAAACTGGCCTCGATATTGAAGTAATAAAGAAGATTGGAGTATTTTATCCTTTGAGTAGTTGTTCTGCCGAATTAGGGAATTTATTTCTTTGTAAGGCTCTATCGGAATTAGAAGATGACAAAAAAGGCGAAAATGATGAAACAGTGAAGAGTATCAGGTTTGTAGACTTTGAAGAGGCATTGAGAATGATTGACGAGGGAGAAATTACAGATGCATTTTCTGCAAATGCAATACAAATAGCTTATAGATATATTAACAAGTCCTCCAAATAGTTTTCAAGTAATTCACTTCAAAAAAAGTTCGAACATCGTTCAGTAGGGCCCGCCAGACTTTTCGAATGAAACAAGAAAATAGTCTGGCGTGGGTGTTGCTATCTTCTAGGTATTTCTGGAGTGGCTTGTAAAAATCTATACCATTTACTATTATAATTTATTATGATGAATAATATAAATATCAGAAGAAGAGATAATACTCAAGCTGAGAGTATGTCTGCACGAAAAGAGCTACCTATAGTTGCAATACTCAAAGACCCTGCACAAGCAGTCTCATCAATTGATCCGGATTACCAGAGAAATATGGAGGCTTTGTATCAAAATGTATTAGACCGATTTGGTATAGATGACGCACTTGGAATTGACAGTCCTGAAGAATTTCGGAAGGTATGGCACGAAGGACATACTTTGCTGTGTACAGGCTCAGTCGAAGGAGGAGAAGTTACTTATGCTGGAAGGTTTAGTGAAAATCTTAAACCTGGCATCCCAAGGACAAGCCTTAATACTAAAAACTATTACTTAATGGACAAAACCTCTATTGAAAGTGTATTACAAAATCTGTTGAGGTCTAATTTGAGTGCAAGTGATTGGTTACCAAATAAACCTAATAAACTGGATTTACCACAAGATCTACCTGTTATTGCAGAATTTACAGGAAGGTCAGATCCTGATGGGATCCCCGCTATCAAAACAAATGCATTAAACGATACGGGAGATCTTGATCCTAATGAACTCCTGAGATCTGTTCAAGTTGTTCATCCTATGAAGCTGAACGACTACCTTGAGGCTATGCAGGCTGAATTAAATGAGGCAATCCGATCCACATCTGAGGATGATATTTTTGACGGATTGGGTAAATTTCTTATGTTAGGGTGCGTAACCCATTATTATGATTCGGCGAACTACTCTTATCTTATGCTAATCTGTAATTCAGTCCTCATGTCGAAAGGCCTAAATCCTATGGCACATTTCAATTTGGATTCAATTCTACCAGGGTTGAATTATAATATGAGTGGAAGACTTTTGAAGTTGGTTCACGATAGGTTCTCCATCGATCCTGAAATAGAGCAAGGGCAAGCTAAGCTTTCAGAATTATCCAAAGATGCAGTTGATGTTGGTATTTTAGTGAGAATTTAGTCTAAAGCTGTTATCTATGAAAAAAGTTCAAACATCGTTCAGTCGGTCCCGCCAATTCTTAATGCGAGCAGCAAATTTAGAATTGGGCGAGGCTTGTCCTGAGCTTGCCGAAGGAGTGCCCGCATGGGTATCTCGCCAAACCCCAGCAATTAAATTTATGCTACAATAAATCAAACTAAATACCTCATTTAAATTTTGCCATGAACAGCCCAAAAGAGTCAGTCGAGCCCTCCAAATCCCCAAAAAAACTTAGTAAAAAGAAACTCCTACTCTTAGGAATCCCTTTAGTCATCCTCATTTTGATAATCTGTGCCATAGCAGTTTTTTTCATAGACCGAGAAAGTGAAAGCTTCACACTTATCCCCGGCAACGAATCCACAGGCGATCTAACACCAGTACCAGCGCCAGTTGTCACTGACAAAATCAAAGGCTACTGGAGCTCAAGAGGAGTAGGTGGGGCTCTTGAAGACCTTAATGACGCAGAACGCATGAAAGAAGACGGCATCAATACCATCACCTTCTCCCCACAACTCACACACACACAAGAAGGTGAAGTGAATGAAGGCGAAGATAAGGCATTTTTCAGCGATACCGAATCCCAAACAAGAAAAGCAATAAACAAAGCACATGAGGCAGGTTTTCGAGTCCTTCTTGAGACAACCCCAATGAATGCAGGAGCAGTCGATCCAAAAGTTACAAATGTAAAATTATTCCAGGACGATATGACTGAACTTGCTATCAAGTACGCAAGAATAGCAGAAGAATACGACGTAGAATATTTCGCTCCAATAGTGGAACCAGCGCACCATATGAGTGTTCCGGAAGCAGACGAATGGCTCCAGGAACTCCTGCCCAAACTCAAAGCCGTATACAGTGGCCCAATAATGTGGAAAAAGCAATCCATGCATTTGAATGAAGTAAAGGAATGGGAACAGGACCATATCATGACATTAGGTTTCAAATTGGAGAGCAATGGCCTACAAATCAACTTCAAATCTACAAAAGACCACCAGATCTCATTTTCATTTCACTCAGACCGCATGTCCTTAACACAGTACGAAGGCGACTCTAAAAAATTCGACATTACAAAACAACATAACACCAACTTACAAGAATATCATACTATCCGGTTTGAGATAGAAGGACAGCAAATAAGAATATTTCTGGATGGAGCACTCATGATTGAATACACTGATGATAGCGGGCCAATGGGCGGGTACGTTTTGGGTTCAGATAAAATGCGAATCAACAAGTTCGAAGTCACTGACATGCAAGGTTCGAAGCTTCTTGTTGAAGATTTCGAAACGCTCAACAACTGGAGTGCTGTAGATGAGTGGAAAATCGAAGGTAAAGAAATTGCAGTATCATTAAACAAAAGTATAAAGCTCCTTCATGACATAGACTTTAGCGGCTATGACTACTTAGCAATAGACACTTTCAAAAGAGGACAAGTCCAAACCAACGAAGAATATATTGAATTCCTTGAATATGTAGTATACAAAACAAACCAACAGGCTGAATCTGATGGAGTTCCAAACGTTATCATTGCAGAATTTGGCGGCTCGATCATGGAGGAGATAGGCTGGATTGATGTAGATGAAAGAGCAAAGATACCAATGACAGAAACAGAACTAGCAGAGGTTACAAGAATGGTTTTAGAATTAGCTGAAGATACTGTGGATGGATACATGTACAATGGCTGGGATATCGAAGGCCAAGGCCTCAAAAGAATGCCCGAAGTCGAGGCTGTAATTAAGGATTGGTACACGAGTCACTAGGTTTTGTTACTTCCTATTGCTTTTGTTTTGTTCGCTTGAGATGGATTCAGGGGTCTGAAGGAGTATGTGCAATGATCACCCTTCCATTTTTGCCGCCTTCCCTCAAACTAACTCCGCCCCGAGACGTCCTACCATAAACAGCATCGCTTGGACAACCTGGCATTTCCTGTTCAAAGTTACCTGAACCATCATGTGGGAAAGCACCTAATAATTCAGGCACTTCCGAAGATCCGGGATTATCAAAAGGAACACACCCGCCCTCTCCATTACCAAAATAGCATGTTCCACAACCTCCAGGTTCAGAAGTTTCTATCCCAGTCGAGGCACCAAATAATCTTCGCATCATTTTTTCTTTAAAAATTTCCCGATTATATAGACAAAATATAGAAGTTGCAAGCCCTATTTTTAAAAATTTCCAACAATGGTAAAATTTGTTTTGCTTTTTGATTACATACAACAGTAATGACAAAAAAAAGAATTTCATTTATAACAATTGCTCTAGTAGCTCTGATTACAAGAGCCGTAGGAATTTCTGCCCCTGCTCTCTGGCGGGACGAGGCCTTTTCTGTACGCGCAGCCAACCAAAGCTTTTCCAGAATGATTGAGATCATCAGCAATGACACTGCTCCTCCCTTGCATACCATTATTCTTCATTTCTGGATTAAGGTATTTGGAATAAGCGAACTGTCAGTACGTTTCCCCTCTCTAGTT
>Ga0114923_10000593_pt1 | contig 27719 bp, 52 predicted proteins | sample SumtaG_FD_89578 | JGI IMG/M metagenome (GOLD analysis project Ga0114923, IMG submission 89578) | Deep subsurface microbial communities from Indian Ocean to uncover new lineages of life (NeLLi) - Sumatra_00157 metaG | ecosystem: Environmental > Aquatic > Marine > Oceanic > Sediment | place: near... | reverse complement strand
GGTAGTCCGCGCCTAACGGCGTTGGTCCAAAGGACTGAGGGTAGTCCGCGCCACTTTGTGCGGTCCCTTGAGAGGTGCCATCACGGCAACCTTCAAAACGAGGGAGGTCATTTATGACGAACCTCACGACGACTCGTTCCCCCAACACCGAGACGCATCTAGTCCCGCTGGCCGAGGATCTGATCGCCGGCGACTGGGAGGGGCGGAATGAGACGACCTGTAAGATCGGCTGCGAGATTGCGGAGCCAGATGGAAAATGCGAGCACGGCTTTCCTACCTGGCTGCGACACCTCGGAATGATCTGACAGGGCGAAGCGTGCAAGCGCTTCGCTAAGCTCGACTCTGGCAGCTCACGGCTAGGGCAACGCGCCGCGCTCGCATCCGGCGGCCAACGTCGCAAGCTCCGCCCTTTAAGGGTCAGGCTTGCGGGCTTAGCAAAGCGCTTGACCTGCGGGACGACTCTGATCCTCGCGCGATAAATCCCTGAGCCACCGAACGAAAAGAGGGGGCCTCGACGGGATCGCGCCGCAGGGCTTTACGCTCATCCCTGAGCCTGTTGATACGAGGGCCTCGACGGGGTGGGCGAGCGTTTGCAACCTTACCCGAGCAGGATAGGAACGATCCGGTCCATCTTCGCACCGCAACGAGCCATGGGAAGCCGTCAAAGCAACCCCGCTCGCGGTCAAGGTCTGACTGGGCGACACACTCCTGAACCTGCTCGGGCGCTTTACAAAACCGCTCAACTCTCGAGCCGCCTAAGAAACGGCTCGCGCTTCTGCCTGGGTAAGGGTGAGGCGACACCGGGTTAGGGGTCGAAGGAAAGCGGCAGAGATGTACCCCCGCGAAGCCGGGGCCATCGGCCTGGCCGATGAGCGCTGTGATGAGCAGCCGGCCCCACGCTGACCCTCGCGGTCAGCCCGCCCCCCGACGTGGAGACCGTCCACGGGATGGGGCGAGAGACCAGGCGGCGGTTTTGCTGCGCACGCTCGACCTACGAATCAGCCCGGAGGGAGCTGAGGGGTTTCGTAAAGCGCCCGAAAAACGGAAACACCTCAGAGATGCCGGACGGGGACTCTACTGCGAACGCGGCCCGCGGGTTTGGACTCGCGGCTCGGCGTGTCAGCCCCCCGAGCGGAATCTCTGAAGTGTTTCCGACACGACAAAGGAGGACACAATGAAAAATCACATCAAGGTTGTTTTGGTTACCGCGGTCTATCTAGAGCGGGTCGAGGTCAATCGGACGCCCCGCGTTCGCGGGTGGCGCCCGGCGACGCTCTGAAAATCCAAAGGAGCACAAACCATGAGCAAACGATTCACCGACTACGATGATGCCCGGCGCTACGCCGGAAAGACGGCCCGCGAGATTGGCATCGACGTGGGGATCCGTCGGACAGAAGAGTTCGGACGGGACGGCTACACCGTGAACCTTTTGCCCAAGCCCGCGCATCGGGCCGGGTCAGAGTTGCGGTGTGAGGTCGTGACCCCGATGGACCCCCTCTGGTCCTGACGGATGGAGCGCTTCGTGCGCTCCGCTATGCGGCGAGTGAGACACCCTTCTCGCGGCGGCGGAATTCGGCGGCCCCCGAGCCGCTCGCCGCATAGCAAAGCGCACGAAACGAAAGGAGCACAGCATGAAAAATCTCGATTGGAAGGCGACGGAAAAGCGAGCGCGCAGTATGACCGACGAGGGCCTGATCTGGTCTCGGGTCGACTGCAACGAAGCCGCCACGGCGGCCGATGCGCTCGAGCGTGCCGGCTGCTCGGTGAGCAAGTCCGGCGGTTACTACCGCGACGAGGCCGGCGTTTACGCGGCCGAGCTTGCGGGGCGACGCGCGAAGGCGGCGCGGAGCTGAATGCTGATCGAGCGGGCGCGCAGAGTTCGGCATGGTGTGCGCCCGCTCCATTCAGTAGTCAGCACAAAACAAAGGAGGACAGCAATGTACAGTTGCAACGATTGCGGTAAGGCTTTCGCGGACTTCGTCGCGGCACAACGGGCTCGAGAGGACGGGTGTCCGACGTGCGGAGGTCACAACATCGATTGAATCGTGATCGAGCGGGCGAGGACGGCGCCGACGCTGAGAACGTCGGCGCCGTGAACCTGTTGGAATGCCAACTACAGGTGGACCTCGCCCGCTCCATTCACTGGTCAGTCACGAAAGGAAAGGAGCACAACGATGACAAAACGAGGTACGACAAGCACGGCCCTCCACATGACCACCCGCGGGGGCCTCGAGTTCACGGTTCCGGTAGGTGCCCGGTGTATCGGCCGCAGGCTGGAAAGCGGGACTCGGGCGCCGATCGCGATCTGGGAAATTGACCCGTCGTCCTGCCGGTCGGATCGATCGAACGGCACGATGCAACGTACTACGGCCTGGAGGTGGCCCCGGGCTTCGTCATCGAATCATGATGAAGTGTGATCGAGCGGGCGCGCTTCGGCGCGTCCGCTTCATTCACAAGTCAGTCACACTTGAAAGGAGACCATCATGAGCCTTGCAGGTTACGACACGTGGAAGACCACCGAGCCGGAGACCGATTCTTGTCGCGGGGACCGATGTGACGGGAGCGCGCGGTATTCGACGGATCGAGGCTATTGCCCCGAGTGCGCCGACGAGCTTCGGTCGGACTACGGAATCGACGACCACGACCGCGCCGAATTCGACAACGATGAGGCGATGTCGTGCGACTTCGATGAGGTCCCGGAGTGAAAGGTGATCGAGCGGGCGCGCGCGACGCGCGTCCGCTTCATTGACCAGTCACGAAAACGAAAGGAGCAAACCCATGACCACCAACATGCTTGACACGATTCGAGACGGCAACGGCAAGCTCCCGAAGTACACCAGCGTCGGCTGCTACCCCCTCGCGTATTTCACCGAGGACGGTGGGACGCTGTGTCCCGACTGCGCGAACCGTGACAACGGTTCTTTGGCCTATGTCGGCGTAGACCCGGACGGTTGCGGGTTCCACACGCCGGAGTGGCACATCGTCGCGGTCGATGCCATCTGGGAGTATGAGGACACCGCGCCGATGTGTGACCATTGCAACGCGGAGCTTGAGACCGCGTATGGCAAGGTCGGCGAGTGAATGGTGATCGAGCGGTCGCGCGCGATCGTAGCGCGTCCGCTCCCTTGACCAGTCACGAATCAAAAGGAGGGATCCATGAAACTTCCAGAGGACCGGATGAAAAAATGCACGGGCGGACTGTCCGGCCCCGGCCATGGCGGTTGGGGCGATCTGTGCGACTGCGAGGCTTCGCTTCGGAGTCGGGTCGATCGCGACGGGGCTGATCTGCTCGTCGAGCTGGAGAGCTGCCGACTTGGCGGCTCGACGAAAGTCAACTGGGGAATCCTTGAATGGGTCAAGCGGTTCGCCACGCACAACGCGCATGAGGCGCGCGAGCTGTTGACGGTCACGAGAGAAAAGGAGGTGTCGCCATGACAAAGGTAACACTAGACGAAATCCTGCGCCGCTACTGCGAGCGACAGGACGCAACGGCTGACGGTGTGTCGGTGCGCTTGAGTGCGATCGCGTCCACCATGGAGGTTTCTGGGTGGATGCTTTTGGAATGCGCGATGCTCGACGGGTCGCGGCTCGGCGAGCTGACTATCCTGCCGTTCGGTCCGGGTTGCACGTTCAAGGCGATCCCGGGTCACCCGGTCAGCCCTCGCGGGCTGGCGTCCGACATGAGCACCGTCGTCGCCTGGAGCGACGCGTGAAGGTCGATCGGGCGCGCGCGCTTCGGCGCGTGCGCCTCATTCGATAGTCACGAAAGGAGTACACCATGACGAAACGAAATCGCTACTCGGGCAAGTGCCACGAATGCGAGGTGCATGTCGTAGCTGGCGAGGGAACGTTGACGAAGGTGGGCCGACGTTGGGCTGTCTGGTGCGGTTTCCACGCACCGAATGCGCCCGCGGCGGCTCCCGGCAAGTCCTACGGCGAGCGAGTCACGGCGCCACGGGGCGACGGGATCCATCGCGCCTACTTCCCCTCGACGGGCGGCCACTGGACGCAGAACGCCCGGGGCCGATGCGAGGACGCGCCTTGCTGTGGCTGTTGCAGTTGAAGCGTGGTCGTGCGAGCGGCTCCGGTCGCTCGCATCATCGACGAGTCAAATGGAGGACGCCATGAACAAAAACGACGAGTCTCGGAAAGATCGGGAGAAGTGGGAGCGGGACAAACGGAACTCGATTCCGAACCCGAATTATTCCAGCCGACACGGCTGGAAGAAAGGCGAGGGTCGGGTGCCGCACGTCCACCCGCTTCCCGGTCTCATCCGTTGAAGCGCGGGCGGCCTTCGGGTCGCCCGCTTTTTTTGTCGTCTGGAGTCCGACAAAACGTGACCTAATATGTTACTATAAAAGAAAGGAGCACGGCATGAAGATCACGGCATGGTGCCACGTTTGCGGCGCCGTCTACACCAGCTCGAAAATCAAGGGCCTCCGTCACGGCGACAACGCCGAACGGAAAGCCGTGCGGCTCGGCGAGGCTCACATCCTCGGCGAGTATCGGGCCGCACGTGCGGCCGAGCCTCACGCGGTCGACGTCTCGCGGGAGTGGCCTGACCGTCCCTCGGGGGAGGAACAGCGCACGCCGGTCGCGGTCCTTCGGATGCGCTGCGTTCGATGCGGCGGCGCAACGCCTGGCCTCGTCGGCGGACGTTGCGAGGGTTGCGTCTTCGAAGGCTTCCCGCCGCTGGCGGGCGACGAAGACGCGCGAGCGTGAAGGGTGATCGAGCGGGCGCGCGACGCGGCGCGTCCGCTTCATTCACAAGTCACGAAAGGAGCACACCATGAAGAAAACCTGGAACGTCTACACGCTTCGAGACGAACGCGGCCCGGGCTTCGAGCGCAAGGTCGGCGACGACGTCGCCCGCTACTCTGTCCGCGCCGAGGCCGCCGCGCACGTTCACCGGGAGCCGGGGCGCGCCCTTGTGTTGCTGATCGATGGCGTGATCGCCTCGCGCGAGGAGCAACGCGCCGACGAGCTGGAGGCGCGGCGACCGAAAGTCTGGACCGTCTACCGGGAAAGCACAGAGACTGAAGTCGCCTACATCGAAGCCGAAACGGCCGAAGAGGCGAAGGCGATCGCCGAGGATGACGGCAACCCCGGGCCGATCGCATGGGAGTGGGTCATGTCCGACGTCGTGACTGTCAGCGTCGAAGCGTGAATGCTGATCGAGCGCGGACACAACGAAGGCCGGGGGGGTTGAACCCCTCGGCCGTTTTTTTGTCTCTGGTCGTCCAACTGAAAGGGGAGACCATGATCAAGCAAATGGCCGCGACCATCCTGGCCGGGCTCGTGAGTCACCCCGAGCAATCGCGCACTGAACGCCAGCTCGTCGAGGACTCCGTGAGGCTTGCGCGGCTCGTGATGAGCGAGGTCGAGGCCACGGAAGGGGCCGCGGACGGACCGCGGTACAACGAGGGCGCGTGGTGCTAGCGGATCGTGTCACGCACGTGGTAACATTTGAAAGGACGCAGGGGAAGCGGCTGGAGGCGTGAGCCACGGAAAGCACGTCAAGCCGCCCCCCTGCGAGAAAGGGAAACGGATGGTGCCAGAGAGTCGACGGACGCGGGACTCGGTCCGGGAGATTCGGAAGCGGAACGAGTTGACTCAAGAGCAACTCGCGCATGAGATCGGCGTCTCGACGATGACCGTCAAGCGTTGGGAGTCGGGTAAGCACGCGATGCGTCGGGGTAGTCGCTGCGCACTTCAAGCGCTGGCCGGAATCAAACGAGACGACGGGCTCAAGGCGGCGGCGCAGCGATCGGCGGCCGCGCTCGACAAGGTGATCGAGGGGCTGACGATCGGAACCGTCGACGCTTCACACGCCGCGGCGCGGCTGCGGCAGATTCGAAAAATGCGCGCGTTCGTCTGAAGGGCGCGCAAACGAAAGGAGAGAGAGGCATGAAGCTAAATGACTTCCTGCGAATCGTTGACACGGTTCGCGACATGAGCGAGGCGGAGACGAGACTGGTCCGGACGTTGCTCACTAAGGGCGCCAAGGCGATCGAGCGGGCGCCGACGGGCGAGCTGGAGCGGGTCGGTGATGTCGTCCTCGCCGTTCACGCGTTCGGCTATGCGGTCAACGAAGACCGCGGCGAGTTTGCCGACCTGACGTTCGAGCAGCTCGTGGCAGTCGACGACGAGCTGACTCGTCGCGGCAGTCCGAACAATCCAAGGCGGCCGACGGAAGGGCCGCCGCCATATGACGCCGCTCAGGCCGAGCGGCTGATGATGGAATCCATCGCCCGCCGCGAAGGTTCGGTCGTCGACGCGGCGGATGTGCGCTGGTCGGCGCCGTCCTTTCAGAACCTCGCCGACGCGGACGGCAATCCGGTGGAGTGGACGGAAGGCGCCGCGCACGGGGTCACCGAGCCCGAGGGCGTCGAAGGGAAGAGGACCGGCCTGGACGACGGGCCTCTCCTCCCTCGCAGAAAGTGAGCGCGCTCCGCTGGCTTCGTTGTCACGAATGCGACCGCGACGTCCGTCTCCTCGTCGTCCGGCAGTGGCCGCAGCCGTCGCTGTGTCCGGCGTGCGCTGTCGAGGCGGCGAAGAAACGGGCGGCGCGCGTCGCCCGTTTCTATCGGGACCTTCGTGAGGCGTGGATGCGCGACGAAGAACGGTACGAGCACCGGCAGGGTTGCGCATGGTGCGCGGCCGCATTCGGAGGCCAGGCGCCGGAAGGAGGGCTCGCGGCGCAGTGCGCGAGGATGGCCACGCTCAGAAAAGGAGAGAGGCTAAATGCCAGCGAAGGTAATTAGGTCCGAAGACGGGCGCTGTACCTGCGAGGACTTCCACAAGCACGACTGCGATGGATGCCGCCAGCGGGCGAGCGTAGAGAAGGTCGACGTTGACGGCGACGTCTGGCACCTGTGCTTCGAGTGCGGCGCCGGCCATATGAGCGACGGCGGGACCTTCTGGACTTCGTCGACGCCGTGACGTCGTACCCCGTTCGGGCGCTGGAATGTCGTAACGTTTCGTGGTAACATTCCAGCGTCCTATAGGGGGCGCAACGTCCCCGCTAACACCTGGCTTCGGCCGCGAATCGCGGACGGCCAGGAGAAAGGCAAACGGGCCATGAACAAAGGACAGTCGATCGTAGAGATCGCGACCGAGCTGGAACGTCAACGCGAGGCCGCGAAGGACTACGTCGCACCGCTCGGAGCGGTGAAACTGCGGACGACCTCCGTAGTTACGACCCCGACGGGGATGGACCTCGTCGTCGACGGCATCAACGGGTCGAGTGGTCTGCGACCGCTCGCGCATCGTCAGATGGGCGACCATCTCGGAATTCCACGCCGTTACTACGAACGCATGCGAACGGAACAGCCGGCGTTGCTCGCGGAGAACGTCAACACGTGGTTCCACGAGAGCCGAACGGACCGTCGCATGTTCCGCACCTTGGACGGCGACGTTCGGGCGTTCCTGTCGGATCGCTACCGTCCGCTCGACAACTATGGTCTAGCGGAGGCGATTCTCCCGACCTTGCAGGATCGCGGCGCAAAGGTCGTGAGCGCGGCGATCACCGAGACGCGCCTGTACATCCAGGCGACCGTCGAGGACATCGAAGGCGTGGTCCCGGGCAGCAAGGTCCGGAACGACGTCGTCCGCTCAGGGATCACGATCTCCAATTCCGAGGTGGGTCTCGGCGCGCTGAAAGTCGAGCCGATGCTGTACCGGCTGATCTGCGCGAACGGCATGATCTCCGGGGTCGCGTTCAGAAAGTACCACGTCGGGCGTCGCCTGGAGATGGAGAGCGAGGTCTACGCTTTGCTCTCGTCCGCCACGCGCGCCGCTGACGATCGGGCGCTGTGGCTGAAAGTCCGCGACGTGGTCAGGGGCGCATTCGATCGCGACATCTTCGAGGCGGAAGTCGTGAAGATGGGCAACGCGGCCGGACAGGAGATCGAGTCCGAGGATCTCTCGCGGGTCGTTGAGGTCACCACGAAACAGCTCGGGATCGAGACGCACAGCAACGGGATCCTGAAGCACCTCGCAGCCGGCGGCGACTTGAGCCGCTGGGGTCTCGCGAACGCGATCACGAACACGGCGAACGACGTCGGCAACTACGACGTCGCCGTGGACCTCGAGCGCGCCGGTGGGAAGGTGATCGAGCTGGGCAAGCAGGACTGGAAAGCGATCGCCCAGGCGGCGTAGACTTCTGGTCTGAGGAGAACATGAGAGGAGGATGCTATGACCTGGCGAAGCTGCTAGGGGAGACGTCCGACAATACGACGGCGGACAATCTGGGAGGGATCGCGCGACACACTGCGCGGTCCCTCCCTTTTTTTGTGTCTGAAAAGGAGAGAGCGCGATGGTAAAGGAGAAAGTGCCCGTGGCAAAGTCGCAAGAAAGTCTATTCGAACGAGTCTCGGCGATGTCGCCAGAGATGGAGGCGGAGTTAGGCGAGGGCGGAGTGAAGGCGAGCATAGAAGGTTTTTCCAGAAACGACGAAGCGGCCGTTGTTGGCGCCGCACTAGTACCCGGAACGACCCGCGGGCATCTAGTCCGGCAACCAGCAATCCTCGAGGAGATGATCGTCCGCGCACCGGATCAGGTCGAGAGCTACCTGAAGACCAGGGAGCAGGCGATTCAACAGCTCCGCGCGGTCGCACTCAAAAGCACGAAGCCCACCGACTGGACTCTGTTCAAGGATCGGGCTGGCACGGTGATCGCGGTCATGCGTGACAGCGGCGCGGTCGTCATCCGCAAGTGGCTGCGCATCTCGATCTTCAATCACCGGCCGGTCGTCGGCGGCGTCGCTGAGCCGCGCCTTTCGACGGAGCGGGTCGTCGACAAGGACGGCAATACAACGGTCGTCAACATCGCGGAGATGTGGGCGGATGGCATCTGCGAGGTTACCGGCGAAGCGGTCGAAGATGTCGCCGTTGCACTGCGCGATGATGATGGCTTTGTCGGGCGCGGGCACCGCCAAGACCTGAAAGCTTCGTGCCGGACGTCGCTCGACACGAAGGTCGTGAGGATTCTTTCTGGCTTGCGGAAGGTCAGCGGCGAGGAGCTAGCACACGCTGGCGTCGATCTCGCCAAAGCGTATCTCGGCTCGGGCTATGGGACGAGCAAGGAACGGGCGGCGCGCGGAGTGTCGTCCGAGGGGATCGAGAGCGAGCGGAAGATGATGCGTCACGTTCTACTGTCGATCGTCGGCGGCGACCAGACGGCGGCGCGTGATCTCCTTCGGGAGATCACGGTCTACACCCCGAAGGGGAGCAACACGCCGCGGTCGTGGGAGTCGGTCGATCGCATGACACAGACGTTTCAATTCGAGAACGCATGGAAGGCGCTCGCGAAGCACGAACTCGCGGAGGGCGCCGACCTCGAGGCGTTGAAGCGGGCGGCGGTGGCGGGGGGCAACGTGGAGCGCGAGCCCGGCTCCGACGGGTAGCGGTCGCATGCGCGGGCGGGGTAGTATCTCCCGTCCGCGCTTCCAAACTAAAGGGAGGGAGAATCCAATGAAAGCAGAGTCTCTCATCGTCGAGCTGATGGCGGCGATCGACCAGCACGGAGACCTCGAAATCGAAACGGAGGGATGCGACTGTTTCGGCGAGGTCGACCGTGTGGAGTATTCGGCGGCGTGGCAGCAGGGCGAAATTCAGGCCGACGCGAAGCTCAACTTGATGCGTCCGAAGGTGACGCGAAGCTGGTGACTTGATGATCAGGTTCGCCGGCTTCGGGGGGGAAGGTGAGTGCTGCTGATCGACGCGACACGCTCCGCGGAACACCTCGGCGGGGATGGAATTCTGGCGCGATCTGGTAGGCAAGCAGGTCACAGTCCTGCTCCCCCGAAGCCGGCGAGCGAAAGAAAAGGAGAGAGAGACGCTTGAGCGGGAACCCTATGCACGGGCCGCCGAAGCGGTCGAAGGTGCAAATACTCGGGCGGAGTCCGTGGCCGGCGGAGATCGGGGGCGAACGGAAGCGGGTCGGTTCGTTCGCGAGTTGCGCGGAGTGTGAAGACGGGAAGACGTTTTGCCGATATGGTGACGTGCCGTTGTGCTTGGCGTGCGCCAGGCGAAAAGGAGAGAGAGATGAAAGCGGAACGGCAGTGGAGTAAATCCTCGGCGGACGGGATCGAAACGGTCACGTTCACGATCGAGGGCGATCGCGGGACGGTCCGCGTCCGGGCGGCCATGCGGGAGACGGACGGCTCGATCAAGCGCGCGGTCGTCGAGCGGATCGAACGCCAGGCGTGGCGGCAGTATGAGCACCTCCCGGAGGTCGCGCTGTGAGCGCGCGCGACCGGAACAGTAACGCGGAGATCGAGAAGCGGGCCAACGCGGGCGACCAGCTCGCGCTGTCCCAGCTCGAGCCGCACCCCCCGAAAGACGAGCCGAAGGCTCCGGGGCCGACCACTGGCGCGATCGTCGAGATGGAGGCGGGCGCGGCGATCACTCCCGGCGATCGCCTGGAGATCGACGCGTCGGGGCGAGCGGTCGTCACATGCGAAGCGTGCGATGCTGGATTCAGGCTGAACCCTGACGGACTCCACTACAACGACAGCCGCAATGGAGCGACCTGGGGCGTGTGTCGCAAATTCGTGGCGGCCGTGACGCGTGAGCGTGAAGAGAAGGAGAATCGCGAGAAGGCGGACGATCCGAAGCCCTACGCGGTCGAGCTGGCGGAGCGGCTCGCGGACCGATTCGAAAGGAAGGTCGAGCGCTGGCCGCGAAACCAGCCGATCGCGAGCGACATCGATCCAGACTCATGCCTTCGGCGGCAGGTGTACGAGGTCGTCGCGTGGGAGAAAAAGACACCGATCCCGGCGGACCGACAAGGGAGGCTGGAAGCGGGGCAGGACGCGGAGCGCAAGGCTATGCGGATCCTCGATGACCTCGACATCGACGTCGAGCTTCGCCAGAAAACCTTCGAGCACCGGCACAGGAAAACCGGCGCGGTCGCGCTGCGTGGCAAGATAGACGGCGTCATCCGCGTCGGCGGCGGGCGCGTCTTGCTCGAGGTCAAGTCGCTGCTCCCCTACCTCTATCCGCGGATCCGTGCGGCGGAGGACTTCGATGGGCTCTGGTGGACGAAGAAATATCCGGCGCAGCTCCAGGCGTACATGATCGGCGAGGGGATCGATCGCGGCGTGTTCCTCCTGACTGATCTCCTGGGGAAGTGGAACCCGATCCCGCTGGCCCTGGACTACGGCTACGCAGAGCGCGTCCTCGCCTTCGCCGAGTCGGCGGTTGACGCGATCGAACGGCACCGCGAGACGGGCGAGGTCCCACAGCAATCGGATGACGTCAGCGAGTGCGCAAGATGTCCGTTCTTCGGGAGCGTCTGCAACCCCGACATGATCGTCGGCGCCGAGGGCGCGGTCTGGGCGGAGGACGAGGAGCTGCGGGAGCTTCTCGAGACGCGCGACAAAACCCACCGGGCGCACTCTGAGTATGATCGCGCCGACAAGGCTATGAAGAGAAGGCTCGAGGGTGCGCCGGAGGCTCTGGTCATCGGGCCGTTCATGATCACGCGGAAGTCCTACCCGATCCACAATAAAGCGAAGCTCGCGAAGACGACAACCGGCACGAGGACGAAGGTCGTCCGCGTCCTGCCAGACGAGGGGGGCGAGTGACACTGCCTCACGGGCCAGGCATCGCGGACGGCGAGCGGCTCTGGGAGATCACGGTCCGGCGCGGCGCCGCACTCGTGACTCGCTTCGTGGTGATCGCGGCCGACGAGGACGAAGCCCTCGCGCGCTGCCGCCACTTGTCGCGTCGCGCGCGCTACCCGCAGGAGTTCACCTTGTCGGCCAGGCTCGTCGGCACGACCTGCGGGACCGGGACGGACGGCGACCTAACGATCGACATTCCCCGGGCCGCGTTCTATTCGATCGGGCGGCGCACGTGGCGGGATCAGCTCGCCGCGTTCGTCGCACGGTACCTTTGAAGGAGAGAGAGATGCTCCCAGCAGACGGCCTAAAGGAATGAGGGCGCACTGCGCATGGTGCGGCGCAGACATCAGCGGTTCGCACTCCTATCCGGACCCGGATAGCTGCGGCGAGCGAGAGTGTGACCGCGAAGTCGGGTATATGATCGCTGCCGCTCGCGACGAGCGCCGTGTCGACGCGGAGGAGGACGACTGGAGCCGATATTGAAAAAGGAGAGAGCGATGCAAGCGATAGTCTGGGAAGTCCAACAGATCGAGGTCGGCGCGCTCGCGCCCTCGAAGACGAACACGAGGAAGGACCAGGGCGACTTGAAGGAACTCGCGGCCTCGATAAAGGCGAACGGGATCCTTCAACCGCTCATCGTGAAGTCGGTTCAGCCGGAGACGGCGGGCGCGCTATGCTGGGAGATCGTCGCGGGCGAGCGGCGCTGGCGGGCGGCGAAGATCGTGAAGCTCGGACACGTTCCATGCGTTCAGCTCAACATGGACCAGGCGACAGCAATCGGAGCTGAGGCGGTTCAGATCGTCGAGAACCTCCAGCGGAAACGGTTGAACCCCATCGAGGAAGGGAACGCGTTCTCGCTGCTCATGGCGCAGGGAGCGCGCGCGGATCAGATCGCCCGACAGGTCGGCGTGTCGACGGGGCAGGTCCACCAGCGCGCGCTGTTGGTCGGCCTCCCGACCGACATCTCCGGACACATCGCAGACGGTCGTTGCGCGATCACGGTCGGCGTTCAGCTGGCGCGGGTCCATTCGAAAGCTGCGCGAGAGGTCGTCTCCGCGGAGTTGATTAAAGACGCGGCTTGGGACCTGAAGAACGGCGCGGGGATCCCGACGGCGCGGGCGCTCGAGCTGATCGCGACGCTCGCCCTACGCGGGCTCGACCGTCCTCCCTTCAATCCGAAGGATCCGAATCTCGTCGCTGGCGTTCCTGGCTGCGCCGAGTGTCCGAAGCGGACGGACGCGCAGCGCGACCTGTTCGGCGAGCCCGTCTTCGAGCATGCGCTGTGCCTCGACTCGGCGTGCTATCGGTCGAAGGCGGAGGCAACCTATCGGCTCGACGAGGCGAAGGCGACGGAGCGCCACAAGTCGGTTCTGTCCGCACGTGAGACGGCGAACGCCTTCGACAAAAAGACGCGGGACCTTAAACTCTCAGGCGACTACGAAGACCTCGAAGGGAGCATTCGAAATGACGCGACCCTTCGAAAGCAGCTCGGGGGGGACCTCCCGCAGGTCTATCTAGCGCAGGACCCGAAAACGGGCGGGCCGATCCGTCTCGTCGCGCGGAAGGATGTCGAGTCGATCCTGAAAGCGCCGACTCCGGATAAGTCTAATCGGGACACCGCGAAGGGAGCCGACGCGCGGCGGAAGGTGAAGGCGGCGACGTTCCTCCGCGAGTTCATCGCGGCGCAGATGATGAAGGCGTTTGGACGCGGGGAGCGGCTCGCCGAGTCGGCCAAGATGATCGAGCTTCTGACCGAGACCCTGGTCCGGGTGTCATGGTCCGACACCGTCGCGGAAGCCGCGAAGATGGCAGGATGGGAGGCGAAATACCCGAAGGCGGACGCGAGGAACGCGACGGGCGCCGAAGCCTACCTACTCGGCCAGAGTCCGATGATGATCACCGGCTATCTGGTCGCCTGCACGTCGACGCGGTTAGGGAAGGACGGCGACGTCGCGAAGCGGTTCGACATCGACGCGAAGGAGGTCTATAGGGTCCACCTCGAGAAGCTGCGCGCGGAGGCGAAGGAAGCCGAGAGGGAGAAGCGCGACCGCGTCAAGATGCGCTCCGAGCGCGCGAAGCGTCGCGAGGTGATCGAGCGCGAAGCGCAACGGAAAGCGGAGGCGAAGCCGGCGAGGCCAGCAAAGAAACGTTCGAGGAAGTAAGATCAGAACGGAAGGCCCCGGGGAAGCATGCCCTGCTCCCCCGGGGGTTAGTTTTGGAAGGTGTTGTGAGGATGGCGCGTTTTGCTAGCGGGGCTTTCGCGCCTTGAATGCTGATCGTATCACGTACCCCCGCCATGGAGGGGTCGATCCGTGACGATCGTCAAAGGCGATCTGTTACAGAATTCGAAAAAGTGCGCGCGCCTCTCGCTCCTCGCTGACGCGTTCTATTCGCGGTTCCTGGCGTGTCCCCTCGTCGACGACTGGGGGCGGTTCCGCTGGTCAGCGATGGCGCTCCTGGACGGCCTCTACCGGCAGCGTCTCGGGTCGCGAAACGACGTCGAGATCCCGGACGAGGACTGGCTCGTCGCACGTCTCGGCGAGCTGGAAGACGTTGGGCTAGTCCACTTCTGGGAGTGCGACGGCGACGTCTTCGGCGAGCTGGCGGGGTTCCAGGGCACCGAACCGGCGCGGCGGAGGTTCCACCGGGCGCCCGAGCCGGCCTGGTCGGGGCACGAACACGCGGGACGGTGCGCTCGGAGCGGCCAGAAATTTGATTCCTATAAGAGTCATGAATCGTATGACTTGCGCCTCCGGAACGAGTCCGGCACCGTTCCGGCACCAGTCCGGCACGCTTCCGGCAACGTTCCGCCTACTCCGTCACTCCGTCACTCCGTTACTTCGTCACTTCGTCACTTCGCTACTCCGTCACTTCGTCACTCCGTTGCGGGTTCAGAGGCCCCGGGCGGGGCCACCGGCGAGGAACTCGAGGAGCTGGCGGCCAACGGGCCGCAGGACGGGTCCGGGACACAACGGGACACGGCGGGACACGGCTGGAAGGAGACCCTCCGGCTAGCCTGCAACGCCTGGCACGACGTCATGCAAGCGACGGCACCGGAAGGACGGATCGCGAAAGCTCTCCGCCCGCTGACGGAGAACCACGATCTCGAGGCGGTCTGGCGGTTCTACCTCTCGAAGGAAAAGCCGGCCCTCGCGAACCCCCAGAGCTTCGCTCAGAAATTCGGGATGTGGCGCGACGCCTGGAAGACGACCCAGAAGCGCGCGGTCCCCGCCCTCCCGGACCCGACCCGAGCTGCCGAAGCGGCGCAAACGTGGGACGGGCTGCTCAAGGATCTGGACGTGTCGCGCAACAGCCACGCGACGTGGCTCAAGCCGTGCCGTGGCCACGCAATCGTCGATGGCGCTCTGATCGTGGTCGTTCCTGACGAACGCTTTCACGAGTGGATCACGAAGACGTACCTTCACCGGCTCCGAATGGCGCTCAACCTCTCGAAGGTCGAGGGCGCACCGACGTCTATCGAGCTGGTCAACGATCCGGAAAGAGCGAGTCATTAGGGGTGGATCAAAACGAAAAGGAGAGAGCGAATGGATAAACTGCCGAAGCGGCCGGACTTCGAAGCGATACGAAAACACATCGACGAGATCGGATCGACGCCCTACGCGGTCACACTGCTCCAGGTCGTCGGATACGCGGAGGCGCTAGAAAGGCAACTTGATTGCATTATCGCGAACGGGCGCGCGACGATGCACGACCTCGACCTCGTTCTCGATCGGGAATGGCGAAAGTGGTGACGCTCGACGACGACGAAGGCGACGGCGACTCTGGCCCGTGGTGCCGGCACTTCATCGAACTCGGCGACGGGTGTGACATGGTCTGTCCGATGTGCGGGCACCGCTGTGCCGCCCATTCCATCGACGGCCCCGAGTGTCGAGAGATCGTCGTTTACGACGCGCTCGCGGCGGTGACTTGCGACTGTCCGGGATGGCCGGACGAAGGAGAGACGAGAGTATGAAAAAGGAAACATTCGACGACCTTCGCGAGGAGCGCGACAAGTGGCGGCAGCGCTTCGACGATCTCCTCGCGCGATTCCCGGTCCCAGGGACGCCGATGACATTCAAGACGTCGGTCGTCGATAGGCCGCTGACGATCGACACTCTCAGCGATGCGCTGGAGGCCGGAGAGATCCGCGTCCCTTCCCAGGGGGAGACGGTGACGCTCCGGGTCGGAGCACTGCGAGCGCTGATCGACGACGTGCCGGATCACTACGGCGTCCTGGTCGAAATCGACGGAAGGAGTCGTGAAGCAATCTACGCCGAACACATCGGGCGTCGCTACCACAACGAACCGCTGTGGATCAAGATCCGGAGCGAGCGGCCGTCTGAACGGGACACCGACAACGACCACGGCGCGCACGTTGCAAGTACCGACCGATGAGCGGCGCGAGGCAAATCATTCCGACGTGGCCGCCTCGAGAGTGGCACAAGGGGCGCGCGCTGCAATTGCGAGAGAACGCGGCGTCGTCGGCCGTCGCTGGCAAGATCCTCCGGCACAACGTGGTCGAGCTAGCGGAGATCGTCCTCGCGTGGTACGAACGGTTGTCGGACATCAACTGGCTTTTAGAAACCGCGGCGACTCAAGGAGAGACCGGCGAGCGCTGCGAGCACTGCGGGACACCGAAGGTCATGATCCAATCGATGGAGGACCTACAGCGCGCGAAGGGCGGAGGCGAATGACCGCGTTGTCCGTTTACGTCGCGATCGCCGTGGGCTTGTACACGCTGGTCCTCGCGAACGCGGCTGTCACCTTGATGGCGAAGCGGAAAGCGATCCGGAGCGCGATGGGCTGCGCGTTGCCGATCTACGTCGTCGCGGCCGCGGTCGCGTCGGCGCTCTGGCTTCCGATGCTTCTCGCGGCTGTCGTGCTCGGCGTTTCAAAAAAGGAGAGAGCGAAATGAAACCGATGTCGCAGGCGACGGATGCTTGACTCGCTCGACGTCGCCCCGTGGCGAGCAGTCTCGACGTTCGATCGGTCGCGCGCCTCGAAGCGGGCGGCGCGCGCGGTCGCACGCTTCCGGTCGTGGAAGGAGGCGCGTAAGACGAAGGTCGGGGCGAAGCCGCCGAGCGAGATGGTTCCGGCTCCGAACGTCGACGACGCCCTCGCGGAGCACGCGGTCGCGGCAATCCTCGGAGTCGAGGACACGGCCGGCGCCCCCTATCCGCCGCCGCTCGGTCGGTCGTTCGTCTATCAAGGGCGAGCCTCTCGCGTCCTCCTGCTACACAAGACGGGCGCGCTGATCGTCCCGACGGCGAAGGTCGCGCGGATTCAGGTCGAGCGCATCTTCGTAGCGACGCTATCGGTGCCGAGTCCGGCGCGACCTAAAGACGATCGGGTCTTCGCGCGCGGATGGATCGCAACAGAGGACGTTCAGCGCTCAACGCGCATTCAGCGGGTCGACGACAGAACCGCGGTCGTGATCGTCGGAGACGAAATCGAAAGCGTCGCGGCGCTCGTTCAGCCGAAGGCGGGGACGTGCGAGATTGAAATTCCGGATGTACCGTTCTCGATCGTGGTCGTGCCGGTGATCTCCGACACCATCCTGGCCGACCTCGCCGCGCGCGACGTCGAGGACGGACGCGTCTGGACCGAGGAGGAAATCGCGCTATGCCGGCGGGCGCTGTGCTCACGCGACGATATGCGCGAGATCGTCGTCCGCAAGCGAGAGTGCCGCGGTGTCGTGGAATGGTGCGCGCAGGAAGACGGGAGTCCGGTCGATCTATTCTCGGCGCTCGAGCCGCGCAGCCGCAGCGGGCAATGGGGAGAGAATCCAGTCGGGTTTGTCACGCTGAGGAAACGAAACGAATGACAGCTAGGGACTCGTTTGACTGCTGGACGAAAGTGGACGATTCGCCGGACGTAAAGCCGACCATGGCGCAGCTCGACGCGGTGCCAGAAACGATCCTCCGGAGATGGACCGAGAACGGTTGGATCACCGAGAGCGATCTGCGCGGATCGTTGAAGCGGAGGGCTGAGAAAAAAGGAGGGGGCGAATGAGTAAGCTGCACCACGCGGAACCACGAGGCGTTTGCAAGGAATGCGGGCGCGGCGAGCGGTGGGTCGTCGTCGACGAGAGAGGCGAGAAGATCGACGGGAATCACCCGACGAAGGACGCGGCGGAGGCGATCGCCTCGCTCCTCGACGACGCATACGCGCGCGGCGCACTCGACTTGCAGCTCGCGTTACGAGAGACGGGGGCGATTGCGCTAGGCGAAAGGAGAGAGGGTAACGTCGAGCCCCGACTCGTCGTAGTTCGGCCAGGAGCCGAGCCCTCGACATCATGAAAAAGACCTATGTCGAGATCGTTGAAACGGAAACCGAAACGGTGATCAAGCGCATGGGGCCGATGCACCCGAAGAAAGCCGAGCGCGTCGAGGCTGGCGTCGACATCAACATTAATCACGAACGGTTTTTCAGCCGAATCGTGACCGAGTCCTCGACAACCGCGTCCGATTCAGAGTAGTCTCGAAGACGGTCGGGCCGGCTGGCGGGTTCGTCGCGATGGAGTCGGGGCCATAGCAAGCAATCCGACGTCGTCGCCCCACGGCGTTCGCGCAGTCACTCCGGGCCCCTTTCCCTCCCTGGGGAACGTCCGGAGGCCCGGCTCGTTTCGCAGCTACGGGGAGGGGGTTCCAGGGAGGGGACCACGCAATGCTGAAAGCATGGTTGAGCCGAGTCGCGAAGCGACGGGCTGCGCGTCGACGGAAAGAACTCGACGACTTCGCGCCCGTGATCGGGTGGCCGATGTGCGAGGACTGCGGACATGCGGCCGCGTTGAATCCGGAGTGCGCGACGTGCGTGGAATCGTGCGAGACCCTGGCGCGCGTCGTAGCGTCGGCTGGAATCTCCAGCGAGGAAGCGATCCGCGTGCTGACCGTCGCGGGGCGCGCGGGATTCTCGGCATGAGCGCATTCAACCTGAAGCCGACGCGTTCCCGCCCGACTCGAGCGTTCGGTCTAGCGTTGGTAGCGGCGGAACATCAAGACCAGATGAACGCGGCGCCATGGTGGCAGCGTTGGGCGCACCGAGTTCTAGTCTCCTGGAGATGTCCCGCCTGCCAGCTCTGGAGAAACGGGCTATGAAACGCCAGCGCGGTCTGTTCGACGACGAGGTCCGAACCGGCGTCGATCCAGCGCGTGACGGCGGCGACTTCACGACCGCGACGATCGACGTCGAAGGGAAGCGGCTCGGCGCGATCGAGTGCGCGGGCGTCGTTCGATCGGGCGTCTACCCGTATGCGTTCCGGTGTCACGCGTGCGGCTGGCACGGCACGGGATGGGCCGATCTCAAAGGTGCAATGATGGGACTTCGGCACCACGCGGAACAGCACGGGAAACGAGACAGGGAGGAAGAAAGCGAGGCGAACATATGAGGGAAGCATCGAGGCATTGCTCGACGTGCGAGACGCAACGGCTGATTGTGGCGGCGAAGCCGAACCACGTCCTCCACCTGCTGCTGACGCTGGTCACGGGAGGGCTTTGGTTTCCCGTTTGGGCGTGGCTGAGCATGGGGGCGAGCAAGGGGCGCTGTGCAACCTGCGGGACGGTCGTGTCGTTCAAAGAACCCCGGGCGGGGATCGTCCTGCGGCCCTGGGTGCAGTTCAGCGACACGGAGCGACGGGATGGTGTGATCGCCGTCGTCCTGATTGTGGTGGTCGCCCTGCTTTTCGCGGGCTATCGGTAGCCTGAAAGGGGCCAGAAATGGAGCGTAGAACATGGGAAGCGCTGATCGCATTAGCGACCTTCTTCCTCGGGTTCGCGTTCGGACGGGGATCCCTCACCACGTCGGGCGGGGGATCCTCCACGTCGCGAACCGAGCCGACGCTGCTCGTGGAATGCCAGCGCGGGTGGGCGGAAGCGACGACGACTCTGGGGAGGTGCGTCGACGCGAGTCAAGCGCTGAGCGCTATGGTCGATTCGCGATCTTCCATCTGTGGCCTGTCTCTGGCGCGCTCCTTTTCGGGATTGCCATGGGCGTCGGAATGGTTCAGCCGGACGTCGAGGCCCTCGAAGAAACCATCGAGGGCCAGGCCGAGACCACGGAGAATCTCGCTGGCCTCGTCGATCAGTATCAATGCGATCTCATGTTCCTCGAGCCGAGAATTCAAATCGTGCTCGGAAAAGGCTTCAAGGGCTGGCCGCAGATACGGGGCGACATGGGGCCTTCTCTGCTGGAATGGTGCGGCGCAGGAAAGTCGTTCGTCGATCACGCCGGCCCGGGTACCGGGATAGGACCATGAATTTACCTTGCGACGGGTGCGGAGACGGAGCCTTGATTCTTCGTCAGGGGTTGAGGGCGGACGGGACGATCGGAATGCTATGTTGGTCGTGCGGGCGACATGCGGCCGGCGCTCCAGAGCAGCGGGCGCTCGGCCCCATGAAACAGCACCGGCCGAAGCGACGACGGAAAAGACGCCGCCAGTGACGAAGCGCTCGGCACAGCTGAGGGCCGACAAGGACGATCTCCTGCGGCGCGTTCGGAGGTTTCGGCGCGAGGCGGTCGCGGTGGCGGCACACGATCACGTGCAGCTTGACTGGCTGGTCGCAACACTCGACCTTCTGATACCCGAGCTGAAAGAAGTGACTGCGCTCCGGGTCGTTCCATGAGCTGGGTCGCGGACCTCGTCGAAGACGGCGCCGCTTCGGACCGCGACCTGATCGTCGGGATCGATCCCGGACGGGATGGAGGCGTCGCCGTGTTGTCGAAGGCCGGCGAGCTGGTCGACGCGATCCGGATCGAATGGGCGACGATCTCACCGACCCACTGGCTGATGTCCAAAACGAAACGCCTCTGGCCGCGCGTCGCGTTCCTCGCAGTCGAAGAACCGATCGCGTACAAGGGGAAGGACGCGTTGACGTCGTCGATGATGAAGGTCGCGCTACAGTCGGGCGTTTGGATCGGGATCGCGCGAGCGGGGGGCGTCGAGGAAACGCGGATTATTCTCGTCCGTCCGCAGACCTGGCAAGCGAAGGTCATCGGCCCGCTGCGCCGCGGGATGCCGACGAAAGCGGCGAGTAAGGAAACAGCGAGACGGCTCGTCGGCGCAGCGCATGAGCGCATCCGCCTCCGGAACGATTCAATCCACGATGGACTGGCGGACGCCGTCTGTATCGCCGAGTATGGGCGCGCGCAATTCGTGAGGTCTCTCGTCCTCGCCGCCGGGTAGTGGGTCAGTTTGACCGGCCCGAATGACCCCCAGCGCTTGACCTAGAGCCCCCCGTGTGCCCACTATGGGGTATGCCTTCCTTTGTTCTAGGCGGGGGGAGTTCAGCGCCGGCGTTGCAGCGCCGGCATCGTTGCTGTCAAGGTTGCTGGCGGAGTTTCCTTAACCGCTCACCCTTTTCCCGGGTGCTGTAAATGACATCGCCGTACCCTTCCCCGGCGGGAGGCTTCGGGAGATCCGCCAAGATCACCACCGAAGCCCCCGCCGTTTTTTCCTCCTCCGAAGGGGTCCTATTCGCGGGCCCCTTTTTTGAGTTTAGGCAAACTGACCCACTACCCGCCGCCGCCGGTTCTTGACAGCGCCCCCGGTTCTCGGGGCAGAATGCGCAAATGCCAGTCCGCCGGTCTGCTCCCCCATCGCGGCATTTGACCTGGGAAGAGCTTGCGTGCAAAGACGGGACCATCTACCCGCCGGAATGGCAGATGAGAGCGCTGACCCTCGGGTTCGAGTTCGAGGCGATTCGCCGGCTTGCGGGGAACCATCAGATCCAGATCACGTCCGCCTACCGAACCCCCGCCTACAACCGCGCCGTCGGCGGCGCGCAGCTGTCACAACACATCGAAGGGCGCGCCCTGGACCTAAGGATTCCTCTCGCGCTGTCGTCGTCAGAATTCTTCGCCGTGTGCCTCGAGCGCGCGCGCGAAGCGGATTCTAGGATCCGCGGGATCGGGCGCTATCAGACCCACGTCCACATCGACACGCGGCAGTCGCTGCGGCTCGTACACTGGAACATGACGCTTCGCTGAAAGGGGAGAGTAAATGGAAAGGCTTGTGAGGCGACTCAAGGACGGCGACATCAGGGACGGCGACGCGGCGTGTCTAGCTGTCGGCTACGTCTTGACGGTGCTCGCCCTGGCAGCGTTTACCTCGTGCGGAGGCTTCCCGCCTCCGACGCCCCCGACACCAACGCCCACGCCGAGCCCCTCGCCTCCACCGACGCCTACCCCGACCCCGTCACCGACTCCGTCGCCGACCCCGACCCCGGGCGAGACGTGCGAGACGTCGGAGTGCCGTGTCGCTGCGAGTTGCTGCGCGCCAGACCAGGGGCCGGACCTCGGGCTCATCGACGAGTGGACCGCGATCACCGAAGCCGGGATCGATCGGATCGTCGACGAATCGAACGGGACGGTCAACGGGATCATCGTCCGCGTCTTTGGGGGGCCACGAGACCATCCACAGTTTCGGTCGCACGCGGAAATTCGGCAGTCGTGCAGGTCGATGAATGAGCGGGCAATGACCTGCTTCGTCGGTCTCTCGGACCGATGGTGGGGTCGCCACGAGGAAGAGGGCGGCGACGGCTGCGGGATCACGCCGGAGCACGTGCGCCGCGGCGAGATGAATCAGTGCGAGATCGATCGAATCACGGGCGGTGTTCAAGCGTGCGACGGGCTCAACTGCGTTTTCGAGACCGGGAACGAACTCGCCCTCGACTCGAGGACGCCGCAGTCGATCGTGACGACGTTCGGGCTCATGACTGTCGCGCAAGCCTACGACGCCGGAGAGATCACCTTCGCGCAGATGGTGAGCCGGGTCCCGCTGGCGCAGCCTGACTTGCGGGACTGGGAACAGAAGGTCGTCGGCGTCATCTGTAGCGTCCGCCCCGACGCGGTCCTCATGACGAACGCGATCACGGGCGCGACGGATTGCGACGGCGGCGAGATCCGCCTCCGCTCGATTCACGGGCACCCGCTCCCAGGGGACGACCTCGTGTTCCCTCGCCAGGCGATCGGCTCGAGGACGATCCTCACCGAGGGAGACAATCAGACGCACGGGATTGAATCGTGGCGGCGGATGTGCCAGCTCATGGTCGACCGCGGCGGACACTGCGGGCAATGGCGCGGGCGACACACGCGCGAGGAGTGGGCGTTACGCATGGAGGCGATGAGCCACGTCGGCGCGCCGCAGCCGACACCGACCCCGCCCCCGCCCCCGAGCGAGTGCGGCTCGATCGAGCAATGGACGTGCTTCTCGGCGGACGACGGAAAGGACACGCAAGGGCAGCTCGTTCACGATTCGATCGAAGACGTCTTCGCCGCGGCGCCCCCGTACATCCACAGCGTGGGAGTCAACGACAAAGGCGAGCTAAACGGACGCATCGATAGCGGGAACTGGGGACGCTACGTTCTCGACGTTGCGGCGGCGGTCCGCGCGCGCGGCACCTGCGCATGGGAAGGTGACCCCACCGGACGAGGGAAGGACGACGAGATTCTCGTCGAGGGTGAGCCGGGCGAACAGTGGGATCTGCTCCAAGGCGACGACCCGCGAGTCGTCGGTCCGTTCGTTCGGATCAACGCTTTCGACTGCAACCTCCGATGATCCGCTGGCAGTTGCGAGGAAGGAGGTGCCCATGCTTATAAGCGTCACTCGGCCGCCGTCCACACCCGCGCGACAGCGGCGGCGACCAAGCGCTCGAACTCTGCGCCGTGCTTGAGGCGCGGGTTTCGGAGGTGGATGAATTCGTGGACGAGGGTGCTGACTTCGTTCCGGTCACGGTGCGCGGTGTTGTACAGGACGATCGTCGCGGGGCGCCCTCGGGTACAGGAGCCGTGCCAGCCGCGCACCGATGCGAGCGCGCTGGCGACGACCTTCGTGCCGGGCGGCAGCGGAGCGTTGAAGGCCGCCCGGTAGAGAGAGCGCGCGGGCTCCTGCAAGGACTGCGGCCGTCGGCCCTTGCCGTGGGCCAGGCGGATCCGCTGGCGCCGCAGGATCTCGCGCTGCGTGCGAATCCCGCGGAGCGCGTCCATGCTCTCGGCGTGGGCCTTGTGATAGCGGGCCTCGAGCCGTGCGAGGTGTCGCTCCGTTCGTTCGATCGCTTTCATGGATCAACCCTCCATCCTGGCAAGTGTGGCGGGGACGACTCGAAGCGGCGAAGTTGGCGAGACGTCGAAGGCTTTACCGCGCGCGAGGAATGTTCTTCCGCCGACAGTGACGACCGACTTCGACATGGGCTTGAGTCGCGCTCGACCGACACCGACCCGGACGCACTCGCAGACGCCGTGCTCCGGGACGAAGTAGAAGCGGCCGAGCCTCAGTGGTTCAGCGTGCATCGTTACACCTCCTACCTACAATCTATGATTCGGCGATTCGCGAGATGACAGAAGTGACAGTTATCCACAGCGCAACCCGTGACAGGTCAGAGCCGAAAGAAAAAACTTGACACTAGAAACGTAGACCGAAGGGAGAGCCGAAAATGACGAACCGACTGCCGGGCGCGGTCCTCGCGCTCCTCGTTCTCGCGCTGCCGTCCTGCGGGCCGATCGAAATCCCTTGCATCCCAGGGCAACCGGGCTGCGAGCTGCCAGACCTACCCGATCCCGACCACTACGACTGCGACGCATCGGAGCAGACCGAGCGGGCGGCGGCGGCGATCAGCCTAAAGATGTTCGTCCCGTCTCCGCGAGGCCGCTACATCGTCCGCCGGATCGGCGTGGGGGTGCAGGCGTTCTCGACGCTACAGCGCGACTACAACATGAGAGACGTTCGAACGCTTGGAATCGGTTGGGCTTGCGCGATGGCCGAACGCGACGCGCGAGCGCTGAGCCTCGTGCCCGGGATTCGAATCGAACCGGACGGGATCAAGACGATCATTCCCCCGAGCGACATCTCCGACATTGACATCGGACCGGAGGCGTCGACGCGGGTAGAGAATCTCGATCGGATCGATCAGCGCGACCTGCCGCTCGACGACGACTACAGCCCGGCGGCGACCGGCGAAGGCGTCCACTGCTACATCGTCGACACCGGGATCTGGTCGGCTCACCCGGACTTCCGGGATCGGCTCGGTGAGGGGTTCTCCGTCTTCGGCGGATCGTGGGAGGACGATAACGACCACGGCACGCACGTTGCGAGCACGTGCGGCGGGGCACAGTTCGGCGTGGCTAATCGGGTGATCCTCCACGCGGTCAAGGTCTTCAACCGGAACGGATCGGCGACGGACTCGCAGGTGATCGAGGGCTTCGATTGGGTCCGAGATCACGTGAGAGCAAACGGGTGGCCGGCGATCGCGAACTTCAGCGGAGGCGGATCGACGTCGGACGCTCTCGATGCGGCGACGTGCGCGCTGATCAAGTCGGGCGTCGCGATTGCGGTGGCGGCGGGGAACAGCGGGCTCAACTCATGTTCAGGGAGTCCCGCGCGAGTCAAGCAGGCGCTCACGGTAGCAGCGTCGGACCGGCGCGATCGGCTCGCGTCGTTCTCCGACGCGGGCAAGTGCGCGGACGTGATCGCGGTCGGCGTCGATGTTCTCGGCGCCCGCCGTCTCGGCGGAGAGACGCGCATGTCGGGGACGTCGATGGCGAGCCCCGCGGGCGCGGGCGCGATGTGCCAGGCGCTCGAGCTTCATCCTGGGCAGAACCCGAAAGACTCCGTCCTCGGGCAAGCGACGGAAGGGAAAATCGGCGGACTGTCGGAGGCGACGCCGAACCGTCTCGTCTACGTCGGCGAGGTTGAACCATGACCGCGCGAGCGACGGCGGCAGTCACGAAGGTCCGCGCGAGCATGCCGGACGACTTCTCTGCCGGCGTGGTCGTGGCGGAAGGGGATTCGTGGTTCGACTATCCGGGGGTCGACATCCTGGCAGAACTCGAAGACCGTCATAACTTCGACGTACTGAACGCGGCGCACAAGGGCGACACGGCGGAGTCCATGGCTTATGGGCCGCAACAGCTCGAGAAAGTTGCGAGGATGCTTCTCAAGCTCCGGAGCGGGTCCGTCACACCGCAAGCGTTCCTGATCTCCGCGGGAGGAAACGACATCGTCGGAGGCGAGTTTGCAACCCTCCTGAATCACAAGGCGTCGGGGCGCCCGGCGCTGAACGCGGCGGCGGTCGAGGCGGCGCTCGAGCGCGTGCTACTCGCTCTCGTGACGATCTTCGAGAACGTGACAGCGATGTCGGTCCAGGTGTTCGGTCTGGTGCGGCCGATCGTCGTCCACGGATATGACTACACGATTCCGGACGGGCGCGGATTCTGGGGAGGATGGGGACCGCTCCCGGGTCCGTGGCTCCAGCCGGGGTTCCGACAGAAAGGCTACGGAGACCTGGCGGCGAACGCCGCCGTCCTCCGTTCGCTGATGGATCAGTTCAACGTCGGACTGCTCGCGATCCCGCGGCGGCCAGGGCTCGGCCACGTTCACGTCCTCGACCTTTGCGGGACGTTGTCGGATCATCTCAAGGACGAACGTTACCGAACTCACTGGGCGGACGAGCTGCACCCCTCCCCGGAAGGTTTCCGTATCGTTGCGGCGAAGTTCGCAGCGGCGATCGCCGAGGTACAATAGGCGGCGGTCGGGTGACGGGAAGGGGACGCGATGGCGGCGAAGTCGTTTCATCACTCCAGAGGCTTGCTCAAGGGTTTCTGGGCAAGCGTTCAAGCGCTGATCGCCGTGCTCGTCATCGGTGTTGCGGCCGTCGCCATGGATCCGTCGTCGGTTGCAAGCCTGCACGCTGCGATGGAGGCGGAGATTCCGGAGCCGTGGTCGCTCATCCTTTTACCGTCGCTCATCTCTGGCGGCGCCGGCGTCGTCAAATACCTCACCGATTGGGCGAAACGGGCGCTGTGGCTGCGAGTGAAACGGTAGCGGTGTGCAAGACTGGATTCAAGAGCAGGGACCTCTCGGCGTTGCCCTGCTCATCGGTCTCATCATTGCGCTCACCGCTGCGAGAACTGCGCGCCCGATCGTCGACCTCGCGGCGCGCGTGCTAGAGATGCTGGCGCGGCGGCGCAATGGCGGCAACGGCCGGCAGGAGCGCGAGGTGCCACCACTTCCCGAGCCGCCACCCGAACGCCGCGGAGGGCTGTTGACGTTGGAGGCGTCGGTCCGAACGCTCCAGAGATCCGTGAGCGAGCTGCGAGCGGAGTGCCAGGAAATCAGCAACGCGCTGCACTTGCGTGCGACAGGTCTCGAGGGAAGGGTGACAAACTTGGAGCAGTCAATGAACGCCGACGGACAGGTCGCCTCGAGATCCGACGTCGTGCAACTCGCGCGGACCATGAGAGAGGCGATCGTTTTGTGGAATCGTTTGATGGCCCCGCCTGATGTGCGTGCGGCGAAAACGGAAGGGCTCGACGTCTCCGAGCTAGACGCGCTGATCAACGCGCCAAGCGTGGGCGAAGGAGAGAGAGGCGATGGCGAGAGCAAAGAAGAAAAACAAGGACGGTGCCGGTAACGGAGCAGACGCGGAAACGGTAGCGGCGGGAAGGCACGACAGCTTTGGAACGCACGACGAGATGCTTCCGTGCCGGCTGTCGGAAAACCAAATCGCGGACCGGGCGCGCGAGGCGGGCGCCGCGTGGAGCGAGTTGAAGGACGCGACGAAGATCCTCACCGAGACGATGAAGAATCTCCGCGATGTCGTCAAGGACGCGAAGGCGAGCTTCGCCAAGCTCATGGACGCGATCGCGTCCGGCGTCGAGGAGCGCGCCGTCACGTGCGAGGATCGTCCCGATTGGGACGCGAAACAGGTCTTGACGATCCGGCTCGATCGCGACATCGAAGACGACGACCTCGTAATCGAGCGGCGCCCGATGACCGACAAGGAGCTTCAAGCCCCGCTGGGCTTCGACGTCGTCGGCGAAGGTGAATCATCCACGGACGACGGAGAACCTTCGCAATCAGAGGGAGAACCGACCTCGGCCTGACCCACGCTCGGCGCGGAAACCTCGAGCGCACGTGATTGAGCGCGACGGTTTGCTGACTTTTGGCCTATGATGCGGGTCGTGCGAGGAAGGAAGCGCGGCCCGCCACCCTTTCCCATACGGGGGGCCGCCCCCCCCTAGGGGAGGAGAGGGAGACCGAACCCCGCGGGGCGGCGGCGGGCCCCCGCGCGGGGAAGGGGGGCGGGGCGCGCGTCCG
>Ga0114923_10000592_pt1 | contig 27727 bp, 29 predicted proteins | sample SumtaG_FD_89578 | JGI IMG/M metagenome (GOLD analysis project Ga0114923, IMG submission 89578) | Deep subsurface microbial communities from Indian Ocean to uncover new lineages of life (NeLLi) - Sumatra_00157 metaG | ecosystem: Environmental > Aquatic > Marine > Oceanic > Sediment | place: near... | reverse complement strand
GTACTCGACAGAAGAGCCGGAAACGGCTTCTCCAAAGACCTGGTCGCCTGCCTTGAATCGCTTGACATCGCTGCCTACGGCTTCAACTTCTCCGGCCAGCTCATAACCTGGTATAGGGACTATTGGCTTCTTGAGACCGCGGATGGTGAAGCCCTCTATAGTGAAGAGCCTTGCAATGAACGGGTCACCCTTTCGAAAGTGGCAGTCCGCTGCCGTTACTGTTGTCGCGTGGATTCTTACCAGTACTTCATTGTCCTTGGGCGTCGGCTTCTCAATCTCCTTGAGCTCGAGAACATCCGGTGATCCGTATCTCGTGTATACAATTGCTTTCATGAGTTTCCTCCCCTTTCCGCCGACGGGACGGGTTGTCGGCCGTTGTTGTGCTCTACCGACCAGCCCCCTGCGGACGGTCCACTTCTAGACTTAGTCTAATCTACCTCCAACTGCCACAGCAAACGCTGGTTTCCAGGTCAGTGTTTGGGGTGCCGGAGCCCTGTAGTCAAGGCTGCTGTGTGGCCTGATGGTGTTGTACTCACAACGCCAGTTCTCGATCAGCACCTTTGCCTCTTCCAACGTGTAGAAGATCTCTCGGTTGAGCAGTTCGTCTTGAAGTCTGCCGTTGAAGCTCTCGCAGCACCCATTCTCCCAGGGACTCCCTGGTTCGATGAACAAGGGGCCAACACCCAAGCGATCGAGCCGTTCTCATGCAGCAACGAGAGAAACCGGCTCGTAGCCTCATGTTCCTCTAGACCCAGCTCCGGATGGCTATGGATTTGACCGCTTGGCTCGCACATCGAGTCGTGAATCAGATCCACCTGCTGTACGACGTGGTCCTTCACGTCACGAAGCGGAGAATCTCGCCTGACTACTCCTTGAGCTTGTAAAGGCAGCGATACGTGCTTACCACAACGAGCGGTAAGCGACTGCTTGGGATGTGTCCGGGGACCGGAGCGAGTTTTCGATCTCCGGGATCCGGCGCGGAAGAAGAACATCAGGAGGTGCACATGAATCCACGAGTGGGGCTAGCAATCGTAGGAAATGAGACCGAAGAACGGAAGGAGAACGGACGACTGAAAAGCCCAACAATGGGGTCAGCAAGATAAAGAGGGCGCCTATGCTACTTGATGCTCATATACACATGTTTCCCGTTGTTCGTGGAGTGTGTTTGGGGCGTGAGGAGACTACCAGCGAGCGCTACGGAATGGTCCGTAGGCAAGGAAGAGGCCTTGAGCGGTTCTTCCCTCCGTCTTCTGAGTACTCGGGATTCCCCTACGATGTGTTCATGCACTACCTCGATTGGGCCGGAATTGAGAAAGCGGTTCTCTTCCAGTCTTGCATCTATGGGAATCACAACGACTACTACCTCCACCATGCCATTGAACTCCTCTCCGACCGACTCAAAGCCTATGCACTGGTTGATCCCCGTACGGAGAACGCACGAACACTCATTGATGCCCTCATGCAGCGAGGATTCGTCGGGATCAAGCTAGACACGTCGGAGCTTCCGATTCGATTGAACAGCGAGCAGGTTCTCGTAGCTGGCGAGTGTCTCATGAAGCACAACGGTGTCCTTGCACTTGATCTTGGCTGGGAACCGGAGTCTCCCGATTACTACCAGATCGTTGAGCTGAAGAAGCTCCTGCGGAAACTTCCGGGGCTCCGACTGCATTTGGCACATGTGGGGCTAGGAGGGAAGCCCATTGCGGCAACGGATGAAGGTGTTCTGCAAGAGATCGGCGAGCTTTCACAGATCGGGAACGACGTTGTTTATGATATATCGGCCTTCCCCGACCTAGCGCCGGAGACTGAGGAGTATCCCTACCCAAGCGTACAGACGCTGCTATATCGAGTCGTGTCCGTAGTCGGGGCAGATGCGCTTCTTTGGGGCAGTGACGCCCCGCAGATCCTTCAGCGATGTACATATAGGCAAAGCGTACAATGGGCCCTGGAGTGTGACGGGCTGGATGCGGACCAGAAGCGGCAGATCACATTCGGGAACGCGAACCGGTGGTACTTTGAAGGAGGTTAACTAGGGTGTCCAAGTGGCGCTAACATCGCTGCATTCAAGGTTGGCGTCGACAGTGCATCACTTGAGCTTGAAAAGGAGACGCGAACAGAGTAGATCTGGCAATGGTGAACGGGGTAGTGCTTGTTCAGGATGGTCAGCTGATCGACACAGACCTGCTTGAGCTCGCGCCACGGCACAACGTCATTTGCCGGAGACTGAATGAGGGCATGCTGCCGCCATGGAGATAGTGGACTGGCAGGAACTCCTGCCCCAGGCGTTTATCGGCGGCCTGCCTGGGTCGACCACAAGAGAGAGGAGACCGGTGTGATTAAGGAGAGAGCGATCCATTCCGTACGAGCTCGAGAGATCATTGATTGCCGTGGATTCCCCACAATCCAGGCTACCGTGCAGCTGGAAGGAGGAGCGCATGGCACAGCCGACGTTGCCTGCGGGAAGTCAACCGGGCGATTCGAAGCTCGAGAGCTACGCGATGGCGGTACGCGTTTCGGCGGCCGGGGTGTGATGAAAGCTGTTGCCAACATCAACGAGCGGATCGGTCCTTCGCTGATAGGTAAGGACGTCACCCGGTAGAGAGAGCTTGACCATCTGATCGCCATTGAGCTGGACGGTACAGCTGACAAGTCGCAACTTGGCGCAAACGCGACGACTTGCGTATCACTTGCACTCGCACGGGCTGGCGCTGCGGCAACGCGGCTTCCGCTGTACAAGTACCTCAATCTGCATAGCCACATCCTCCCCGTGCCCCTGATCAACTTGATTGGCGGGGGGAAGCTCGGTTCGAGCGATCTTGAAATCCAGGAGTTCCACATCGTTCCTTGGGGTGCTCGTTCCACGATGCACGCGCTTCAGATCGCCACAGAAGTACGGGAGGAGCTCGCGGAACTGGTCCTGTCCCGCTACGGGAAGATGGCACTCAACGTAGGCGACGAGGGCGGGTTCATGCCCCCGATGAAGACTATCGCTGAGCCGCTGGAGTTCCTTTCCAAAGCAGTCGACGCTGCCGGCTACCAGGCGGAGGTCGGCTATAGTCTGGATTGCGCCGCGACGCACTTCTACGATCCTGCGACGCAGCGTTACCATCTGATGGGGAATCATCTCTCGCGAGAAGAGTTGGTAGACCTCTATCGAGAGCTTTGCGCTTCCTTTCCGATCCTTTCGCTCGAGGATCCGCTGCACGAGAGCGATTGGGAGGGGTTTGCGCAACTCACACGCGATCTCGACATCCAGATCGTTGGAGATGATCTCTTCGTGACCAATCCGGATCGTGTGAGCAAGGGAATCGCTTTGGGTGCAGGGAATGCACTCCTATGGAAAGTGAACCAGATCGGGACTCTTTCCGAGGCACTGGACGCCGCCGTGCTTGCGCAGCGGAACGGATTCGGAGTCCAGGTTTCAGAGCGTTCCGGAGAGACGGAGGATCCGATCATTGCGGACCTAGCGGTTGCCCTAAACGCTGGGCAGATCAAGACTGGCGCCCCCGTCCGCGGAGAGCGCACGAGCAAGTACAATCGCCTTCTCCAGATCGAAGAAGAGCTCGGCTCCCAAGCTCGCTATGCGGGCCAGGCGTTCCGCCAACCGATTCGGCGTCTGGGGGCCAACCTGGGGTGCCCGGCAATCGGCGAGCCGCCCTTTAGTGAGGACTAGCTCGCGGATGCCGATGCGCGAGCGCTCCATATCCACTTCTAGGAGAACGTCAACAGCCAGAGAGCTTGTCCGTGACCTCCTGGACCACGGGGTTAAGGCCGCGGATCCGTACCCACCCGTCAAAGCGCATGTTCGTCTTGAGGGAAACACTCTCCGTGCAGGCGCCAGCGTTGTGCCGCTAAGCGATGTCAGGCGCATTCTCGTCGTCGGTGCAGGAAAGGCTTCCTTGCGCATCGTCCAGGCCCTGGAAGACTGCCTTGGAGACCGGATCAACGCAGGTGTCGTGGCCATCAAGCGCGGTCAGCCGCATGATCTTCGGCTTGTCCGAGTTCACGAGGCCTCCCATCCGCTTCCCGACGAGTCGAGCGTGCTGGCCGCAACGCACCTCCTCCGCTTGGTCACATCTGCTGCACACAGCGATCTCGTCCTGACGGCCATCACTGGCGGCAGCTCCTCCCTGATTTGCCTTCCACCGGAAGGGGTGAGTCTGCGTGAGAAGCGTGCGCTTCACCGAGCGCTCCTGCTATCTGGCGCAACGATTCAGGAGGTCAACTCCGTACGCAAGCACGTTTCTGCCATCAAGGGCGGACGGCTTGCCCTCGCCGCCCTACCAGCTCGCGTCCTGAATCTCACGGTTTCAGATGTGGTAGGAGATCCACTCGACTGCGTTGCCGGACCCGTCGTCGCCGATTTATCTACCCTCGCAGACGCAGTCGGAGTTCTGCAGAAGTACGACTTGTGGGCCAAGCTTTCGCTGACGATTCGGAGCATCCTGGCCGACAGCAGAGCGGAAACGCCGAAACACCTCGACCCGGAACGTGTGAAGACGATCTACGTGATGCCTCTGGAAGCTGCGTGCCAGGGAGCGAGAAGACGAGCTCTGGCGCTCAACCACTCCGTCGAGATTCTCTCCACGCGGATCGAGGGAGAGAGTCGCGACGTAGGGCGCTGGTTTGGCGAGACCGTCGCCCTGCGGGCCAAGCACCATCGCCTCACTGAGCCGCCCTGTGTCCTATTGGCATGCGGAGAGATGACAGTCACCATGCCAGAGGGAGGCGGACTTGGTGGTCCAAACCAGGAGGCAGCCCTTGCTGCAGCGACCCCAATCTCCGGGGTGAACGGTGTCGCGATCGGGTTTCTGGGCACCGACGGCACCGACGGTCCGACTCGCTTCGCGGGAGGACTTGTCGACGGATCCACACTGCAGAGAGCCCGATCCGAGGGTCTTGAGCTGAAGAGGACAATAGCTCGGCACGATTCAACGGTCGCCTTGAAGCAGCTGGATAGCCTGATCAGCACTGGCCCAACGGGAACGAATCTCGCCGACTTGATTGTCGGCGTGATTGCATAGCTCCTGACCTGATGTTATGAGAGCGAAGCACAGTCTAGCCGAAAGGGCGGCAGCGACGAATGGAGTCTCGATCGAGATGGGAGGGAGGTTTGGAGCCTGGGGGACTGGAACTCGAGTCCTCGCGGTGGCGTGGTAACGGACGTAGCCCCCAGAGCATGGCCAAAGCAAACGAGCTTCACGTCGCGTAGGCGGGTGTTATCGAGGGACGCTGTTGCCCAGTAGACGTGATGACGGGACTACACGAGCATGCTTGTGGGAGACCGATGCTCTTGAGTCGTACCGGCCAGTCACAGCCATGTCTCGCTCGCTAGAGAGATTGTTCCTCTGACGTTTCCCGCTTGTTTAAGTACATGTTTGAATCCGCCTGGTCAATGATCTGCTCAAGTGAAGCGTTCATCTGAGGCTCCCACTCCACCAAGCCAATGGCCAGAGTGATCGGGAAATCGAGCAACGGGTTTCTCTCGTTCCGCATAGCTACTTCTTCTTGGATACGCTGACGTACGACTTCCGTTTCCCCGAGTGTCTCAGGCAAGAGAACCAGGAATTCGTCTCCACCGTATCGGAAAACGAGATCCGTCTCGCGAACGCTCTTCCGGAGCACATCAGCAACTCCTTGAAGCACCTTGTCACCAATCTGATGACCGAACCGATCGTTGACATTCTTGAAACAGTTCACATCGATCATCAAGACGCCAACAGGGTGTCCATATCTCTGTGCCCGCGCTTCCTCCCGTGGAATGCTCTCTTCCAGAGCGAAGCGATTCCGAAGTCCCGTAAGCGCATCTCTGCGTGCCGCTGCATAGAGTCCCCGTTCGTGGCGTGCACGTTCACGAGCTATCCAGAGAGCAATTGTCCACGCCAGTACCAGCATGACACCCAGCACGCTCGAATTCATTGTGAGAATCCATCGGCCGAACACGAAACTGCGCCCCTCGATCTCGCGCAAAGGTGTCTCCACAATGACGGCCCACGGCACATGGGTCAGAACCGAGCAGGTGGCCAGGATTTCTCCATCTGCTACAGTGTGCTGATGCTCGGTTGACGTCGGGTTCTCAATGACGTGCTGCACAGCGGGGTGAGACGAGAGGTCAGTGAGCGATACCATTCTCTCTTCATCGGCACAACAGTCGACGAGGAGTCTGCCGTACTGATCGACGAGGAAGGCTGTGCTCTCGACGGACCGAAGATCCTCTGTGAGGCGTTGTCTCATCTCATCGAGATCAAAGACTCCAAGAAGGAATCCTTCCACCACAGAGGAATCGGCAGAGGGTATGGGTATGTATAATGGGAAGACGAGCTGCCCCGTCTCCTCATGCAAGCTCACAGGGCCGGCTGATGTGCCCATTAGGGACGGAGTGCCATCGCGCAGGTAGCCGGCGAGGACTTCATCGAAACCGGGCTCCGCTGTGGTGTAGATTGCAGCTGATGTCTGGTCGATAACTGCCAGAGCATGCATCCATTCGAGAACATCCAGTCTCCTTGAGAGATCGATCTCTATGCCTTCAGAATCCAGGCGCCTGACACTCTCGTGTTGCCTGATGTTCTCCAGCCAGGAGCGATACTTCACGATGATGTTGTCGGTTCGCTCGGAAAGGAGCTTCCCGCTGGCTTCTTGTGCATCAAGTTCCCTCTGGATCTCTCGATCCCGAAGGAACGGACCAACGTAAACGAACTGAAACACAAGAGGGATCAACAGGATCGTGCTAACCAGAAGCACGAGTCGATAGCTTAACGGTATCCTGGATATCCAATTCCATGGGTGCATCTTCATCTCGTCCGGATTATACCTAACGTTGCCCGCCCCACAGCATCGTATGATCTTGCCGCCATGACCATTGGCCCTTGACCTATCTCACCGAGGTCTACTTGAATGCCGATGACCAGGCCGGCAGAGGGACCAAGTTTTGGCTTCCGAGGCTGGGTAGACGCACGCCCCGCCTGAGTGCATCTCCTATCGAATCAATTGGCATCTGCCATCATGATATTGATTGTGTAGCCAAGCTCGCGAACTGTCATCGAGCCAAGGGCAACCTCACTGTCCCATGCTGGCACCAGGATTGCAGCCCGCCCTTCAGCAGCTCAATCCCCGACTTCACGCTCGTGGCTCCGTCATCTCCCTGGTTGTAGATAGACACCAAAGCCAGCGCGACGACCTTGCCGGTTGCCATCACTGTGTCGATGGCGGCTACTGCTTGCGCGACACTTGGCCCGTTGGGTTCTTTGGTCCCATGACTGGGAACCAAGCTCTCGTCCAGAATGTCGGCGTCAATGTGCAAATAGATGGCATCGCATTGCTCGGCTAGTTGCTCGATGGCCGTTTCCAATCGTTCTCCTGGGAAGCCGGGGGCTGATGCCGCAATCACGACATCCGTTGCCCCAATGAGGACCGCCTCGTCCTCGTCCAGGTTGCGGACATCGACGAGAACGATGCGATTAGTCGGCAACGGCGCTGCAATGTGAGAGCCTTCTCGCCAGCTTGGGTGCGCCAACCCGGCACAAACGGCGACGGGCATGCCCCCAAGCATTCCCGATAGCGACGTACTGGGAGTATTGAAGTCACCGTGCGCGTCGAACCAAACCAATCCCAGCCTCAGTATTGGGCCGTGAGCGTCCTGAAGTCCGCCCACGACGCCGGTGACGTGGGTGCAATCCCCACCCGTCATCAGAATGACGGATCCCGAACGACGTGCGGCTGCCACGGCATCGGCAATCTCTCCATTGAGACGTCCCAAATCGACAACAGCGTGGCCGGATAACCGATCTGGCGAAATCGTCGGCTCCACGATGTCGTAAGGTGCCTCGACGGCAGCATACACGTCCGATGCAGCGTAGGCATCGAGTCCGCGCTCATCTTCCACTGCGGGGGTCGTTCCTCGGTATCGAATACCGATGACCTGCAATTGGCCTAGGGGTGTTGCGTTCATGATGTGTTGATACTACCGTCAGCGGGCTTCCAGCACACACCATCCCAAGACTGCCTCAATGATGCGATCATCCTTTTGAGATGACATATTCCACGCCAACGAGCCGTGGCATGACGGACATTCGAGTAGATCGATCAAATAGGAATGAACGATGTTTCCGTCCGCCTCATGAAAGTTCAGTTCGATCGACGATCGATCGCTAACCCGAACACGATGGCCAGGCCTGAGCCCACTCCAATACCAATCGGTATGCTCTTCAGGGCGATTCCTAGTGCAATCCCAACTACAACACCGACGATGATTCCGTATGGGAACGCCCGTCTTGGTGATTCGTTTGTCATGGGCTCAGTATAGCAATCTTGAGAGTGCCAGCTGAAAAGGCTTACCGATCATGATTGGCAGAAGATGGGAATCTCGGATTATTCACTCCGGCTGATGGTTTCAAGAAGATGGTATCCAAACTGGGTCGCGATCGGACCATGCACTTCTCCGACGGCTTCGTTAAACACCACTTGGTCGAATTCCGGAACCATCTTGCCTTGATCGAATTCACCCAGATCTCCGCCCGATGAACCGGACGGGCATTGCGAGTGCTCGGCGGCCAACTGAGCAAAGTCAGCGCCGTTCTCGATCTGCTGCTTCAACTCGTTACAGAGTTCTTCCGTTTCCACCAGAATGTGTCGTGCTGTTGCCTTAGGCATTGTTCCTCCGTCTTCTCTTCAACTGAAGATTCGATGCTATGGATTTCGGACATGGTACATGGATTCGGCACCACCTTCATTGTGGGGCCGCGCAGCTGTCCAGATCAATGAGCGTTTCATCGGGACATGAAGTCAGGGCATGAAGTCCGGGAAGCTGAAACTCGCGATCCCAGTTCCAGTGCTCGCTGTCGACAACAACGCAAAGAACATCGAGGATTGTCAAACCGCGAGCGAGACTCCCTCCAGTTCGAGAAGGTAACGCTTTCGCCACAGCCCGCCGCCATACCCGGTCAAGCGGCCGTTCTTTCCGATAACGCGATGACACGGGATGAGAATGGCTATCCGATTGTCTCCGTTGGCACGCGCCACAGCGCGCACGGCAGACGGTTGGCCGATGGCTTCGGCTTGTTGCTGATACGATCGTGTTTCTCCGAAGGGAATGGTGCGAAGACTCTCCCAAACTAGCTCCTGAAAGGATGTTCCCGCCGCAAGAAGTGGAAGGTCGAATTTCTTACGCCGGCCATCGAAGTATTCAGCCAACTGGGCTCGTAGCGATTCGAAATGCGGACTTCTTCCCGGAAGAATCTCTGCCTCAAGTCGGGTTTGAAGTCGAGCAAGTTGTGTTTCCAACATGCGACGATCCGAGAATTCGAGCAAACAGATTCCCTCATTAGTTGCTCCAGCCAGCATCGGCCCAAGCGGGGAGAGGATGCGACTGACATGGATGATCGTACGTTCTGTGCTTTGGCTGGGAGCGAACCCGGTGGTCTTCCTGAACGAATCTGTGAACCCGCTGAGTGATTCGTATCCGGAAGAAAAGGCTGTTTGTCCTACAGAGTCACCGACTCGGATCTGTCCGAACGCTTGCGAAAGACGGTTCATCCGGCAGTAGGCGTGAAACGTCATGCCGTGATTCTTCTGAAACCATCGACGAACGCGCAGAGGATCGATCCCCCGATCTCGCAAATCCTGATCCTTGAGGCGCTGTGTTGGGTGGTTCTGGATTTCGTCCAACAGGGGTCGAAGCCAACCAGGAGCCTCACCCAACGGCCGCATCGGTTGGCAGAGCTTGCAAGGGCGGTAGCCATGTTGGAGTGCCTGACTTGTCGAGGGGAAGAATTGAACGTTTTCACGCTTAGGTCTTCGTGCGTGACATGTCGGGCGGCAGAAGACCCCGGTTGTGCGAACTCCGGCAAAGAACACGCCTTCAAAACGTGAATCTCGTTCGACAAGCGCACGATAGAGAATCTGCGCATCAGGCAACGATTGATTTAGCAACTGCTCCCACCTTCCCGGTTCTGGAATGCAAGAGTACTGTATGAGAGAGCAGTTCCACCCCACAACCGAAAAACGCGCTTGCATTTTTCCGTTTGACCTCGGCTCATTCTTCTGTAGGATGAACGATCAAGGGGGGTTGGTGAAAGTTACGAAAATCGTCCAGTCACTTTCATTGCTGGTGATGGTTGGTGTTGTGCTGCGTATCTGCTGCGCAGGGCAAGCCTCGCAGAGCGTTGAAACGACTTGGCCGGATCTCACGGGCGATTGGGTTATGGTGCAGGTGCAGGTGGCAACCGCCGATTTGCCCGTTGTTGGGAACCTGTCGATCGATACGGTTATCGGGGCATTCACACACATCACCCAGTCAGGCTCGCGCCTGATACTGCAAGACGGCTACTGCTTCACCGATGCGACGCCCTCGACGTTTCTCTTCAACACCAACATTTCCGACGCCACGATGCAGTCGATTCAACCCGAGCCTCGAACGGCCAATTTGTCCTTGAATGACTGCGACTTCCGCTTCACGCAGAACTGGTATACGGAGATTCGTGGCGCAATTCTGAAGGATCCGGAGAATGATCCGCTTCCCATCGATCCGGATGATCCAAGATTGGTGGATCTGGAGGGAGACGAGCACCCGGGAATGACGATTCAGGCGTCGATCCTTGGCTTGTTCACAGGCGAAGGATATGCGGTTCAGCGTTATCGCTATCGGTTGGCGGGAACGGTGTTCAATGCAAACATCATCATTGGTCTCATTGACTGGACGTCGGAACAGACAATGGTTGGCGCCACCAATCCTCTGTTCATGGAATCCTTTTCGGACGATACCGATCCAGATCCCACCAAGCATAAGTTTGTCATGATCCGGATCGATGAAGCCTGGACCTGCGAAACCCTTCGAGAGCAACTGCCGAGTTTGCTGAAACTACTCGACCTCTAGCGAAGCTTCAGACTTCTCACATCAAATCATTGCCCACATCTCATCTACTGGCGAGAATGCCTTCACCGCCGAACTCGCAGAGTTCGCCGAACTCGCAGAGTTCGCAGAGCATCCAAAGAGAGGAGGAAGGAAGGGTTGATTGAGCGAGCTTTCCAATCTCCGATCTCTTAATTCCTCAGCGCCCTCTGCGGTAAGATGATTGGAACCGGGGTTTACGCAACATCCTCACAGCGCGAGGGCAAGCAGGATGGTGCCAATGGCCAACGTCACCCCGCCGCCGATGAGCAATCCTACGCCCACAGGCCCGATCAGGGGAACGCGGACGCCGGCTACCACTTCAATGGCCAGCCCGTCGGACGCATCCTCGTTCATGATCACGAACGAAACGTCTCCTTCTTCCAGTTCCCATTCCAGCTGCTGAAGGCCGATGCCCGTAGTGGACGAAGTCCAAAACTCCTGCTCCCCAGGTGGTGAAAGAGGTTCGTCGGAAGCGTTCATCCGATAGCTCAAGAACAGTTCGCCTTCGTCTGTGTCGTCTACGACAGCGTAAGGAACACCGCCGAGATAGTCGTCGAGGGTCTCCGTGAGGGCGATGCCGATGAAGATACCTTGGTCGGCGTCCAGATTCTCCGCTTGAATTCGCAAAGTCGCGATCTCGCCCAACGCGATCGGGCTGTCTGGAATCTCGGGCAGGTCTTCTATTTCCGTCGGGCCCGCGACGAGAGCAAAGCCATCCACCTCGATTTCCATCACCGTCGAATTGACGAATCCGTTCGCGTCGGTCAGCGCCGTGTCCACCCAAAACAGGGTTCCTCCGGCAAACAGCAGCGGAAGCGCGATAAGAACGCCCGCTAATCCAACGACGCCAAGTAGCAATCGAAACATAGTCCCTCCTTCCACGATTCGAACGGTCCAGCATAGCACTCAACGATGAGTAGAACCATTCTCGTTCCCGCTCGTTGCGTTTAGTGAATCCCCCGGGTACCGTGTGCAGGTACATGGAGGTATCACGTGGGCATTCTCGACGGGAAGAAGGGACTCATCTTTGGTGTTGCCAACGATCGAAGTATTGCCTGGCACATCGCGCAGCATGCAGTGGAACACGGCGCTGAATGCGCGTTCTCCTTCCTTCCACGAGAGAAGATGGAGGGGCGTGTTCGCAAGACTTTGAGCAAGGGCGGGCTGGAAGACGCTTGGACATTCCCATGCGATGTCAGCTCCGACGGAGATCTCGACCGACTGTTTGATGCAGTACGGGAGCAATTCCCGACATTGGATTTCGTCGTTCACTCAGTGGCTTTCGCCGATCGCGAGTACTTGAAGCCGGGCACGTTCGCTGCCACGCCTCGGTCCGTGTTTGCGGAAGCCTTGGACGTTTCCGCCTACACGCTCATTGCCATTGCTAATCGAGCGGTGCCGCTGATGACAAACGGCGGATCCGTCCTGGCGCTCAGCTATTACGGCGCCGAAAAAGCCGCATTGGGCTACAACGTGATGGGTGTCGCCAAATCGGCGCTCGAGTCGACAGCTCGATATTTGGCAGCCGAACTCGGGGAATACGGTATTCGTGTCAATTGCCTGTCCGCGGGTCCGTGCCGGACATTGTCCGCCATGGTCGTTGGTGGTATCGAGACCATCCTCAAGAAAGTGGAGGCCGCTGCTCCGTTGAGACGGAACATCGAAACCGCCGAGGTTGGGAAAGCGGCCGTCTACCTGTTGTCGGATCTGTCATCCGGCGTGACCGGAGAAACACATCATGTGGATGCCGGTTACAACGCCATCGTGACGTAAAGGGCCCAGTCAACCTGGAGAATGCGGAAGCATTCTCCAGTAAGTGAGCGGAGCGAACGACAAGGCGGCCGTTGTCATAGGGTGAGAGCTGCGACCATCAAACAATGGATCGACAAAGGGCAACTGGAAACCTCTTGTGCGAACGGGAGAATCCAGATATTGGCATCGTCCATTGAAGAGCGGATGGGTGAAATGACCCCATCGCGATCGAATCAGGAATCTCAGACATGACGGGTCGAACCACAGGTTTGCATCCCTGGTATTATTGGCGGCTGTTGATCCAGTCTCGCGATTGGAAACAGATGGCGCCCCACATCTAGCGGGCGGTGTTTGACATCCCTCTACCATAACAAGATACGCGGCGGGGCAACCCGCCGCGTTCACTTCTATCGATGCGAAGTGCTATTCGTAGCGTAACGCGTCGACGACCTGCAGCTTCGATGCTCGCCAAGCCGGCCAAAGACCGGCGATGGCGCCGATCCCGAACGAACCCAGCAGCGTAATCAGGATCAGCACCGGACTTGCTACCACAATCAGCTTGATGTCAAAGAATCGACTTATGGCTGACGATGCCAGAGCGCTTAGCCCCAAACCGAGGAGCGTGCCCACAATCCCGCCCACCAGGCCCATCAAACCGGATTCGATCAGGAAGATGGAAAGCACGTGCGAATTCTTGGCCCCCACGGCCTTCATGACCCCGATTTCCTTGGTTCGCTCGAGAACTGACGTGAACATCGTATTCATCACGCCGACGCCGCCAACAAGAAGCGAGATCCCGGCGATGCCCGCCAGAAAAGCGCTGATCGTAGAGGTCATCGTCCCGATCGCCTCGCTGATATCGTTGTACGTGATAGCCGAGATCTCAGAACCACGATCATTCAATGCTTTCTCCGCTGCATCGGCAACCTCGTCAACATCGTAGCCTGGCTCCGTTCGCACGAGGGTCACGAGCACGTCATCAGCCGGTCCCCAAAGAAGATCCATCGTTTTGTACGGAACGCTGATTGTGTCTCCATCAGATCCTCCACTGAACTGCATGCCGAATCCGCCTGCTGAAGCTTCCTCGTCCTCCTCCGGAGGCGCCATGATCCCGATGATTGTCAGATTCAGCTCGGCGCTTTCGTCTCCGGCCACGAGAATCGTGTCACCGACATCCACGCCGAGGCGCTGAGAGATCTCAAAATCGAGGACGGCGACCTCAACGTCCCCAGGCTCAAAAAGCCGGCCGCCGGGAAGAACCTCAAGCTCACCAGTGAATGACTCAAACTCAGTCATCAACTCCGGCGACAGTCCGGAGACGGGAAGGAAACCTTGAAGAACTTCACCCTCTGCGTCAGGCTGTCCTTGAACGAACCCGGTCCGTTCCCGTACAGCTGCCGCGACTTTGACTCCTTCGATTGAACGAAGAAGCTCGAGATCGAGGGCATATTCCGCGGCCCCTCCTCCATTGTGAGCCCCGGGACCAAACGTGCTTTCATCCATGACCACAAACGTGTCGACGCCGAAGACACCGGCAACCTGATCCTTAATCGTTCGGTCGAGACCCAGGCCGATTGAGATCAGTGCTACAACGGCCGTGATTCCTATAAAAACGCCGATCACAGTCAGCCAGCTGCGCATCTTCCGGTGGATGATGCTCCGACCTGCAAGCTGCAAGAAATCGAAGAACTTACGCATGAGAATCACCTTCGCTTGCAGAATCAGCAGAGGAAGGATCGTTCTTCGATCCTTCTGTGACGTGGCGGCCAACGGACGCCACGCTCCCGTCCCGCAACCGGATGATCCGATCGGCGATCGCGGCGGCCTCCGGGTCGTGAGTCACGATGATCACCGTTCTTCCGTCCTTGGTACTGAGATCCTTCAGCAAATCGAGAATCGACTGTCCGGTCACGGTGTCCAAGTTTCCCGTTGGCTCATCGGCGAGGATAATCTCGGGATCGTTAGCCAACGACCGGGCCACAGACACACGCTGGCGTTCGCCGCCGGAGAGTTCGTTCGGCTTGTGCCGAATCCGCTCGGCAAGCCCGACACGCGTCAGAAGGTCCTTCGCCTTTCGAATCCGCTCGGACTTCCCGATTCCCTGGAAGATCATCGGGAGCTCGACATTCTGTAACGCGCTCAAGGTCTGAACCAGATTGAAGGTCTGAAAGACGAATCCAACCTTCTTTCCACGAAACGTCACGAGTTGGCGTTCTTTCATATCCTTCAGATCAGATCCGTCAATCATGGCCGTCCCTGTGGTCGGGATGTCGAGCGCACCGAGAATGTGCATCAAGGTTGATTTCCCGGACCCGGACGGCCCCATGATCGCCACGACCTCTCCCTTGACGATCTCCATGTCCAGTCCGCGGAGCGCCCGAACAACGGTCTTTCCAAGCTTGTAGTCCTTGGTGACGTCCTTCATGCTCATCAACGGCACGGCTAGCCCTCGCCTTCGACCACGGTGTACTCGACCAATTCGAGGGAGAACGTTTCGACCCACTCGCCATCCCGCAGCTCCTCAGCGCGAATCAAAGGCGAGATGTAGACAGGATGCGTGAGGGCGAACGCCACGGTCATGCGTACGTCTTCATCATCGGCATCGATGAATGTGCCTTCCAGGCACCAGACCCCGGCGATCGTCACCCCCACGATCTCGGTAAACATTCCACCGCCGGGGAGCAGATAATCCTGCCCCTCCTCGAGACGGCTGCGCTGATCCATTAGCGCTGTGAGAGACGAGAAATCAGCGTCGTGTCCTCCGCCTGAGGCAACCATCGCCGAACCGAAGATGAATCCGAATCCGGTGGCCAGTTCATCTTCGTCCCCTGTCTGTTCGGTCACCATACGGACGGTGTAGCGATCGTCTCCGTACGAAGTGACCACGAGTTCCAGGATCTGCGGCTCGCTCGTGTCCTCGGAGGTCACGTTGTAGATCATGGTGGTGGTTCCGATGGGGAAGACGCTGAGGTCCGATTGCGCAACGACTCCCAGCCCGGTTATCAGCAATGCCATTCCAGTTAGCAATCCAATCATTCGTTTCATAATTTCTCCTTCACCCCTCCCTCGGCTTGAGGCTCATCGTATGCGAAGTTGATGAGGATCTCGTGGAGATGGGTTGTCAATCATCTGTTGCCGTTGAGTCAATCAAATCCTGAAGCCCAGTCAACGCCTCTTCCAAGTCTTCGATTCGATGGTCCATTTCAAGAATTCGGGCCGCATTTCGAGCTGCCGCTTCCTCGGCGATTTCGGCTCGCTGAACGGCTTCTTCGAGTCTCGTTTGGGCTTCCAACGCTTGCTGGCGGAAGTTCCCGCATCCGGCCGGAATGCACACGGCCAGCGCGATGAGCAGCACGAAGAGGATTACTCTCCCTGTACCCTTCTTCATGAGTCTTCTCCTTCCAAATCAGCAGAGGTGGCCCCCGATGGCACATGATCCTTTTCTCTGAACTGGCTTTGATACAAGCGGGAATATGCTCCTTGCAGCGCAAGCAATTCCTCGTGCGGTCCCTGCTCGACGATTTCACCGTCCTCAATGACGACAATCTTGTCAGCGTTGCGAATGGTTGAGAGACGGTGAGCAATCACGAAACTGGTTCGTCCTTTCATCAACTCGAGCAATGCACCCTGAATCTGAATTTCGGTTCTCGTGTCCACCGAGCTGGTGGCCTCGTCGAGAACCAGAATGCGAGGATCGGCCAGGATGGCCCGTGCGATCGAAATCAACTGCCGTTGACCCTCGGACAAGTTGGCGCCGCGCTCGGACAGTTCGGTGTCGTAGCCTTGGGGCAACCGCTGGATGAAACGATCGGCGTTGGCCAGCTTGGCGGCTTCGATCACTTCTTCGTCTGATGCATCGAGCCGCCCATAGCGAATGTTCTTCATGACGGATTCGGCGAATAGGAACGAGTCCTGAAGAACGATTCCCAACTGCCGTCGGAGAGACGCCTTGTGCACTGTTCGGATATTCTCGCCATCGATTCGAATGGTGCCGGCATCGATGTCATAGAACCGAGTCAGCAGATTGACAATGGTCGTTTTGCCTGCGCCGGTCGGGCCGACCAGAGCAATGGTCTGCCCGGCGTTCGCATGTAAGTTGACATCCTTGAGCACGGGTACGTCTCGGACGTAGCTGAAGTCAACGTGATCGAACGTAACGTCGCCTCCGATCTGTTTGAGATCTACGGCATCTGCCGTGTCCTCGAGATCGGGCACCGTATCGAGCACGTTGAAGATGCGTTCGGCGCCGGCCAAGGCGGCCTGAACTTGGTTATAGAGGTCTCCCAACTGGCGAAGCGGTTGAGCGAATCGCCGTGAGTAGGCGACGAAGGTGGCGATTAGACCGATACTGACCAGTTTGTTGATTGCCAGCCAGCCACCGAAACCGGCTACCACGGCGACGTTGGCATTGGACAGGATACCCATCATCGGCATGACGAGCAGGGCATAAGTCATCGCTTGGATCCCCACTTCGCGCACGGTGGCGTTGGCGGTGTCGAACTTGTCCAGTACGCGGTCTTCTTGTCCGAACGCCATCACCACGCGCTGCCCGCTGTACGTTTCTTCCAACGTTCCGTTGAGAATGCCGAGATTTGACTGATAACTGCGGAACGCGCCCCGTGTCTTCTTTCCGACAAGCCCGACCAATCCGATCATCAAGGGCAGGAAGATCATGGACGCCAGCGCCAACCAAGGACTGAGCAGGAACATCACGATAAGAATCCCAATCAGGGTCAGAAGACCGGAGAACAACTGCGTTACGTTCTGGCTCAACACGCGGCTGATGGCGTCCATGTCGTTGGTCAGCCGGCTCATCAACTCGCCGGACGACCGACTGTCATGGAAGGTCAGAGACAATCGTTGGATGTGGGCGAACAGCTTCCCGCGTAACACGCGCATTGCCTTTTGTGCAATGGTGGCAACCAAGACACCTTGCCCGGTGTTGGCGATCCACGCGATGACATAGGAGGCGAGCATGAGCCCGACGATGCGCAGCAGAACCGAGAGAGGCTCACCTGCCACTAGCTTGTCGATGGCCAATCCCATCAGATACGGGCCGAGTAGCGCCATGGTGGTTCCAAAAGTGGCCAGGCAGAACACGATGATCAAGGTGGTTCGATACGGTCGCAGATATTCGAGCAGCCGCCGGGTAGTCCCTCGCACGTTCTTGGCCTTTTCGAAACCCATGCCGTGACCACGGCCAGGGCGCATCAGGCTTCTGGGGCGGGAGGCAGGCGTTGCATGGGATCGATTGCCGTTAGACATTGGCCGTCACCTCCACTGAAGGATGCTCATTCGGTGGCAGGTCACCCAATTGCGACTCGTAGATCTCTCGATAGATAGGGCTTCTCTCCAACAACTCGGTGTGCGTTCCCATCGACTCGATGCGCCCCTTGTCGAGGACAAGGATCTTGTCGGCAAGCAGCACGGTACTGATCCGCTGCGCTACGATAAATCGTGTCGTCGTGTGCTCGGAGCCCGAGATCAGCCGATCCAGCGCGTCCTGAAGTCTGACTTCGGTTTCGATGTCCACGGCGCTGGTCGAGTCATCGAGGATGAGCACTTTAGGCTTGACAAGCAAGGCACGTGCGATAGCGATCCGCTGTCGCTGACCACCTGAAAGCGTGACCCCGCGCTGCCCGACCACCGTATCGTAGCCATCGGGGAATACCTCGATGAATTCGGCTGCCTGCGCCGCTTGAGCAGCTTCCCGAACCTCGTCGTCCGTGGCCTCAACACGCCCGTAGGCGATGTTCTCGCGAATCGTTCCTCCGAACAACACGGCCTCTTGAAGTGCAATTCCAACGTTGGATCGCAACGAGTGAAGTCGGAGATCGCGCAGATCGATATCGTCAAACGTGATACGTCCGCTGGTCACATCGTAAAACCGCGGGATGAGATGAATAAGCGTCGATTTGCCGGAACCGGTGGCCCCGAGGATGGCGACTGTTTCGCCGGCCTCGGCGGTGAAGCTCACGTTGGAAAGGACGGGTTCCGCGCCGTTCTCACCATACCCGAAGCTGACGTCTTCAAAAGAAACCCTTCCCCTCGGGTTCTCAAGCCGGCGAGCATTCGGTTTCTCCCGAACCTTGGGATCGGATTCCAGTACTTCGAGAATGCGGCTGGCCGATGCATCGGCAGCCGCGATGGGAGCGAGCATTCCGGCCAGCATCATGAGCGGGAACAGGGCGAAGGCCAGGTAATTGATCGAAGCGACAATCTTGCCGACCGTCATGTCGCCGGCAAGCGTGGCCGATCCGCCGAACCAGATGATTCCGGCGACCCCAAGGTTGAGAATGAGGGTCATGGTGGGAATCAACACCGCCACCAAACGCATGACTTGGATGTTGGTCTGCATCAACTCGACGTTGGTTTGTCCGAATCGCTTCACCTCATGCTTCTCGCGCACAAATGCTTTGACCACGCGAACACCGGCCAAGTTCTCTTGCAGAACGGTATTGAGCCGGTCGAGTTTCTCTTGAACCCATAGGAACATGGGCCGGACTCTGCGCGCGAACCAAGTGATGAACACAGCGATCACCGGAATGAACGCGGCCATCATCAGTGCCAGCTTCGGGCTGGTGATGACGAGGAGAACCGACGCCCCGATCGCCCAGATGGGAGCTCGTGTGAGAATGCGCAGGAACATCATCACGATCATCTGCGTCATGTGGATGTCCGATGTCGATCGCGTGATCAGGTTCCCGGTCTGTAGCTCATCGAGGTTTCCGAACGAGAACGACTGCACCTTTCGAACCAGCTCGGAGCGAAGATCGTGAGCGAAGTTCTGGCTCACTCGAACTGAAAGATAGTTGTTTCCCAACGCGAACAGTGCGGACAACAAGGCAGCTCCCAGCATGACCAACGCCGTCGTCCAGACCACACGGAAGTCGCCCGATACAATGCCTTGATCGATGATGCGCTGCGTTAAGCGAGGAATCAGTAAATCGGACGCCACCATGCCCAGCAGCAGAATAAGGGCGACGATCGCATAGAGCCGATAGGGTTTGACGAAGTGATAGAGCTTGAAGATCGATCTCACGACTCCCCCTCATCCTCTTCTTGGAGAAAGCGGTGAACGTGATGAGGATGCGGATCTCCGGGTGCATAATGCTCGTAAAGCTTCGTGAGAAGCCGCTTCAAAGCGGATTGCTCTTTTGCGGTGTAGACCGAACCGAGGTCGTTCTCCATCTCACGGAACACGCGTTTTGCTTGGATGCGAGTCGCTTTGGCTTTCGCGGTCAGATACACGCGCACGACTCGCTGATCCGTTTCATCGCGCTTTCGCTCGATCCAGCCGTCGCGCTCCATCCGCTGGAGCATGTTGGTCACGGATGCCGGACTGATGTGCATGGAACGGGAGAGGTCGCGTTGAGACATTCCGTCGTTGTGCCACAGATGGATTAGTGCGAATCCCTGCCCCCTGTGCAGTCCGATCTTTTCCATGTGCCCTCGCAGGCGGTGTCCTGACATGCGACATACTTGTGCAAGCAGTTGACCGACCGTCATTCCCCCCGCCGGCTTTCGCTTCTCGTTCATTCGTTAGCCTTTCAAAGATATGGTTCCTAATCGTTAGGAGGCTAACTATATGACAAGACCAAACTTCCGTCAACCAGCGAGACAATCAACCTTAGATTAGGACAGCGACACAAGCAGCACACCGGTCGCAACCAAAGCGATTCCGACAAACGCGCGCGCCGTAGGACGTTCTTTGAGAAACAAAACGCTGTAGATGAAGGCGAACAACAAGGTCGAACCGCGAACGGGAGAGACCACGCTCGCCGGAGCCAAGTTCAGGGCATGAAGCCACAATAACCAACCCAAGAACGCTCCGCCGATTGCGGACAACGTGACAAATAGGATCCCACGGCGCTCGACTCGTCGCGGAATCCGAGGCCTTAGGATCGGCAGCAACACGAACATGCCCAGTGCGCCGGACAGAGAAAACACCAACAACAGAGTTTCAGGAGACATGCCGCCTTGAAGTGCCAGTTTGACAGGGACGGTTTCGGCAAATCCCCACAGGATTCCCGTGATAAGGGCGAACCCCGCTCCCAGCCATGCCCTCGGCTCGGCATCATGCCGACGCTCGGTGAGAAAGGCCGCACCAGCGATAACGAGGATGGCCGCGATCACGATTCTCCACAGCAATGGTTCTCCCAATACGAGAACAGCTCCAAGTACCCCCCAAAACGAAGCAGTACTCGAAAGCGTGGTCGTTTGATGAGCTGACGCGCGTTCCATTGCCAGCAGGTAGAAAATGCCCCCGAAGGTGGAATCCAGAATTCCGGCACCTGCCGCAAGCAGAACGGGCCACCATCCAGGAAAGGCAAGCCGATGCGTCACGAGCGCATAGAGGAACGCAAGCACCGAAACCAGCAGCCACCGCACCAGCGTGTAGGTTACCAGGTCCATGTGCCGAATTCCCGGCTTGGCCGCGATCATCCCAATGGCCCAGGCAGCCGCGGCGGAGATAGCGAGAAGAATGGCTAGACTCGGCACGATATCCTCACGTAGATGCAGTGTTATTGATCCGCGGAGTGTACGTGTCCGGTGTGTGAACGGCAATTGATCCCTTGAGCAACGCGATCTTCGCGGATCCCTCATCTAGCGAACACACTTTTGACACTTACGGGTGTATGATTAAGACCGAAGACTCCAGATTAAGGAGGTTGATAGATCGTGAGATTGTATCGGCTACAAACTCGCCTTCAGATCGCAAGATCCGTAGGATCTCTGCTTCTCGTTATCGGCCTAGTGGGTATTGCTGTTGTTGCCCAAGGTGCCGATGATGCCGTTCTAGAAGAAATCCGAGCGGAGATCATTCCGGTCGAAGGCACGGAAACGGAATACGACATTCCGCTTTCGCTGACCTCACTTCCGCAGTTCGTCGAATGGTGGTACACGTTGGTCCCTCTCGTCGAGACCGGCGACATCTATTTCGACGGGCTGAGTGTGTTGGTCTCGCCCTGCTGTGACGACAACTACGCGTTCAAATGTTGCTGCGAGGGGGAGGAAGGGCAAGCCTGCAACCTCATCCGGAGCGGGAAAGGACTTGCCGCCCATCTGATTCAGGACCTGGGTTATGATGCGGAACAAGTTGCAGCCAGTGTTTTGGAATGGTTCCGATTTGCTCGGCCCGACTATTACCTGGCCGCCGAGCTTGTCAACAGAAAGATCGACCCTGATCTCTATGGACTGACAGTTGAGGGATCTTGCTATCGAGGACTCTGTACTACTCCTATATCTCAAGGTGGTTGTGGCGGAATGAAGGAATTGATCGAACCGGCCATCGAGACCAGCGAAAGTTAATCACCTACTCTGGGCAGCTTGAACCAGGGGACAGGCTACTTTTCCGCATTCGTCACACTCTGAGCAGTGAAAAGTAGCCTGTCCCCTTTTGATGCCGTGCAGAGTTCTTGGCTTCGCCGGATTCTTGAATAGACTTCTTTGAGAGATGGGAACCCATAGCGTCGAAGCCATACTTCTAGGAACAGCACAAGATGGCGGAATTCCTCAGCTCGGGTGTGATTGTCCGCAATGCCGAGCTGCTCGGAGGGACGAATCTTACCGTCGACTGGTTGTATCTCTGGGTATCGTCGATCACGAAGCTAGGACAACCTGGATGGTGGATGGCAGCCCTGACATCCGCGAGCAGATGGATCTCCTTGCTTCTAGCTTTCCGGGGTATCGCCTGGCCGGGTTGCTGCTCACGCATGCGCATATCGGCCATTATCTCGGATTGGCGTTTCTCGGGCGGGAATCTCTAAACACGCAACATCTTCTCGTTCTTTGTACGCAGCGAATGGGCGAATTCTTGCGGACGAATCAGCCGTGGAAGCAGTTGGTCGATCTGGGCAACATCGAACTGTCGATCGTCGAGCCCGGTCATTCGACTATCTTGGGCTCAACTGCCACAGCAACGCCGATTCTCGTCCCCCATCGAGACGAACACTCCGATACTGTGGCGTGGAGCATCGCCGGCCCCGCGAAGCGGCTGGTCTATTGCCCCGACATCGATCGTTGGGAGAGGGGAATCCTAGAAGCCATCGCGGGGGCCGACATTGCCTTGCTTGACGGCACCTTCTATTCAGTCGACGAGTTGCCGGATCGTGACGCCTCGGAAATCCCCCATCCATGCATCTCCGATTCCGTGAAAACGTTCGAAGGTTGGAAGACAGAGATTCAATTCATCCATCTCAATCACTCCAATCAGTTGCTGAGTGATGAAGAACTTGCCGATCAACTAAGATCGCGTGGATTCGACATTGGGAAACAGGGGCACGTTTGGAGTTTGTGAGTTGGTTGAGCCTGGGAATAGAGTGCATCTTGAGTTCATGAGGAAACGGCCCACTCCCGCCCTTGCAGGTTGCGCTCTTTCGACTTCTTCTAGCAGATTCTGGTGAGCGGAGCATCACGGGCTGGACTCAGAAAAGTATGGTTCAGAACGGACCTGTACACTATCCTAGTGTTGAGAGTTGAGAACTACACAATGGCAATTGTGGAGGGATCAGTGTGAGCGAGCCGATTTGCACCATCATAGCGGGACCGAACGGGGCGGGGAAGACTACGTTTGCTCTGGCCTTCATGCGAGAAACGGGCGGCCGGAACTTTGTTAACGCAGATTTGATTGCCGCCGGACTTACGCCGCTTGCGCCGGAAAGAGAGTGGATTGCGGCCAGCCGCCTTCTACTGAAAGAAATTGCACGCTATACCCACAGGCGGGAAGACTTCGCCTTTGAGACCACGCTGGCCGGCAAGACTTATCTGAAATTGGTTCAGCAGCTCCTGGCTGATGGCTGGCGGGTCGATCTCTATTATCTTTGGCTGCCCAGTATCGAGATGTCTATCGAGCGAGTGGCAGAACGTGTCGAGCACGGAGGGCATGACATTCCGCACAAGTCCGTTATTCGGCGCTATCCGCGAAGCATTGCGAACTTGATCGAGCACTACGCGCCTCTGTGCAGCTCAACTACTTGCATGGATAACTCTCGACCTGAACCCGAAGTGATCTTTGTGCAGGACTCGCACGGCCGCCTGGTAGAGAATGAAGAGCTGTATAGTGCATTATTACTTGGAGCGAACCATGACTGAAACTCAACAGAAAGCACAACGAGCTCGAGAGACGCTGCGCAGGGCGGTTGTCGACGACTTGGAGAGAAAACGGCGCTTGGGTCAATACGCGGTGATCTACCAGAACGGAAAGCCGGTGCGTATACATCCTGACCAGATGCCAAGGCAAGGGAACGTCTAGCCACGGCTCTCCACAAGAATTCATCCGATTTGCCGTACGCTTTCTCGTACGATACTCTTTGAGCCACGGAGGTTCCCGTGTCTTCGATCAATGCAACAGAGGCACGCGCCAATCTCTATAAGCTTCTTGACGAAGTTGCTCAGTCCCACACACCTGTCTTGATCACCGGCAAACGGGCTAACGCCGTACTTGTTTCAGAAGAGGATTGGCGTTCGATTCAAGAGACTGTCTACCTGCTGTCAATTCCTGGAATGCGCGAGTCCATCCGAAAAGGGCTGAAGATCCCCGGCAACGCGTGTTCTGACCAACTCGACTGGTGAGCTGGAAAATCGTCTTCACCAAACAGGCGCAGAAAGATGCGCGAAAGCTTGCGGATGCCGGACTGAAGAGGAAAGCGGAATCGCTACTTGAGATTGTGAAAGCAAATCCCCTTCAAGCTCCTCCACCGTTCGAGAAGATTGTAGGCGACCTCGCTGGAGCGTATTCCCGCAGGATCAACATTCGACACCGGTTGGTGTACCAGATTGTGGAAGATGAAAGAGTCGTCAAGGTCATCCGCATGTGGACTCATTACGAGTAGCTCAATGTGTTGCGTAGATATTGGGTAGCCCCCGCTTGCTGTGTGCTTGGTCTGGAGAAGCTTCCCACCCTAGTTGTCTCTGACAGACCGATAGCAGATGACCTCAAGCAGCAGCCAACTGACAGGCCGAATCCTTGGAACCCCCTGAACTGGGGTGATCTCTGGAAGCTCCGCAAGCAGGGGGTCTTGCTTCCCAGAGCTGACAGATTGCTGCTTGAAAGCGTCAAGGTAAAGTGCGAGACCGTCAGGAGTTTCGTCCAAGACCTCCACTTCGTGAGGAATAACTCAGGGTTGGAGGGTGTCTGGAATCGCATCCAGACCGAGCGCGTGAAGCACGGGCTGAAGAAGCTAGCAGGTCTGAAGGAAGTGTTCTTCCCCTAAGCTTGCGCCTGATGGACTCATCTGACCGGCCAAACCCAACGGCTCGCCCTCTCTGCGGGTACGAGGGCAGCGGATCAATGATTCAATGTGCCGGTAAGACGAGTTGCTCGATTTCAGCTCGACTTGGCCATCGAAAAGTTCCAAATTCGTCCACTCGGGGGTGGATCGCCAAAAACGGCCTTCCGAAACGGGCTTCTGAAGGGGCCTCTGTGAAGGTTTGGAACCCCATCGCAACCCTCTCGAAACGTGCCAAAGCCACGAATCCCAGGCCTGACGGACAAATCGGAAGTTCCAGTCCTCTCGGGGTCAATCCCGGCGTTTCCGCCGCTGCGCGAGGTAGGTGGCGGAGTCAGTATCGATTAGACTAACTCCAGAAGTGGACCGGCCATGGGGGGCCGTCAAGGAAGGGACGGTTCTCTCTTGGAGCCGTGAGAGTGGCATCATGCCGCTACTGGAAGCTCTGCAGACTCTCCCCTCCCCCGAGCTTCAAGGCGCAATTGTTGCTGATGCAGTTGTGGGGAAGGCCAGTGCCTTGCTTCTGGCATGTGCTAAAGTAGGATTCTTGGCCAGCGGAATCGGTGAGTACGCGTGCCAAATGGAGGTGCAGTGATGTCAACAGTAGAAGTTCTTGTCTATCTTGGCGAGGATACCCCTTCGTACCGACAGTTGCTGAAGGACTCTGAACATCTCCACTACATCTTCTGCGACACCGCAGACCAGGTTAGTGAGTCCATCCCTGGGGTTGACATCGTGTTTTGCTCGCCATCCTTTCCAACACATCTGCTCAAACTGGGAAGGAAGCTACGGTGGATCCAACTCATAGCAGCGGGGGTCGATCGTCTGGTTCCCCCCGTCCGGGAGCTAGATGGCGTGGTACTTACTCGCTCGGATGTGACGTACGGAGATCGGATGGCTGAGTATGTCTTCGCACACTGTCTGGCGGATGCTCAGCACTTGCGAGAGCTCGACGCACAGCAGCAAGATGCGGTGTGGGAACCGGTCACCGTCCATTGGCTGAAGGGGCAAACCATGGGCATTTTGGGGGTGGGATCAATCGGACGCGTGATCGCTGATTGCGCGCGAGGGATGCACATGCACGTTGTGGGGTATGCACGCACCGCAAGAAGTGTTGCTGGTTTCGAACACGTCTACTCAGCCGATCAATTGCACGATTTCCTGTCCGAGCTGGACGTTCTTGTGCTCGCGTTGCCTCTGACCAATGAGACCAAGGGGCTCATTGGCAACGACGAGCTTGAAGTCATGAAACGCTCGGCCCTCCTAGTCAATGTTGCGCGCGGTGCCATCGTAGATGAGACCGCTCTGATCGCGGCGCTTTCCGATGGTCGAATCCGTGCTGCTGTTCTGGATGTCTTTGAGATAGAGCCGCTCCCGAAGACCAGCCCACTCTGGCAAATGCAGAACGTAACGGTCACAGCTCACTTCTCCGGATCAGACATTCCCGAAGAGCTCGTGGACTTCTTCCTAGATAACCTTGGACACTTCATCCGCGGAGACGCCCTGCGAGGCACTGTCGACCTCATCCGCGGTTACTAGTACAACTCCGTTGCGTATCATTCAACTGGACTGATCCCTCGCCTGAACCCCTTCCTCGCATACTGCAATGCAGGGGGCTTGAGCTGGCCCCGTGAAACCGGTCCAAGAGTGGAGCTGAAGCTCGATGGCTCTACCCCATCGAGACGAGCAGTTGCTCGATCTCCTTTCGACTCGGCCAGGGGAAAGTTCCAAATTCGTCCACTCGGAGGTAGCTGGCCGGATATCGTGTTCCGAAAAGCACTTCAGAAGGGACCTCTGTGCAAGTTTGGAACTTCTCCCTGAACCTGTAGCGGCCCGGTGCCATCATTGGCATTGGCGAGGGGTGGTCAATTAGACTAACTCTAGAAGCGGACCGGCCATGGGGAGCCGGTCTGCATAGTAAAGCGGAGGTAACCAGCTACAGAACTACAGAGTCGGTCGTACGGTGATGAATGACGTCGACAAGCGCTATAGAGTTTACACGACTGTTCAGCAGTCGGAAAGAAAGGGTGAATCATGCCACATATCATTGTGAAGCTGCATCCTGGGAGATCAGAACAACAGAAGAAGCGACTCACGAAGGAGATCGTGGAGGTTGTTGTGGCGATTGCTGAATGCAAAGAAGAGGTAGTCTCCGTGGCCTTTGAGGAAGTTGAACCAAGCGACTGGGCTGAGAAGGTCTACAAGCCAGACATTCTGGGCAAGCAAGAAACGCTGTACAAGAAGCCGGGCTAACGACCTGCCGCGTCCGCCAGCTGGCCTTCTCCAAGAGACGGTCTGAAAGATCTCCGATGCTGCATCTCTGAAACTGCCCCGATGTTACAAGAGCATGTCTCCTCTGCCGGCAGTCAAGTACGCGGCTATTGAAGAGATCGCAACAGCCCTGATACAGGTGATCCGGCCCCCTTGAAGTAGGTTCAGAAACAGAGCGGGGATTCGGAAGATTCTACCCAACAGATACAAGCAGCCGCTCGATCTCCTTCCAACTTGGCCATCGGAAAGTTCCAAATTCGTCCACTCGGGGGCACTACGAAGGGAATCCTAGTCCTCTTGGATGATTGCAGGTTCCAATCCCTTCGGGTCTATCTTGGCACGGACCGCCAGTCTGGTCAGCCTCCATATACAGTCTACTTGTCTAGCTCATCACTAGTGCAGAGCGCTTTCCTTGATACATTCCGTCAGTTTTCGATCATCGGTTGCTCATCAGGATCATTGACTCCTGAGCCCGTTACGTGTAGGGTCCCCCAGGTGATCGCGATGGAAAAGCTCGTTTGCCCAGTGTGTAGTGAAGTTACCCTCTCAACTACTGAGACCATGGAATGCCCCGCTTGCAGCAGGG
>Ga0114923_10000591_pt1 | contig 27752 bp, 19 predicted proteins | sample SumtaG_FD_89578 | JGI IMG/M metagenome (GOLD analysis project Ga0114923, IMG submission 89578) | Deep subsurface microbial communities from Indian Ocean to uncover new lineages of life (NeLLi) - Sumatra_00157 metaG | ecosystem: Environmental > Aquatic > Marine > Oceanic > Sediment | place: near... | reverse complement strand
GGGTGGAAAGTGCGAGCCAACCTACAGCCGCGATATTCCACCGTTCAATGACACCTGCACACAATGGAAAGCGACTAATGTCACCACTGTTCAAACCAACGATGGCGTCGAAATTCAGGTAACGGGCCAATACAAAGAGGCCTCCGGAACATATAAAATGCGCATCGACAACGCCGGACGTTTGACCGTCGAATACAGCTTCAAATACACCGGCGAAACAGAAGCCCTCCAGCCAATGTGGGGGTCGCTTGAGCCGGCAAAAATTCGGCAGATGGGCATCGTCTTCGGCCTTCCCAAAACCTGCGATACTCTCGCCTGGAAACGCAACGCCCTCTGGACCGTCTACCCAAAAGACCACATCGGCCGGGCAGAAGGAAACGCAAAAGCCTTTGCCACCGCTCCGATTAAAGACCCGTGTATCAGGCCGCAATGGCCATGGTCACTGGACAGTAATGCTCTCGGCACTAATGACTTCCGCTCCACAAAACGCAGCATTTTCCAAGCCTCACTCAAAGACCGACGCGGCTACGGCATTCTGATACGCTCCGACGGCAGCCAGAGCACACGTTCATGGGTAGACGACGATTGTATCCGGCTATTGGTCGCCGATTATTCCACCGCAGGGAGAGACGCCACCAGCTTCGGACACCTCGCCGCTGAACAAAGACCACTCACCAAAAACTCGACCCTGCAGGACGCTGTAAGCCTGCAACTCATAAGCCCCGCGAAGTAACAGATCTGTTTAACTTGACCCCATTTTTTGATATACTATCAACATGATAACTGCTGCTGAAAAAACCAATATTCCCGCTTTAAGGATTTGCGACTACAAAATCGCACGTTACCGCCACATCCTCGGCCTTCAGCACCAACTCCACGAAAAAAGACTGAAAAACCAAATTCCCGATACCGTCCTGATTCTCGAGCACCACCCCGTCATCACTCTCGGAGCCCGAAAATCCGACAACAAACTGCTCACAGACCCCGCCGAACTCGAAGAAAAAGGTATCGACCTCGTCAGCATAAGAAGAGGCGGCGGCGCAACCGCCCACAACCCCGGCCAACTCGTCTTCTACCCCATTATAAATATTAAAGAGCGAGACCTCGGAATCACAGAATATGTAAGAAAACTTGAACAAATCGGAATTGAACTGCTTAAGCACTTTGGTTTGAATCCCGAACGACGCAAAAAACTCCCCGGCCTCTGGCTCGACAGCAAAAAAATCGCCTTCGTCGGCGTAAGAGTATCGAAATCCGTCACCTACCACGGAATGGCCATAAACATCAAAAACGACCTCGACATCTTCAAAAATATAATCCCCTGCGGCATTGATGGCGTCGAAATAACCTCCCTCCGAAAAGAAACCCAAAAAACTTACTCGATGACCCGCGTCAAAAAAACCCTCGCCAAACTACTCATAAAACACTTCTCCACCTCAGCCCAAACCCGGAAACTGCCCCCATGGCTTAAAAGGGCTCTGCCCGCCGGTGAAAAATACAAAAAAACTGAAAAAATCCTCACCTCGCTCGGCTTGGAAACTATCTGCTATAACGCCAACTGCCCTAACAGGGGCCAATGCTTCCAAAGAGGCACAGCAACCGCCCTTATACTCGGCAATCTCTGCACCCGTAACTGCAAATTCTGCTCTGTCGCATCAGGAAAACCCGCACCACCCGACCCCACCGAACCGGACAGACTTGCGCTAATGGCCAAAAAACTCCAACTGAAATACCTCGTAATCACCAGCGTAAACCGCGACGACCTGCCTAACGGCGGTGCAGCTCACTTTAGAGACTGCATCCAGAAAGTAAGACAAAAATGCCCCGATATGGAATTTGAAATACTCACCCCTGACTTCCGCTCCTGCCAATCCCACGCCGTCGAAACCCTCTCAGAAGCTCTGCCCTTCGTCTTTTCTCACAATATCGAAACCGTCCCCTCCCTATATCCCATCGCCAGACCCGCCGCAGACTACCAGATGTCATTAAATCTGCTAAAACTCACAAAAAAAAGTTATAAAAACATCCAGACCAAATCTTCACTCATGCTCGGCCTCGGCGAAACCGACACGCAGATTGAGCAGGCCCTAATTGACCTGCGCTCCGTCGGATGTGACAGAATATCCATCGGACAATACCTAAAACCCTCAAAGGACTCCCTCGACGTGGTTGAATACGTACACCCCGAAAAATTCGACTACTGGAAGCAAAAAGCCGGGCAGCTTGGCTTCTCCTGGGCCATGTCTTCACCCTTCACACGCAGCTCCTACTTCGCAGAACTCCAAAATACCTCAAAACTCTAATTTAGCTGATATAATTAAAGGCAATAGGCAAAAAACAAAAAAAATGCCGCTTATCCAAAAAATCAACCCTGCTTACTTGATTTATAAACTTTTCTTATTTGACAACTCATACATTTTCATATAACTTAATTGCCTACAGTGTCGCTGCGTTTTAATACACAGCTATAAAAAAATACCAAAAAAATGTAACAGGAGACTACACTATGCCCAAACGGGACGATATCCACAAAGTGATGATCATCGGCTCCGGCCCTATAATCATCGGACAGGCCTGCGAATTTGACTACTCCGGCACACAGGCCTGCAAGGCACTCCGGAAGCTGGGTTACGAAATCGTTCTCGTAAACTCAAACCCCGCCACTATTATGACCGACCCCGGTATGGCTGATATTACATATATCGAACCGCTTAACCTGCAAACCATGACAAAAATCATCGAAAAGGAAAAACCCGACGCTCTACTGCCCAACCTCGGCGGACAAAGCGCACTGAACCTCTCCTCTGAACTGGCAAAAGCCGGTGTCCTCGAAAAGCACGGTGTAAAGGTCATCGGTGTTCAGATCGACGCTATCGAACGCGGCGAAGACAGAATCGAATTCAAAAAAGCCATGAACAAACTCGGCATTGAAATGCCCAAAAGCGAACCCGCATTCACCGTCGAAGAAGCTGAAAAAATCGCCGACAAACTCGGTTACCCCATTGTCATACGCCCGGCATACACCATGGGCGGTACCGGCGGTGGACTTGTCTATAACGTCGAGGAACTAAGAATTGTCGCAAGCAGGGGTCTAAATGCCAGCCTCGTCAACCAGATTCTCGTCGAAGAATCCGTCTTCGGATGGGAGGAACTGGAGCTTGAAGTTGTTCGTGACTCAAAAGGACAAAAAATAACCGTCTGTTTCATCGAAAACGTCGACGCAATGGGAGTACACACCGGAGATTCATACTGTACCGCGCCAATGCTAACCATCTCACCAGAACTCCAGCAGAAACTCCAGAAATACTCATACGACATCGTTGATGCCATCGAGGTCATCGGCGGCACAAACACTCAGTTCGCACACGACCCAAAAACCGGCAAGGTCGTCGTCATCGAAATTAACCCGAGAACCTCTCGCTCATCCGCACTCGCGTCAAAAGCCACCGGCTTCCCCATCGCACTTGTCTCCTCACTGCTCGCAGGCGGACTCACTCTGGACGAAATTCCGTACTGGAGGGACGGCACGCTCGAAAAATACACACCTTCCGGTGACTATGTCGTTGTAAAGTTCTCAAGATGGGCATTCGAAAAATTCAAAGGAATCGAGGACAAGCTCGGCACGCAGATGCGAGCCGTCGGCTAGGTCATGAGCATCGGCAAAAATTACAAGGAAGCCTTCCAAAAGGCCATCCGCTCACGAGAAACCGACAGATACGGCCTCGGCTTTGCCAAAAATTTCAATAAGCTCTCACTCGATGAATTGATGAACCTCGTCAGCACCCCGACCAGTGAAAGACAATTCATTATGTACGAAGCTATCCGCAAAGGTGCAACAATCGATGAGCTTTACGAAAAAACATACATAAAACCATGGTTCATCGAGCAGATGAAAGAACTCGTCGAACTCGAAGAAAAGATTCTAAAGCACAAGGGAAAATCCATACCCGACAAGTTATTCATCCAGGCCAAAAAAGACGGCTTCGCAGACCTATATCTCGCCCAGCTCATCGGGACTGATGAAACCAAAATCCGCAAGCAGCGTATAAAGCTCGGCCTCAAAGAGGCATGGGAACCCGTTCCTGTCAGCGGTGTCGAAAATGCCGCCTATTATTTCTCCACTTACAACGCGCCCGACACGGTCAGCGTAACCGATAACCGCAAGATAATGATACTCGGAGGCGGACCAAACCGAATCGGACAGGGTATCGAATTCGACTATTGTTGCGTCCACGCTGCCTTCGCGCTAAGAGATGAAGGCCTCGAAACCATCATGGTAAACTGTAACCCTGAAACCGTCTCAACAGACTTCGATACCTCCGACAAGCTTTACTTCGAGCCCCTTACTGTCGAAGATGTCCTCAGTATCTACGAGAAGGAAAAGCCTGATGGTGTCATTTGCCAGTTCGGCGGCCAAACACCGCTCAATATTGCAGGACAGCTCGAAGAAGCAGGCGTAAAAATAATCGGCACTTCACCCGAAACTATAGACCTCGCTGAAGACCGCGACCGATTCCGAGCCATGATGGAAAAGCTAAACATCCCCATGGCAGAATCCGGTATGGCAAGCAACCTGAAACAGGCGCTCGATATTGCAAAACGAATAGGCTACCCACTCATGGTGCGACCCTCATACGTCCTCGGCGGACGAGGTATGGAGGTCGTACACGACGAGGAAATGCTGCGCGAATACGTCGCCGCTGCTGTTGAGATAACTCCAGAGAGACCTATTCTCATCGACAAGTTCCTCGAAAACGCCATCGAAGCCGAAGCCGACGCCATTGCAGACGGCACCGACGCCTTCGTCCCCGCCGTCATGGAGCACATCGAACTGGCTGGTATCCATTCCGGCGATTCAGCCTGTGTAATTCCTCCGGTCAGCATCCCTCAAAAGCACCTTGACACAATTCGCGAATACACCAGAAAAATCGCGACTGAGCTGAATGTCATCGGCCTGATGAACATGCAGTACGCCATTGCAAACGACACCGTTTACGTTCTCGAAGCAAACCCACGTGCCTCAAGAACCGTGCCCATTGTCTCAAAGGTTTGCGGCCTGTCTATGGCACGACTGGCTACTCAGGTCATGCTCGGAAAGAAACTTTCCGACCTGAACCTCAAGCAAAAAGAAATCCCGCACTTCGGCGTAAAAGAGGCCGTCTTCCCATTCAACATGTTCCACGAAGTTGACCCGCTTCTCGGACCCGAAATGCGCTCAACCGGAGAAGTCCTCGGACTCGCCGACTCTTACGGCCTGGCTTTCTTCAAAGCACAGGAAGCGACCCAGTCGGTACTGCCTGAAAAAGGTACCGTTCTGATAACAATCGCACCACATGACAAGGACTCTATTGTTGATACTGCCAAGGCCTTCGTCGAACTCGGATTCAAAATAATGGCTACAGAAGGAACACACCAATTCCTTAATAAAAAAGGAATTGAATCCGAACACGTCCTCAAAATGCATGAGGGGAGGCCGAACATCACCGACGCTATTAAAAACGGGCAGATTCACCTTATCATAAACACCCCCATCGGCAAGCTCGGCAAACACGATGACTCGTACATCAGAAAATCCGCAATCAAGTACAACATACCCTACATTACCACCACCGCAGCAGCCGCAGCCACTGTAAAGGGTATCGCCGAAAGACTAAAAGGACAGGCGCCCGTAAGGTCGCTGCAGAGCTACCATCAGGCTATCAAATAAAAACAGACACTTAAAGCCCTTGCTTGGAAACGTCGGCTGGTTTATTTTCTTCCGTAATTCACTGCGATGCAGATACTCAAGACGCACAAAAACAACCACCGAAAAAAAACGTAAAACAAAACTTAACAACATCCAACAGAATTTCTGTTTGCAGCTTCTCGTCCAATCGTGTATCATTCTCCCTGAATAGAAAAACAGTCGTACAAAAAATGGCAAGTAATATAAAAAACTTATTGTTCTCAGACAGAAACTGGCTGGTCGAAACCGTCGCTGAAGACCCTGATAGCATCGATATCTACCTCAATAGCGACAGCGACCCCTTACAGAACATGCAAAACAAGCTCATACTCCCGGATATAATTGGCATCCTCCCCATCCGAAATGCCGTCGCCTTCCCCGGCACCGTTACCCCGCTGGCAATCGGACGACAAAGAAGCAAAAGACTTCTCGTCGACACAAAGCCAAACGAATCCCTTATCGGCCTGCTCACACAACGTAAACCACAGACCGACAGGCCCGGATTCAGAGACCTCTACTCAATCGGCACCATCGCTTCCGTACTGAAAATAATCAAAATGCCGCAGGGTTCTGTCCACATCGTTGTTCACGGTATCGCACGATTCAAAATCGTTCGACCTGTCGCAACCAAACCATACTTAAAAGCAAGAGCAATACTCCTCGACACAAAAGTCCGTATGACAAAAAAACTCCAAGCACTCATTGTAAACGTTCGGCAGGCCGCAAACCGCGTAATCGAACTTAGTCCGAACATCCCGGAAGAGGCCTCTGTCCTTCTCGAAAATATCGAGAACCCCTCCACTCTCGCTGATTTCCTCGCCGCGAATCTCAGCCTCGAACTATCAAAAAAACAACAATTGCTCGAAGAGCTTAACCCAACAAAAAGACTCGAAGAAATATCCGTCGCTCTCGCAGGCCAACTCGAAGTACTCGAGCTAAGCCACAAAATCCAGGGGCGTGTCAGAGAATCCGTCGACAAAAATCAGCGGGAATACTTCCTCCAGGAACAGCTAAAAGCCATCCAGTCTGAGCTCGGACAGCAGGACAGGAGGACCGAAGAACTCCAGCAAATCAGCAAAAATATCAAAAAAGCAAAAATGCCCAAAAAGGTCGAAGAAGAAGCCATGCGCGAACTCGACCGACTCAGCAAAATACCCCCCGCCTCGCCCGAATACAGCGTCATAAGAACTTACCTCGACTGGGTCTGTGAACTGCCATGGGCAATTCAGACAAAAGACCAGCTCGACATAACAAAGGCCGAAAGAATTCTAAACGCAGACCACTACAACCTCAAAAAAGTCAAAAAGAGAATACTCGAATTCCTCGCGGTAAGAAAACTAAACCCCACCGGAAAAAGTCCAATCCTTTGTTTCGTCGGCCCGCCCGGCGTCGGGAAAACCTCTCTCGGAAAATCCATCGCCCGCGCAATGGGAAGAAAATTCATCCGTATCTCGCTCGGCGGCATAAGGGACGAGGCCGACATCAGAGGTCACCGAAGAACTTACATCGGAGCACTGCCCGGACGAATACTGCAGGAACTAAGGAAATGCGCAAGCAAAAACCCCGTCTTCATGCTCGATGAACTCGACAAAATCGGCGCAGACTTCAGGGGCGACCCCGCAAGCGCCCTGCTCGAGGTCCTCGACCCCGAACAGAACTTCACCTTTACCGACCACTACCTCGACCAGCCCTTCAATCTCTCGAGCGTAATGTTCATCGGTACTGCAAACTACACCGAGCCAATCCCCCCCGCCCTGCACGACAGAATGGAAGTTATCGACCTGCCCGGATACACCGAAAACGAAAAACTAAACATCGCTAAAAAATACCTCGTTCCACGCCAGCTCGCTGAACACGGCCTTTCAAAAAGCAAACTCACTATAAAAGATAACGCCACCCTTGCAATAATCCAAAGCTACACACGCGAGGCAGGCGTCAGAAACCTCGAAAGAAATATCGCCGCTATTTGCCGCGCCATCGCAACACAAATTGCAAAAAAACAAAAGAGACGCGCCACAATCGACAAAAAACACCTCGCAAAAATCCTCGGACCAACCCAGTTCGAATCAGAACTCGCCCTGCGCACCGGTATCCCCGGCGTCGCTACCGCACTGGCGTACACTCCCGTTGGCGGTGAACTGCTCTTCATAGAATCCGCCTTAATGCCAGGCAAAGGTAACCTCCAGCTCACAGGCCATATCGGCGACGTTATGAAGGAAAGCGCGCAAGCCGCATTCTCCGTCGTAAAGGCAAACGCAAAAAAACTAAAAATCGACCCCAATAAATTCAAGAAGTTCGACTACCATATCCATGTCCCCGCCGGTGCCATTCCAAAAGACGGCCCAAGTGCAGGCGTCGCCATGTTCATCTCACTCGTCAGCCTCCTGCTTGAAAAACCGACCCGCCCCGACATCGCCATGACTGGTGAAATCACACTAAGAGGCCTCGTCCTGCCCATAGGCGGAATGAAGGAAAAAATCCTCGCCGCAAAGCAGGCCGGCATCAAAACCATTATCCTCCCAGCAAGAAACAAAAAAGATATCCCGGAAGTGCCCGTAGAAGCAAAAAAGGGCCTCAAATTCAAATTCGTTAAAAACACTACCGAAGCTCTAAAAATCGCACTAAACTCCGATTAGCCGTATTCACACTACTAATTGCTGTTCACGTCACTCAACTCTAAAACAAAATGAAATTGTTTTAATTAGATGTAGTGATAGCAACTTGTGCCGCCTGAAGACCTTCGGAAGAAGCTTTAAGCTTGACAGTACCAGCCTCGGGTTCAGATTTGACTATAACAAGACATCTGCCCTGATAAGCCTTTCGTCGGGGCTGTTGAAAGCTCTCCGTACCCATTGGATTCGAGCTTCCGACCGCAACTATACAGCCGGGACCTTCTACCTCAAACTCAATTAGATTATCCGCCTTCGGATGACGCACACCATCCGAGTCAAGAACCTCAACTGTGATATAACTCAAATCCTGTCCATTGGCGAAAATCTGAGTTCGGTCAACCGACAACTGAATCTGGGATGGTTTATCTGCGGTGCGCAATTCCCGGGATGCTTTTTCTTTTGAACCTTCATAACCGACTGCTTTAAGTACACCCGGCTGATAAGGCACCTGCCATCTGGCAATCCATTTGGTTCCGCGATTCGTTTGTTTTTTGCCCAAGGATTTCCCATTAACAAAAAGTTCAACTTCTTCAAGAGCACAGTAAACTTCCACTTCCAGCGCCTGGTTTTCATACCCAGCCCAGTTCCAATTGGCAACCACATCATGCCAATGCCATTTACTCCAATCTTTTCTCTCCGGATTCGGCTCAAACGAAGGCTCAGGAGGCTTCACGAAAATCGAAACCTTCTGCCCGTTTTTCCAGAGTACGTCGCGATAATACGATTGGGGCCTCTTGAAACCACAAATATCTATGTCACCACAAAAGGCATACATCCATGGATAGAAACTGCCCTTATGAGGATAGCCTTTCCAACCGATACTCGCTTCTCCAAGATAATCGAAGCCCGTCCATACAAAATCACCGATAACCCACGGATAATCCAGAACCACCATCCAGTACTCAAATGCATCTAAAGGTGTCGACTCCGATGCGTAGATTACACGCTCAGGTAAACGTTCGTGGTCATCTTTGGATGGACCGGTCGAATAGTTATACCCACACACGTCAAGTGCAGCAAAGTAAGGATCCTTAGCAGGCTCAACCCCATTAACCCCTGCAGTTACCGGTCGGGTGGGATCCAGTTCACGAATATAATCTGCAAGCATTTGTGCAAGTTCTGCACCTTCCGGCTCTCCTCGTTCAGGTATTTCATTACCAATACTCCACATAATCACCGAAGGATGATTACGGTCCCGTAACACCATATTGTCTAAATCCTTCTTCCACCACTTATCAAAATAAAGATGGTAGTCCTGCGGGGTTTTTTGTTTTCTCCACATATCAAACGATTCATCTATCACCAGTATTCCAAGACGATCACATGCATTCAGAAACGCCGTCGAAGGCGGATTGTGTGCCGTGCGAATGGAGTTGAAACCGCTGGCTTTCATCAGCTCGACCCTGCGTTCTTCCGCCCTGTCATAAGCAGCCGAACCAAGAGGCCCATTGTCATGATGCATGCAGCCGCCCTTGAGCAATACATTTTTGCCGTTCAGGAAAAATCCTTTTGTGCTGAATTCGATACTTCGGATACCAAATTTTGTTTCAACACGGTCCAGCAAACAGGATTCTTCCGACCCGGCCCCTTCGAAAATCTCGGTGACAGCCGTATAGAGAACCGGTGACTCCGTTGACCAAAGCTCAGGTGATTTCAATTTCACGGATTGAATAAATTCAGAAGAACCGTTCGCCTGTAGCATTCGTTCTGTTTGCGTCGTCTGTATTTGGGCTACTTTCATGCCCTTCTCGTCAAGAATACTTGTTACAAGGCTTATCCCTATTGGTTTTCCACTACTGTTTACCACATTGGTTTTTGCCTGGATTGTAGCAGCCGAATCACTCACTTCAGGTGTCGTAATAAAAGTACCCCGGTGCGCCACGTGAACAGGCTCGGTGACCGCCAACCAGACGTGACGGTATATCCCTGACCCCGAATACCACCGGCTGTTCCTACCCTCGTTTTTAACCTCGACAGCCAGAATATTCTCTGCATCGAACTTCACTTTATCTGTGATATCATACCAAAAGCTTGTATAGCCGTATGGATGGTTGCCAAGGTGTTCACCATTTAGCCAGATGTCGGCATTCATGTATACACCGTCGAACTCCAAACAAAATCGCTTACCCTGCAGCCGGGAAGGAACTGTGAACCTTTTGCGGTACCAGCCCGTACCACCCACCGAATAACCGGTACTAATACCTCCCAGAGCTTTTGGGTCGATTGGGCAATTGCTTCCGGGCAGGTCTTCTATGCTCCAGTCATGAGGCAAATCCACCGAACGCCAACAGGAATCGTCAAGCTGCTCCTTTTCACCGCCCTCAACATCACCTCGGTGAAAACGCCAGTCTGCATCGAATAGTATCTGCAAACGCGAAGTGTCCGTTCCCGCCTGCTCAAATAAGCAGCCTTCCTTAGCTTGGGCTTTATCGATAAATAAAAGGTTAAAAAATAATAAAACAAATAACAAACCAATCATTTTTAATCGATTCATCATAGCGAACTCCTGTATTAAAAGTTTATTTATTGAATAGATTGCTTTTTGATTTTAAACAGAAATAACCCGACAAGCAACCAGAAATACGTTTTCACAAATTTCCCATTTCAGCTTTTACAATAATATTTGCTACCTTCACTACATCAACCATCTGGGCTACATCGTGAACACGCACAACCGATACCCCCGCCGCAACGCACAACGCAACCGTAGCCGCTGTCCCGTAAATCCGCTCTGCTGCTTTCTCCTTTCCTGTAAGCGCACCGATAAAACTCTTCCTGCTCGTCCCAACTAACACCCTGTAACCCGAAGCAACAAACTTATCAATGTTCTTCAACAACAAAAGATTATGCTCCAAAGTCTTACCGAATCCTATCCCCGGGTCGATAAAAATCCTTTCTTTAGAGATGCCCACATCTTCCGCGACCTTCGCCCTGCTCAAAAGAAACTCCAATACCTCACTCACCACATCCTCATATTTAGGCTCTGCCTGCATAGTCAAGGGCTCCCCCTGCATGTGCATCAGCACCACTGGAACCCCACGCTCCGCTGCCAGTTCCACCATCCGCTCATCGCCCAATGCCGTTATGTCATTTATCATCACCGCCCCGGCCTCCAACGCCGCCTCAGCAACCTCCGCATTGTACGTATCTATGCTGATTGGCACCTCCATCCTCTCGCAAAGCCCCTCTATAACCGGAACCACCCGCCTTATCTGCTCCTTTGCAGGAACACCCTCCGAACCGGGACGTGTCGATTCTCCACCAACATCTATTATCACCGCCCCGTCTGCTGCCATTTTAACTCCGTGCTCTATCGCCGTTGCCGCATTGAAGAACTGCCCCCCGTCGCTGAACGAATCCGGCGTGACATTCAACACGCCCATTACAACACAACCACCGGAAAAATCCAGCCGACCTTTCGACCATTCTAATATTGTTTTACCTTTAGACTCCATATCTCAATCACTACCGCACATTTTCTTTAAGTGTTTGCCCGCAAATTCCAAAAAGCATTCCCAGTCATACCGTTTTACCTCATGTTTACCTTCACGAATATGATATCCAATCGTACTTGTCACCGGCTCTCCAACAGCCGGCATCTTTTCTGCCACCATGCCGTCAGTACCCAGCAGCTCATAGACCGCCCCCGCATATCTGCCCGAGAGAAACTCTCCCTTTGGGTCCGCCCACAAATCATCCTCCGCACTGGCAATATACACCGGCCGCGGTGCCATCAAGGCAATCAGCATATGCTGGTCCACCGGCAATTCATCCTCTCTCCCATTATACCGCTTAAAATTACCACAAAACCAATGTGGGAAAGCCTTATTAATCACCTCGACTGTCTCTCCAAAACATCTTCTCGACAGCGCCGCCCCACCACAGCCGGAATTGTTCGATATCACAAGAGCAAAACGCTCATCCTTCGCACCCGCCCAAAGCGCCGTCTTGCCAAGACGTGAATGCCCTATCACCGCCACCCGTTTATGGTCGATAGCCCCATCCTCCTCAAAATAATCCATCGCCCTGTTCAGGCCCCAAGCCCAGGCCCCTATCGAACCCCACTCATCTTCCAAAGGCTTCTCCTGCCCCTCCTTATAAAAACAAGGATGAATCCCATTGCCGAATCCGTCATCAAAATCAGGGTCAATGTCACCATAGTAAATCGTCGCCAAGCCGTACCCCCGCTCCAACATCAACTCCACCGGCCAACGCCCGGAACTCGAACCACGGGACTCCTCTGTGGCCTTATGGTCCTCTATGCCAAGTGCCTGTGAATTTCTCACCCAGCTTCGACAAAGTGAAATCCCCGCATCGCTGTGCACCGTATGGTTGCCGTTAAAGTTCAATCCCAAAAACAAAGGCACAGGTCCTGAAGCACCCTTCGGAAGATAAATTAGCATATCCATCATCAAGTCACCCCCTCTGCCCGTCAGTGATACTGAAACCTCCTTACGAATTGCCTTGCCGCCAAGCGCTTCCCTATCAACCGACCGAACCTTATAATACACCCCTTCAGGCCGAGCCGGCCACTTGCCGTATACATGCTCCTCGAACAACCTCAATATTTCAGGCCTTCGCTTCTCAAACCACATCCCGGAGCTTGTCACCTTTGTCCCATCTGTTCTCTCCAACGCATCAGGCAGCTCAAACATCGGCACCTTCGACTCATCATAATTAACTTCCTCCGCCAGAACATAGCCTGAGATTACCACTAAAATAAAAAAGACAACAACAAATTCAAATGACCTTAAATACCTGTGCATCGAAAAAACCTTAAACCTTAAACCCTATACCACCCAGTTTCACCGAAAGTGATTCACTTGGCGACTTCAATAAAACCCTGGTATTTCCAAATTCCCTCCGCACCGGATAATCCCTTCGCAAATCATCGAAGAACTTCCCCCGCTCAGCCTCCGCCACCATCGCTATCTCCCGAGTATTAAAATCGTCCCGGTTAATAACATATACCTGCTGAACCGCTCCCCTCAACAACTCCTGCTCATCACCACTCGCCGGGTCAATCTCTATCTCACCAACCTCCGGCTCAGGCAAAAAATCCTCTATGCTTTTATTTGCCTCCAACCCGAAATGCTTACAAAAAGCCTCATAAATCATAACCATCCCCCCCACCTTGCCGTCCAGAGAATAACCCGCTATATGTGGCGTCGATATATCCACCATCCGAAGCAGCTCACAACCTATTTTCGGTTCATTCTCCCAAACATCCAGTACTACCGCCCCCAGCCTGCCCGACTTTATAGCCCCCTTCAAAGCTTCCGTGTCCGTCACTCCACCTCTGGCCGTATTTATAAACACGCATCCGTCTTTCAAAGACTTGAAAAAATCCTCGTCCGCCAGATGAAAAGTCTTATCAACCCCCTCAAATGTCAGCGGCGTATGAAGCGTCACAAAATCACACCCGAATAATTCTTCAAGTTCTAAATACTTTTCGCCCCCTGTCTCTCTTTTCAAAGGCGGGTCGTTCAGATACGCCTCCATCCCCAACGCCCTGACTTTCTTCTCTACCATGCTGCCGACATTACCCACACCGACAATACCTATCGATTTACCCTCCAGTTCAATATTCTTCTTTCTCCCAACCGAAAGCAGCGATGCCACGATATATTCGGCCACCGAATTGGCGTTCGAACCCGGCGCCGACGCAAATCCAATCCCCTTCGACTTTAGAGAATCAACATCCACATGCTCAAACCCGATTGTCGCCGTCCCCACAAATTTTACCCTGCTGCCCTCCAGAAACTCCGCCCCTACTTTCGTTATACTCCGCACCAATACAGCATCCGTTTCCCGAACCGCCTCGGCCGTCATCGCCCGCCCGCTCAACAGCTCCACCTGCCCCACCGAGCCGAAACACTCTCCCACATACGGTATATTCTCATCTGCCACTATCTTCATCAAAGCTCAAAACCCGCTATCTCCACCCCGCACTCCGCGCACTTGCCGTCCTCAACATTATTCCCAGCTATCTGGTACCCGACCCGTTGAATCAGCATATTCCCGCAACTGTAACAAAAAGTACTCTCCGACTTCGAACCCGGCACGTTCCCGAGATAAACATATCGCAGACCCGCAGCCGTACCTATCGCCTCAGCCCGCTCCAGCATCTCCACCGGCGTCGGCACAGAATCCAGATATTTATACTGCGGATGGAACCGGCTTATGTGCCACGGAACGTCCACCCCAGCTTCGTTCGCGATAAATTCCGCCAGCCCCTTTAACTCATCATCCGAATCATTCTCACCCGGAACTATCAGCGTCGTAATCTCCATCCAAATATCCGTCTCTTTCGCGATATAACGTATCGTATCGAGCACCGGCCCCAGCCGAGCCTTACACAAACGCTTATAGTAATCCTCATTGAACGCCTTCAAATCAACATTTATCCCGTCTAGCCAATCCTTCGCAAAATCTATCGCCTCTTTCGTCTCATATCCGTTACTAACAAATACATTCGCCAGACCTTGCTCCTTCGCCAGTCGCCCACAGTCCCCGCACAGTTCCATAAAAATCGTCGGCTCCGTATAAGTATACGCAATGCTTCTGCACCTGCCCCGCACCGCCGATGTCACTATCTGCTCGGGAGAAATCGCCTGTCCCTCCAATCTGCCTTCCTCAATACCCGCCTGGCTTATATGCCAGTTCTGACAGAACTCACACCGAAAATTACAACCCACACACGCAACCGAAAAACTCCTGCTACCAGGCTGAAAATGAAACAAAGGCTTCTTCTCTATCGGGTCCGCATTCGCCGCACAAACCTTATCGTAATTCAGCGAATAAAGCTCCCCCCCAATATTCTTCCGCACAAAACAACTGCCCGTCTTCCCCTCCCCTATCGAACACCGCCGGTTGCAGAGCTTACAACGTACCTTCCCCTCCTCACCTTCCAGCTCCCACAAAACCGCTCGCTTAAATTTGATTTCTTCTGCCATAATCTCAACCCGCCACTTTCGGTATCGTCACCGACCCGCACGGCAAAACTATCACTTTCGCATCAGCCCCCTGCCTCTCAAAAGCATCCGACAATGCTTTTTCCAAATCATGATAAGGCTTCATCCGAACAGTTTCAACAATCTCGTCCGCCAAATCCGTCACCGCCCACGTCTGAGCCCACCGCTCCATCTCAAGAATCTTACCCACCTTATGATAACCCAGCTTATACGCCCCTTCTATCTTTTCCAGAACATCCCCCGGCTCTTTTACACCCGCCAGCAAATCATAAAAACCCCGCTCTCCAATCCCGTCCCTGCACTGCGACACCATTATCAGTATCCCTCCCTCCTTCAAGGCCAGCTTCCCGGACTCTATCGCCTTCTGCGACTGATACAAATCTACGTCCATCGGATAAGGCGCCGCCGATATCACAATATCCGCCTTCTCGCCAACCTCGACACAAAAAACCTCGTCCGCCTTCAATACCGCCTCGGCAAAAGACGCCTCCAAATCCCCCGCCGTCACCGCATAAATATCATCCTCCCTGTCCAGCACTGCCATTATCGAAAAAATATCCACACCTCCAAGTACCTGGTATGCCTCCGCCATATCCTCATGCACAGGGTTCCCTTCCAGCGCCAGCGCCCTCGCTCCCGCACTCATCGCAAGTTTATGATTTTGCTCGACACTCGCAAAACCCGCCACTCCCGGCAAAAACGCCTTACGCCCTCCCGTATAACCCGCAAAGTAATGCGGCTCCACTGAACCTATCACAACTACCTTATTCGCCTCCGCCACTTTCTTGTTTATCAAAATATCCGTCCCGTGCCTGGTCTTCCCCAGACACACCACCTCGTCCCGCCTCGCGTCATGCGCCTTCACCGCCCCCCGCCTCAACAGCTCCTTATAAATCCCCTCCCCGAAAATATAATGCCACTCATCCTCCGTCGGCGCCCTGTGAACTCCCGTCGCTGCTAAAAAGAACACCTCCCTACCCTTTAACAAAGGCCATATCTCCTCCAATATCTTCGCCGTCGGCGTAGGACGTGTCCCGTCGTTAACCACAAAAACTATTTCCTCCTCCGTCTTTAAAAATTCCTCGAACCCCTTGTCCTCCAATACCTCTCGCAGCCTGACCCTATAATCCGTCTTCGCAACCTCATTAGGCTCATACACCCCCACCAGATTACCCGAAGGGACATCAATACGCAAAAAATCTTTACCGTAAGGAACCTTAACTTCCATAAAATACCACAAAAACCTGTCCACCATAGTTTTAACGACGGCCGAAACAATCCTCCGCTTAGTCTATCACTTCCTCCGGCAAACTTAAACGATAAACTCTTCCTCCCAACACAAAAGGGCTGGGAAAACACAACTCCCAGCCCTTTTTCTTCTCTGCTAACCGCAATCTACAACCCATACGCCCTGGCTAAAATCTTAATCGGATGACTAACAACTGCATCGCTTATGTGCTCTATCTGCATCCCACACGCACCGCACTCTGTCAGCACGTCTTTAACTGAACTTTTCTCCAATGCCTCCCGCAGCCCGCTCGATATCTGGCTGGACAAATCGTAATTCTTCTTCTGCATCCCGAACGTCCCCGCCAGTCCGCAGCAGCCCGCCTTCAAATCTGCAGCCTCAACACCGCAAAGTTCCTTCAACAACCTGATACTCCTGCCGCACCCGCCCGTCGCAAGAACATGACACGGACAGTGATAAACATATTTTTTCTCAACCCCCTTTGCCGGCCTCTTTAATTTCCCCTCCTCCAACAACCCTAAAAGATAATCTACTATCTCATAAGTCCTTTCAGACACAATACTTACATCGCCCCCTGAAACGAAGTGCCTCGCCTCCTGTTTCAGACATAGAGCGGCGCTCGGCTCCGAACATACTATTTTGTAGCCGTCACGAACAGTTTCCGACAAATACTTCATACTGTAAGACAATTCCCGCCTCGCGTGTTTAACGTCACCATATACAATCGAAGGCAGCGGCGCAGGCCTTTGCCTCGGCAATATCACCTCTATATCGTTATGCCGCAAAACCTTCAATACCGCAAATCCAAGTTCATGGTCGTTATAATTCGCGTATGTATCAACAAAATACGCCACCCTGTCCACCGGCTTCTCAATCGGCCCGCACTCTTCTAAATACTTTCGCCCCGCACTTAAAAATGACCGCCTCCCGAATTTCGGCATCCCCATGCGCTTATCAACCCCGACCGCCTTCTCAAGCGACCACTTAAAAACCCCGAGCCCCGTCACCACGTTCGCCGCCGCGGAAAACATACTGCCCATCATACTAAGATACCTGTTCAGACTAAGCAGCCTCTCCGTCCGCCGCAGCCCCTTGCGCCTCACATATTCCGCCCGCGCTGCCATCATCATCTTCGATATGTCAACACCAGACGGACACTGCAGCGAACACGCCTTGCAGTTCACGCACAAATCCAGAAACTCCCGAAACTTCTTCGACTCGAATTCCTTCTCACTTATACCCCCGCTCATCCAGTACCGAATAATATTCGCCTTCGCACGAGAACTGCCCAGCTCTTCTCCCAGTGCACGAAACACCGGGCACATCCGCAAGTCTTCGCCCCTGCTCAAACACACCCCGCAGCCGCTGCACTGCTCCACCTCATCTGCAAGCTCGTCCCCCTCGAACACCAGCTCCGTCTTCACCCGCTCCGGCAATAATTTATTCTCCGCCTTTAAATTTCGCGTCATTACCCTGCCAGGAACCTCACTGCTTATTATCTTCCCCGGGTTCATCAATCCCTCAGGGTCAAAAATATTTTTCACCGCGCACAACAGTCTATAATACTCGTCCCCGTATTGCCGCCTTATAAAAGCCGTCCGCACCAACCCGTCGCCATGCTCGCCGCTTATCGCCCCGCCCAGAGACCACGCAGCCGAAAACACCTCATTCGCTATCGAAACCATCTTCTCAACTTCATCTGCCTTGCTCAAATCCAGGTAAGGCCGCATATGAAGCTCACCCTCACCCGCGTGACCATAAAAAGACATCTCCACCCCATACTGCTTCTCAATCTCTTTTATCCTGCCGATATACTCGCCCAGCTTATCATTCGCCACCGACACGTCCTCGATAAACGCCACCGGATGCTCTCGCCCTTTTCGTCTGCCCAACAGAGGGACCGCGTCCTTCCGCGACTGCCATATCCGCTTCTGCTGCTCCTCATCGAAAACCACCCGCCGACCGCTCGCAAGCCCCCCAACCGCCGCCTCCGTCGCCTCTATCTTCGCACAAACCTCATCCTCATCCGCCCCCACATGCTCCACTATAAGAATCACCGCCGCTCCCGCCGGATATATGTCCCGATACTCCGGCAGCGCCTCACGCGCCATCCCCATCAGCCGCTCGTCCATCAGCTCACACGCCGAAGCACCTCCCCCCACTATCACCGGCACCGATTTCGCCATCTTCTCCAGAGAATCAAACTCAAGCTCCAGCAGACCACACGCTCCCTCTATCGCCACCGTCCGAAGCACAATCTTCGTAAACACGCAAAGCGTCCCCTCCGAACCCGCCAGAAGCTTCGCCATATCTATCTTCCCCTCATGGCACACCCCCGCAATCGAATAACCGCTCCGGTTCCGCTTCGCCGCCGGAACCGCCCCTTCTATAACTTCCTCTTTACCCACCAGAACATCCAGACATCTCTTCGCAATCTCCCCCGCTTCCGCCTCCTCCCCCGCCGGCTCAAAATCGTTCACAAATTCTGCAACTCCCCCGTCTGCAAGCACCGCCTCCACTCTCTCCACATAGTCACCCATATATCCATAAGCTATAGAATGCGCACCCGTCGAATTATTAGCCACACACCCACCAACCGTCGCTCGGTTACCACTCGACGGGTCCGGCCCGATTTTCCTCCCATACCGCAATAAATACTCATTCAAATCATCCAGAACCACACCAGGCTCACATATCACCCGAACCCCGTCCTCCTCAACATCCAGTATCCGGTTCATATACCGGCTCATATCCAAAACTATCCCTCCACACAAACTCTCACCCGCAACCCCGCTGCCAGCACCTCTGCCCGCTACCGCTATCCCTTCACGCCTCGCATATTTTACCACCACCGACACATCCACCACGTCTCGCGGCGCTACCACACACACCGGCAATATCTGATATATACTCGCGTCTGAACTGTACGCCGCACGGTGAAGTATGTCCCCCAACGCCTCCCCACCAATAACCTTGCCGAGCTCCTCCGCTACCCTTTCAACCTCGTCGGCCTTCACGCTCACTCTTCCTCTACATCCTGCGGTTGAAATTCCACCTCCGCCACGCTACTGCTCTGCTTCAGTACCGCAAGGTCATCCTCTCCGACACGACCGTTAATAAACTGCTGAACAACCTCGCTCGAATGATTACGGATATAATCGGCGTCTCCGTCTGCTATTATCTTACCTTTATGAAGCATCACTATCCGGTCCGCTATCTTATACGCGCTCTTCATATCGTGCGTCACAACTATCGTCGTCTCTCCCAACTCACGCTGAAGCTTCAATATCAACTCGTTAATTATGTCCGCACGTATCGGGTCGAGACCTGTCGTCGGCTCGTCATAAAGTATTACCTCCGGATTCATCGCTATCGCACGAGCCAACGCCACTCGCTTACGCTGACCGCCAGACAACTTCGCAGGATAATATTTCTGATAGCCGTCAAGACCGACCATGCGAAGCTTCGTCCGAACAAGGTCGTCTACCTTGTCACGGTCCGTCACCTTGTAATGCTGCAAAATCGGAAACATCACGTTCCCCGCCACGCTCAGACTATCGAACAATGCGCCCTCCTGAAACAAAAACCCGTAATGCATCCGAACCCTGTTCAGCTCATGCTCCGGCAGATTATCTATCCGCCTGTCCTTGAACCACACCTCACCCGAACTCGGACGCAGCAAAACAATAAAATTCTTTATCAATACCGTCTTCCCGCACCCGCTCGGCCCTATCACTACCGTCGTCTTGCCCTTCTCTATCGAAAGGTCAACACCGTCGAGAACAACATTATTACCGAACCGCTTTTTAAGGTCCTTTACCCTGATGATACTCTCGCCGTCTGACGACTCGACTTTGTTTTCCAAATCTGAATCCGCCACTGTCTGCTCCGTCAAAAAATCAAACCAGACTCTTCAAAGGCCAGAACGTGTTATAAATACCCTTGAATATCACCGCCAACGCAAAATCCAGTGCCAGTATCGATATAAAGCTCGCCACAAATGCCTCCGTGCACGCATGACCAACACCTTCCGCGCCCTCCCTGCACGTAAAGCCCTTGTAACAGCTTATCACCGCTATCGCACCGCCGAAGAAAAACCCCTTCACAACTCCCACCGAAATGTCCCAAAGCTCAACGCCCGACGCACTAAAGTTCCAGTACGCCCTGCTGTTTATATGAAGCTGACAAACACTCACAAAATATCCGCCGTATATACCCATCAGGTCCGCGAATATTATCAACGCAGGAGTCAACAAAAGACACGCCAGAACTCGAGGAGCCACCAGATAACGTACAGGGTCGGTCCCCATGCTCTTGACCGCCTCTATTTGCTCGGTCACGTTCATCGTTCCCAATTCCGCCGTCAACGCGCCGCCTACCCGACCTGCAAGCATCACCGCCGCCAATACAGGGCCCAACTCCTTCACCACCGATACGTTTATCAACACGCCTAAATGCTCCTCGAGACCCATTCCTGCCAACTGGTCATATGCCTGTATCGCAAGAGTCATTCCAACAAAAGCGCCCGTTATCATTACCACCGGAACACTCTTAACCCCTATCAGGTTCATCTGCGCCCATATCATCGGATAGCTGCTCGGACGAAAACAACTGTGAAAAGACGCCACCACAGACTCCCACACAAAATGTGCGAACCGCCCCATGTCCTCCACCCCACCTATGCTCTTGCGCCCTATCGCCTCAAACAACATCTCTCTGTCCCCAAAATATTCGCACCGCTCCCCCCAAAAAACAACCTCAAATACTAAAGCCAAATACTACAGGAGTCAATAATCATTTTCAAGCTGTGCTCATTATTACCAGGCGCAAAAAACTCTGCACCCCCCGCTCAATCATTCCCCCCGCTTCTGAATATCTCTACGCCGTGTGATAGCTGAACGCCAGAACCTTCGGCTCGGCTAATTTGCGATAATCCGACATGCTCATACGAACCGCTCGCTCATGACTGCCCGCCTGGAACATTATATGGTCGTCAGCCTCCAGTGACTTGTCCATTATCGTCGGCAAATCATACAGGTTCCCGAACGGCGGCTCCGCCCCTAATTCACAGTCACCGAAAAGACCCGCCATATCCTCTTCGTTCGCAAGCTCCACCTTTTTCGCACCTATCGCCGACTTCAACGCTCGAAGGTCAATCTTACAGCTCGCCGACAACACGAACATCATATACGCGCCGTCAACTTTCACTATCACAGGCTTCGCAACATACTTGCCCGGCTCGTGCTCAACCGCCGCCATACGCTGGGCCGTAAACGCTGCCTTATGCTTGAGCACCTCATACTTCGCACCCGACTTCTTAAGATATTTTATTACGTCCATTGCCCATCTCCCAAAAATTATACCCTGTTCGAATTCGCTTTCCAAAACAATGAATTCTTAACCACTGCCACGCAATTTGTCAACCCCCAATTTCTCAGCCCCAAACCACAACTTTTTTAATTTTCCAACCGAACATTATCACAGCTCCCCTCGTATAATATCAAAACGGCCGATGCCGATTAATATAATAATGCTAAACCTTTTTACCTCCTCCTTAAAGGAAGAAAAGCCCGTCCACGGAGGGATCGGGCTTTTCTTATTGACACCTTCTTAATAACCCCTTTTGTCACTCTTCCTCCCAAAAATCGTCTTCATCATCATTCCCAGCCTTATCAATCACCTTCAACACGCCGCAAATCACCACCACTAACAACACTAACCCTATAAGCAGAATCTGCACTTTCCTGTTCCTTTGTATTACTGTCTTTTTCTTAATATCACCGTGGCGAGGCTTTGTTTTTTTAATATACTCCGTCTACCCACTCTGGCCAGACAGGAGGGTCCGTGTTAACCGGATAACCTCTGTGCCATCTTAAGTTCCAGAGTTCTCTTATATGAACTGGTCTTACTGTATAGTCCATAAACAGGCCGTTTAGCCCGCCCCTGTGTCTTATGATGCAAAAGTGCGGCATGTCATCGGTGCCCACTCCTTCGAACTGGCCCGGATAGTCAGAAATCGAATCAGTATACTCCGCCCACGCCTGGTCCCACCATGAATCAAGAAGCAGTGGGATCTCGAAGCCTTGATTGACCTGAGTTGTCCGCCAGTAATATTTGGGCATGTATGGATTTTTGCTGGCTGGAGGATTGCAGACCCATTCGTTTATACCATAACTGCCGTAGAAGCCGTCGGGAAACCACTCCGGCCCCCATGTCCCGAAGTTGCCCTCTCCTTTCCACGGATATTTGTCAGGGTCTTTGGCCTCGGAGCAGCACAGCAGTTTTCTGTCCTTGTAGTAGGGCTCCAGTGCCGCCCACCAGTCGGACGAGCCCCATCGCCCACCTCGCCCTGCCATGAACGAACTGTTGTTGTCCTCGGTGTACATTGCGAAGAAAGAGCCCCATTGTTTCAGTGTTGTCTGGCAGATCACCGACTTCGCCTGTCTTCTTGTACGAGCCAGGGCAGGCATTAGGATTGACATCAGTAGGGCTATTATGGCAATAACAACCAAAAGTTCTACCAATGTGAACGCTCTTTTAGCTATGAGGATAATCCTTTGATTAGAGATATTGTTCCTTTTATCAAATAAGATGCATAAAACGCCTCTTCTGTTTGCTTAAATTTTAATTACTTTATCACTTTTTTTGTCAAACCACAAGAAATTACCCTTTTTAATAGCCCCCACCCCGTACGCTGCCGGTCAATTTTTATCTTCTTTAATGTTTAGCCCTCAAATTTATTTGGGGGTCTTCTTCTCCTTCTTATTACCAAATTTATTTGGGGGTATATTTCACACGCGACAATCTCCCCCATTAATCAATACCTGTCCTGAGCCTGCCGAAGGAATCGATAATCAATTACACCCCTTCCAGCCAGTTCTCGGTAAACTCCCGCAAATCATCCGGTCCAACAACACCGTCTCCCGTAAGCTCTGCCCCGCTGCAATCGCCGTACTCGCTCTCCAACCAGTATCCGGCAAACACACCAAGGTCCAGATAGTTAACCTCCCCTTCCCCCGTAAAGTCCGCTCCCCCGCAATTACCGCACCCGCTCACCATCCAGTACGCTGCAAACAAGTCAAAATCTTCCCAGTTCACACTCCCGTCACCGCTAAGCTCAACCCCGTTAACGTCGCCATAGTCAGTCTCGTACCAGTGCTCCGCGAAAAAAGAATAATCTATAAAGTCCACACCGTCCGGACATATAAAATCACCAGCCAGTATAGACCACACTAACTTCGGATAATTCGTCCCCTCACATATATCCCATATATCATTCGGCCCGTTAACTACCTCCCCCACAAAGTCCCATCCCGCATCCGTAAACGTACTCTCCACCTGCATCAACACCGTCGGCAAACCTACAACATTCGGGTCAGTTGTACTCCCAATGCCACTTAGACCCGGGTTAACATCACTGTCCCAGAAACACGCCGTATAATCACCCCAAGAATCATAATTGTATCCAATCAGCCCGCCTACGTAACTGCCTAACCCTGAAACATTGCCTGACGAATAGCAGTTGAATATAACGTTCCGATTAAATCCTACCAGACCGCCAGCAGTCCATCCCCCTGTAACAATGCCCATTGAATAACAACTCGTTATGTAACCGTCCCAACTATTCAATCCAACCAACCCGCCGACGCTATATTCCCCTGTCACCTCGCCTGCCGAATAACTTTTGGATATAATGCCTTGACTATTATATCCAACCAGCCCGCCGACATGTTCCCACCCTGTAACATCGCTCGTTGAATAGCAGTTGGATATATCTCCCGCGCCATCACTTCCCACCAGCCCGCCAACACAATCCCCTGCCCCCGAAACACTACCTGTCGAATAACAGTTTGTTATATCTCCGTAAGTGATACCTCCAACCAGTCCACCTACATAATCCCCTCCCCCGGAAACACTGCCCGTCGAATAACAGTCGGTTATATTACCATAATAATGAATAAGTTCGGTAAGCACATCGACATTCTCTTCTCCGCCGGTCTCTCCCGTCGAATAACTCGCTAGTCCATAAGCATCATCACTGCTTCCAACCAGCCCGCCAACCCTATCAACCCCTGTAACACTGCCTGTTGAATAACACCCTTGTATATCTCCTAAATTCCTCCCAATCAGCCCCCCGACCCAACTTTCACCTGTAACCTTGCTTGTCGAATGACACCCTTGTATATCGCCTCCATTACTTCCCGCCAGACCACCAACACAATCAAAGCTTCCTGTAACACTGCCCGACGAATAACACCCTTGTATTTCCCCACCATTAGATCCAACCAGTCCGCCAATATAATCGTCTCCTGTAACACTACCGGTCGAATAAGAGTCTGTTATTACGCCGAACGAATTTTGTCCAACCAGACCGCCGACATGCCTTTCCCCCGTAACAGCACATTCTGAATTACTGCCGGATATACTACCATGGTCATTCTTTCCCACCAGACCACCGACATAATCCCCTTCCCCTGCTATCTCGCCCGTTGTATAACAGATGGATATATCCCCGTAATTAAGCCCTACCATCCCGCCAACATAATCCCCTCCCCCGGAAACACTGCCCGTCGAATAACAGTCTTGCATATCCCCAAGATTTCTCCCAATCAGTCCGCCTATCTCCCTTACCCCCGAAACACCACCCGTTGAATAACAACCCTGTATTTCTCCAGACCCATTATATCCTACTAACCCGCCGACATACCTACCTCCCCCTGTAACAATCCCCGTCGAATGACACCCTTGCATAGCACCGGAGCTATTTCCAACCAGCCCACCGACGAAATCCCCTCCCCCTGTAACACTGCCCGTCGAATAACAGTCGGCTATATCCCCGGTACTATTTCCAACCAGCCCACCGGCGTAATTCCCTCCCCCCCCTGTAACATCGCCTATCGAATAACAGCCTTGTATATCACCGGTACTTGTTCCAACCAGCCCGCCTACAGAACCGCCCCCTGTAATACTGACCGTCGAATAACAGTTCGTTATGTAGCTTCCCCGATTGTATCCCACCAGCCCGCTGACATGCCATGCCCCCGAAACACTACCTCCCTCAACATAGCAGCCGCTGATATTTCCACCCTCAATATATCCTGCCAGCGCGCCGACATAACGCCCGCCTCCAGCATTGACATCAGGATTGAGCAATCCAAGATTCTTTACCTCCGCGTTCGGATCATTAATATAACCAAAGAGCCCTATGTAATCTATTCCATAACAATCATACGTAAAGTTCGACATCACATGACCGTTACCATCAAAAACTCCTCTAAAACCATCTTTAATGACATAACACACCCCTGTCCCATCAAGATTCGCTTGCTGGATTTCTTCAGCACCGTAATCTGTCCAGTACATCTTACCGCCAGCTATATCTAAAGCTATATCAATTGGAGTATCCAGTCCCGTTGTTACAAGGTCTTCAACCCCCGTCCCATCAAGATTCGCTCGTTGGATTTTGCGGTCCCAATCAGTCCAGTACATCTTGCCACCTGCTGCATCCAGAGCTATACCTCTTGGAGAACTTAGCCCCGTTAAAAGGTCTTCCACCCCCGTCCCATCTAAATTCGCTCGCTGAATCTTGTCAGTGCCCGGATCAGTCCAGTACATCTTGCCGCCAGCTGTATCCAAAGCTATACCACTCGGGCTACTTAATCCTGTTACAAGGTCCTCTATCTCACTCCCATCAAGATTCGCCCTTTGAATCTTATCAGTGCCTCCGTCCGTCCATTACATCTTACCGCTGACTATATCCAAAGCTATACCACTCGGGCCACTTAATCCTGTTGTTATTAGGTCTTCAATCACCGTTCCGTCAAGATTCGCCCGCTGAATCTTGTCAGTACCATAGTCAGTCCAGTATATCTTGCCGCCGGTTACATCCAAGGCAATGTCGTATGGAGAACTTAAGCCTGTTGCTACCAAATCTTCCACCCCTGTTCCATCCAGATTCGCTCGCTGAATCTTGTCAGCACTAGTATCCGTCCAGTATATCTTGCCACCGTCTGCATCTAAAGCTATACCACTGGGAGATTCCAGCATCCCCTTCCCAATAATGTTAAAACTTGTCCCTGTATAGCTCCCCAAATCAATATCCGCACACAGCAGAAAATGTGCATCCCAGTAACCTGGATTTGCCCCTATCGCCTGCATATCTGCCGCTGTCCATATCTGGTACGGATCACCCTCGACTCCGTTCCCATCCCACGGCTGAGAATAGGCTGGCAAGCTGAAAAAGCAGACCACTACCACTATTACTAAAAAGCTTTTAAATCTGAGACTTGATTCTATCTTAATTCTCCCTTCCACGTTACATTTTATGTTGATTTTACCCTTCGCACCTCTGACAAGTATGCCTAATACGCCTTAACAAACACATCTTCTACCCTCCTAATTGTCAAAGAAATGAGCTTAGGTCCGCATCGCTCACTGAACCAATTAATTGTACTACTTACCCCAGCCAGAATCAACTCTTTTTCAGCCCTTTCCCCTTGATTTTTCGCCTAATATCTGGTATAATACCCCCATGTTTGTCAGCAGACAAACGCTAACACGCCAGCAGGCACCGCCAAAATAAACCACTAAAAACCTAAAAGACCGATTCCTAATGACTCAATTCCACCTTTTTATCGCAGACCATTCTTTTGATTTAGCCCCCACGGCGATTGAGCGGAGTAATTACAAGCCCCCGCGGCGCCTGAGCGGAGGTAAAATCAATCAAAATAAAGTTTTTATGCAAAACAAACCCAATTTATGCGTTTTTTGGGCCGTAAGTGGCGATTATGAGAAAAAACAAACCCAAACAAACCCAATTCAAACCCAAAACAAACCCAATTTTGACCTCTCAGCCCCTATCAAAGCCAAAACAAACCCAATTCAAACCCAATTTCAGGCCAAAAAATGCATACAAAAAACCAAAAAATCTTCCCCCTCTTACGCATCTTACCCATTTTAACTAAAGTTTTTGTGAGCCCTCCGCCGAAATATAAATTACCTATATTAACATGTCGGCCAAATCAATTCAGTCGCCGTGATAACTTAGGCAAATTAAAAAGAATAGGAATACCTTAAAATATGGAGATTTACTTATGATAAGACCCGGCACACACGAACGTTACCTCGATAAT